>Ga0209491_10010480_pt1 | contig 11122 bp, 6 predicted proteins | sample BON02_FD_187213 | JGI IMG/M metagenome (GOLD analysis project Ga0209491, IMG submission 187213) | Freshwater microbial communities from Lake Bonney liftoff mats and glacier meltwater in Antarctica - BON-02 (SPAdes) (version 2) | ecosystem: Environmental > Aquatic > Freshwater > Ice > Glacier...
TATATATATATATATATATATAGATAGACAGATAGACAGATAGATAGATAGATGTATAGATGTATAGATGTATAGATATCTCTCTCTCTCTCTCTATGGATATATCAGATATATGGATAGATATATATTTTTAGAGAGATACAAATGGATAGATAGATACATAGATAGATATAGATAGATGTGTGTTTGTGCGTGTGTGTGTACGTATTCATGTATGCATGCGTGCATGCATTCATATATGTGTGTATATATGTTAGTATATATTTACATATATATATATATATATATGTATATATGTGCATGTGTATGTACACACACACACACACACACACACACACACACACACACACACACATAGTCTCGCTCCCCATACCTGCGCGGACTCACACGCGGCAACGGGGTCGGACACGTAATGTGCGGCTGGGGCGGAACCGTCCTGACTCTGGCTGCCGAGAAGCCAGCCAGCGAGCGAGGAGCAGAGCGTCGGCGCCTCCGACGAAATCGCGTTGGCAAAAGTTAACCCCCCAAACCCAGCGGCCACCCCATCGGCCCTTCTCGTAGAATGCTCTCTCGCGGAATTCCACGTAGAGTTTCTCATAGAATCGCCCGCGTGGGCCGCCGGCTCGTCCCCAGGCGGCGGATTTGCATTGGGTGGCGTGAGTGCGCAGAGCGCGCAGAGCAGGGCGAGGCAGAGTGCGTCGAGCAGCGCCGCGGTGATGAATGCATAGAACCAGACGCGGTTGGCGGCGCCCACGCAGTTGTGGATCCAGGGGCAGTGGTGGTCGAAGCCGAGGACGCAGCGGCCGCACGCGCGGCAGTGTTTGGAGCGCAACGGAGCAGGTCGGTTGCAGGCGTGGCAGTGGGCGCCGGCCGTCGCAGCGTGTGCAGCCACCCCGGCTGACGTCGTGAGATCGGACGACGTCGCGAGATCGAGGTACCCCGGGTCACGGTAGCCGGCGGCGCACCCGGTGATGGCGACGAGGAGGAAGAGGACACCGACGCTGAGTAGTGGCCACAGGTCGCGCGCGGGCCGTCCAGTGTTGGGGAGCAGAACCAAAGCCGCAGCGGCAAACGATGCGTGAGACAGCACCACAACCAGACAGAGCAGCGCTGGCATGCGCCTGCCGTGATAGCACCGCGCCTCTGCCCGCGTGGCGTCCGCCTCGGCGGCGCGCAGCCAGGCAGCCAGCGCCGCGCAGCCGTTGGCGGCGGCCATTGCGGCGGGCGTGAGCTGTTCCATCTCCACGTCGCGCGGGTCGACGGCCGCGTACCGCACGATCACCTTGGCTGCGGCGATCTGGCTCGATTCGGCCGGCGGCGGAGGCAGGTCAGCGCCGCGCAGCTCGTCAGCGCGCAGGGGCGCGAGGAGGCCCGCGTGCAGCGCGGCGTGCGGCACGACGGGCGAGTCAGGGGCGGAGTTTGCGAGCGCAACGTGGTGCAGCGCCGACCGGCCCGCGCGGTCGCGCGCGCCCGTGCGTTGGGCGACGAGGAGCAGGTGCGACAAAAAGGGAACGTCGGCCTTACGCGCTGCCAGGTGGAGCGGGGCCAGGCCGCTGCCCGGCGCCGCCGCGTCGACGTCGGCGCCCGCGCGACATAACACACGGAGTGCCGCCACCTTGACGTCGAGCGCCTCGTCCGACATGCACAGGTGGTGAACGGCACACAGGCCGTGGCGGTCGAGCTGCGACGCTGCCGTGCCGGACTCGAGGAGGAGCTGCATGGCCGGCAACGAGCAGCGGCGCGCCGCCAGCAGGAGCGGGGGTGGCAGCACGCCAATGCCACCGCCATCGCTCACACCGCCACTGTTCACGTCGGAAAAGAGCTCCGTGAGGGTGCCCTCCGCCTGGGCGCGTTGGAGGACCAGCCTCAGCTGATCCACGTCGTCTATGGCGTCGCAGGCCATTAAGCGGACTCGAGCGAGTCGCGGGTGCGACAGTTAACGTTGGCCGGATTGTCCGACTGTGTTCACATGAAGGATGGTTTGTAGTTTAGTTGTGCTTGTTGTGCCGTGTGTCGTGTGCGGTTTGAGTTCGTACGAACAGGATCAGTATGTGTGATCTGAGTTGGGTCAATCCGAATGAGTATTTAACCCGATCGTTTCTGTGTATGGTGGAGTTATACGTGTTAGTTACCGTATATTGAGTATATTGAGTATATATATAATAATTTATAATAATAATATTGAATTAACGATTATTATTATATTGTATATTGCACCCGCCTGAATTGCTGTGTGCAACGACGCTCTAGGCGGCTCTATATGCGGCTACGCCTGATCATTATGACAACAGAGACAGTGATAGTCATGGAATATCATAATTATATAGGTCAGAGATTGATATTCATTTTTTTTGATTCTGTGCACACTACACACTACACAATAAATATTGATGAATGATGCTATTGCCAATAGTCTATTGAATACAATAGTAATAGTACTGGTATTGCAAGTTGAAAGAGAAGATAAAATCATGTTAAATTACAAATTACTAAAATACTCACAATCAGGTACGTATACGGTATTATATACGTATACGTAGTACGTAGTATACGCTTCTCATCAGCACTTGCAATTGTGCTTCTTTCTGCTTAATTCTGCTTCTCACTCACTGCACTGCTGCTGCTGCACTGCTGCTGCGTGCCGCGTGCCGCGTCGTGCCTTGTGGTTCTCAATCTAAGATGTTCTGTAGCATATAGCATCTATAGCATCGGGGGATGCTATACATGCTATATAGCAGTATACTACACGATAGTACATAGTACTGCTAAAATAGTACTACACACTACACATGTACTCTGTCCTAGCTAGATGCAAAATTTGGTATCTGAACACATTGGGCCCGACCGGGTTGACCCTAACCCAAGTTAACTTTTTTGGTTTGGATCCACGCAAGCGTGTTTTGGATCCACGCAAGTTATTATCTCCGGGGCGTGGGCTAGCGGCTAGCGGCTAGCAGCCAGCAGCAGCACCAGTAATCGGGTCAACTCGAAATGGTTCAAATATCAGAAAAAGTAGTAGCTATATAGCATATAGTACTGTAGCATCTGATGGAGGCTATATAGCATTGTAGCATGCTATATAGTATGCTACACAACAACCAAGTTCTCAATAGTCAATAGTTCAATTGTGGTGGATTGGATGATATCTGCTGCGTGCTGCGTACCTACGTATACTACGTGTGGTAATGTGGGTCAACTCGAGACTCGAGACTCGAGCGCTGGGCGCCGGCGAGCGAGCGACGAGAGACGAGATAACTCGAAATCTAATTATTTTACTCTTACTCAACGTACTCAGTACGTACTCTGAACTCTCACTCTGCACCTGCACTCTACCCTGCAAAAAGTTAAAAGTTCTCCCCGGATCGGACGGTATTGAACTAAGAGCTGAGAGATATAGAGATAACGATTATATGTGAGATATAATGATTATCTCAATGATAATGTGTATGTGTAGATAAGGACTAATGAATACAGATGCAGATGCAGATGGTGGATGGCGGATGGCGGGAGGCCGCTTGCCTGGAGGAGCCATCATCTCAGGGCTGGAGGATCCCAGCGACGAGCGACTAACAGTTTGTTTTAGTTTTAGATGTGGGCTGCTAAAGGATACACGACTTTCGTCCTTCAACACATACAGATACAAAACAATTCAAAGCTGCTGAAAACTAAAACTGAAAACGCATGCTCAAATCATCATCAACTCAAACTCAAACTCACTCTGAAAAGTGCGAAACGGCCGCTGGCCGCCAAATACAAATACGCCAAACACAATATGACGGGGGAGGCGGCGGCGGCTGAAGCGCCCTCGCCCCGACCACTCCACTGAACCTATTCCCCGCCCCTCACTGTCGCTGTTTTCGCGCTTCGGCCGCAGCCTTGAGCCCGACGAGGTTGACCGGCACGTCCTCCTGAATGCGCATCTCCAGCGGCCACACGGGAACCGGGCCGCGCGGCGTGACGTCGACGCTAAAGCAGAGGAGCGCGCCCGCGCCCTGCGGCTCCACGCGGAACTCGCCCGAATACACCGAAAACATCTCCGACTCGACGCACCTGGGAGACAGGCGGCGGGGTCGGGGCTGAAGTACGTACTCACCTGCAAGGAGCCCCACGTCGGGGCCGTGGTCCCGCGCACCTAAATACAAGCCGCAACGCGGGCAGCGGCCGCCGCAGCGCGTCCACTCTCAGCTCCTGCATCTCCATCGTGAGCGAGGCTCGGAACTCGAATCCCGCGATGCTCTGCGCGCTCTCCTGGAAGACGCGGACCGTGGCCGTGTCCTTGCTCGGCACGACTCGGCTGCGACGGACGCTCGGAGTGTAGTCGGAGATGTGGTCGTAGTCCGTGATGATGGCCCAGACGTCGTCCGGCGACGCGTTGATCGCGATCGAGGCAGAAATGCGCCTCGAGTTGGGGCCAGTCGTCTTGATGTCGACGGTCGATGTGCGGCACCGCAGCGCGCCGGCGCGCGGGGGGGCGCTGCGCAGCGCTCCGCCGTGCACTCCCGCGGCGAACAGGCCGACAGATAGCAGCATGCTGTCGCGCCGTCGGGTGGCGCTCGAATGGCCGCTCGCCGAACCCACCAGCGACTCTAGAGGCGCCGCCGGCCTGCTGTGCGCTCGCGCGCGCGCGAGGTGGGATCCATAAATAGCGCCGACCCACACATTTGGCAACTTCGCAAAATTTCTGCGTCCGCGTGGCGCTACTCTGAGCCAGACATCCCTGCTTGCTCGGCCGCCCCACCTCACTTCGAACCGAGATGAGCGTCCAAGAGCGCGACCCGTGCCCGCACCGCATCCTGGACGACATTGGCGGGGCCTTCGCGATGGGCGCGATTGGCGGCGGCATCTGGAACAGTGTCAAGGGCGCACGCAACTCGCCCAGGGGCGAGCGACTGCAGGGCAGCGTCTCTGCGGTGAGGGCCAGGGCCCCGATCCTTGGAGGTGCGCCGAAATCCACAGCCCGTGCCGCCGCGCGCCGCAGCGACTCAGCACCCTCCGCTTCTGCCTCGCAGGCAACTTCGCTGTGTGGGGTGGACTCTTCTCGATGTTTGACTGCACCTTCGTCTGGCTGCGGCGGAAGGAGGATCCGTGGAACTCGATCGCGTCTGGCGCGCTGACGGGCGGCGTGCTGGCGGCGCGTGGTGGCTGGCGCGCCGCCACCCGGTCTGCCGCCGTGGGTGGGGTGCTGCTGGCCATGATTGAGGGCCTCAACATTTGCCTGACAAAGATGCTGTCCGACAGCTCTGCGCCACCCTATGCCCCGCCGGCGCCCTACCAGCCTCCACCGACGGTGGCGCCGGTTGCGCCGCCCGCAACCGCCTCATACAAGCCGGCCTCCGAGTTTCTCGAGGACGCGGCGCCGCGGAGCGCCGCGACGTGAGCTCTGCCTGGCACATGGGGGGGAGGCGAAGGGAGCCCGCGGCGGCGTCGTGTCGTGGGGTGGAGAGCTACGCTGGCGGCGCATGCCGTGGCGATGCGGTATCAGCGGGGCGAGGAGCCTTGCTTGGAGACGGGCGCGGGAGAGCTGGTCCTTGGAGAGATAAGAGAGAGAGAGAGAGCGAGAGAGAGAGAGGCTGCTTGGTCGCTTGCAGTTATTGCGGTTGGATTTCCACCGAGCAAGGCGCTGTGCTGATGCGTCGGCCTGCTTCCGTTCCCTTCCGGCGCTGCCACGCTCGCTGGAGATGTGCGGGCGTCGCACTCGCCATTGGCACACGCTAAGAGCGGGTGCGGTACGCCGGCCTAACGCCAGCCTTTGATGGGCACGCTGTCGCCGTTGTCGCCAATGCTGTGCAGTGTTGGGGCGCCGTGTCCGGCAGGTGCGGCCGTTGCGCCCCGGTGGTGGTCAGAGGACTGTAGCTGGTATCAGCTCAGCTGAGATGGTGGTGAGCGCTTGATCGACGAGGCTCCGCAGCGCGCGAGGCCTCTTCTGGCACCACGGACGCGCCGTGGGCCTGTATTTCTATGCGTTTGATTCGCTTGTGTGATGACGATGACGATGCCCTAACTGCCAACTGCAACTGTGATGAATGGGGGTGAGGGCTGCTGGCTGTGAGCGTGTGCTCGGGTTCGGCGCCTGTATTTGCAGTCATAGGGGCGTTGGGGCGGGTTTGCTAGGGGTGGGGGTAGGGGCAGGGCCCTGCGGCATACGCATACGCATACACACACACACGGCAGACGCTAACGCGAATGGCTAGTATCGAGTAGTAATAGCAGGCTAGATGGCATCAGATCATTCAGATAGGTGCACATATCATACATATGTATATGTATATACAATGTACATGTCATAATATATGTAAACATGATTATGTAGTGTGTAAAAATTAAAAATTAAAAAAAAAATACGAATTACACATAATAATAATCTATCACTATCACTATCAATATCACTATATTTATATTATGTTATATCATATATCATATATCATCTATATCTATATCTATATTATATAACTAACACTGACTCAAACACTGTAATAACACTTGCACACAGCTTACAGCTTGACACACATAATGATGTCATAATATCAAATACAAATAACCGCATAATATACAGGAACAAGTACAAGAAATCCCCGCTTAAGGGTACTCACAAGCGCGCGAGCAGCAACCGCCCGCGCTCTCTCTCTCAATTCTCAAGCAACTAACAAGCAACCGAGGGTACAAAGAACGCTCCCGCGTCCTCTCAACTATGACTATCCATGATGCATGATTGTACAATGTACAGCTGAGGCGCCGATGGGCCCCAGATAGCCGCAGCCAAACTGGGCGACTCACATCGCGGCGCCCGCGAAGGCCGGCGTTTGTTGTTCCCAGCCTTCCCAGCCGCCGCGCCGCGCCGCCGCCGCCATGGCCTCCTCCTTGTACCTCGCGTGTGCCGCGGAGCCCGTCTCGGCGTTGCGGTGCATGCGCCGCGTGCGCACTTGCAGCTCCATGTCGGCGCCTGAGGCCAGGCGCACCTGCATGTGGATCGAGCAGTAGCCGTTCCGCTTCGGCGTCTGGATGTAGTCCTTGAAGTCGCGCTCGGCCCAGAGGTCCCCCGCCAGGCCGCGCACGTCCAGGCAGCGGCTGTGCGGCCGGTTGAGGGGCGAGATCTGCCACTCGTCGCGCGGGGAGTCGGCCAGCACCACGCGCAGGGCCAAGAGGTCCGTCGCTGTCTTGCCTCGCAGCCAGACCTTCTCAAAGAGAGAGGAGAGCGACTTGACGCGTGTTTGGACCTCGAAGGAGCCAAAGGGCAGCACCTCCGAAAGGCGCTCCTCGAGCTGTCTCGCCGCCAAATCGAGCTCGGCGCGCGCACTCAAGGCGCGATCGGTGTGCCACGAGCGCATCGCAAAAAACGTCTGTGGGAAGGCGGCGGCGCACGCGCCCTCAGTAAGCCCGTTGAGCAGCCAGGCCGGCGGCTTGAACGGCGAAACCCCCGTCGCCACGCGCTCCGAGGCGGCGAGGCAGGCGTGGACGAAGCTGGCGCGCGCGCCGACGGGCGGGGTGAGCAGCGCCACCGAGCTCCGGCCTGAGTCGACGTCCTGCAGGATGGCGGCGTCGCCGAGGGTGATGGAGCCCACGGCGGCGCGCGCCGCTGGCGCTATGGCGGCGGTTGGGCGCAGGTGAGCGCCACTGGCCGCCGCCGGCAGTGCTACGTATGCGGTGGAGGTACCCAGCAGCAGCAGGACGACGAGGGTGCGAAGGATCACCGACGAGTCGAAGGAGATCTCGGTGCGCACCGGAGCGCCCGGGTGTATCCGCTTGCGCTCGATGACGATGCTGAAGCTGCGGCGCGGCGGGCACGCCGCCTCTGCGACGAAGCCGGCGCGCACTCGGGGCGTGTAGGCGTACAGCCGCCGCAGTCGCGAGTAGTCGCGCGTCCGCAGGCAGGGCTCGCTCTGGACGCGAGGGAGGCGGGTGTGGAGTGCCCCTGGATCAAGCGGCGCCGGGCTGGAGGGCACGCTGCACGCGACTCGAACGCGCCGCGGCGACCGCGTGTGGTCGCCCATCGACAGGGCCCTGCCGAGTGACGGCACCTCGAGTTGCATGTCGGGCCAGCGGACGCGTTGGTTCAAAGGCGGTGGTGCTGATTCCTTCAGAGTTGCCATCCTTAGTAGGAGAAGTTTCGTCAAAGACAAGCCGTGTCCGTTACCCACTATAAAATTACAACTGCCACTGGCCACTAGACACCGAGGTCAGGCTCAACCCCAAGACGCAGATCTACCTCCCCCCATCCTTTGGGCACCATGCTGGCCCCACCGCGGCAGCACCAGACTGCTCAAACCGACACCTTACCTAGACTGGAGCCTATACCTATACCTGCGAGTAGTTGGTTGATGCTGTTAATGCCCCACATAATGCCCATTATGGGGGAGATGGAGATGCGGATGGGCGCCACAGACCACAGACACAGACAGGCAAAAACATGTCCGCCCACTTTCTTTCTACGACCGCGACCGCGATCACCGTTAGTAGAGCTCTCACAGAGCTCTAGAAGTTATGTAGCTCTATAACTTCTATAACAGCAGTAGACTCTCTCCATATATATATAACAGTTCGTTACGTGTTACGTACGGTTACGGTTATTTATTAATTTATTACACGGACGAGTCGGACGAGATCTAGAGTAGTATGTGTCTATGTATCATACTATGTATACCAGATCTACGTGCTTGGCATTCAGGAGGAGGAGGAGGGTGAATGAACTGTATAGAAGGTAGAACGTAGAACACGCTCTTACCGCCTACTGCACACGGTTCCCCTCAGTGTACAGTGTACTCACCCAACGGCGGATAGCCGGATAGGTCAAGTTAGGGTTAACCCGTAACACCCTTTTACTTTTATTTCCAGACATATGTACATGACATACGGTATTATATTATATATAGCGGTAGACACCTTCGCCTTCGCCTTCACTTAATTAATACTTTTTTTTTTTACTTACTAAGTAAGTGCAGTACAAGCTGTACCCACCGCCTCGACCCGCCCGACGTGCGACATGCGCACAGCGCACAGCATTCCATTCATTTCAACCAACACGCAACACGCGCACCAACCGCACCAACACCAGCACTCGCCCGACCCCAACTTCCACTTCGGCCAGCAAGGAATGACAACGGTGCGTTGGCGTTGAGCGTCGAGCGCGTACGCACAGGCATAGACCATAGACGTTGCTCGCTGCTAGCAGGGCGGGCTCTCTGCTCTCTCCCACACATATACCTCAGTCTAACACAAATCCAAGGCGCCCCCGCAGCCGCGCCCATCCATAATACAGATATAGATACAGGCGGGGAGGACGAGCAGGAGCCTCCCTTCTCCCTCGCTCGCAGCCCACCGCTGGAAAGGAAAGAGACGCGTTTTGCCAGTCTACGGAAGGACGTCTGGGTTAACCCAGGGTTAAAACCCAGACGTCCTGCCGTAGGGTTAACCCGAGGTGAACCCGAGGAAAGACACGCGGTTTGCCAGTCTACGGCAGGACTCTCGAACCAGGCGCTCGGTGCCTCCAGCCGCTTGTGTGCCATTGCACGGATGCTGCCGGGCAGGCTCTCACGAGCCCGCGCCGCTATAGCAATGCACATATATATATATATGTACATATGTATATATGTATATATATATATACGCATCTCTTCCTCGCTCCCCGGTCCTCCCACCAAGACAACCTTCTCTTCAATACCCCTGGTTACAGCCAACATAAAACCCCAATCGCCATGGCACGGGGGGGGGGTCCTCACCCCCTAGCTCCATGCCCCATACCAAACAAAAAAACGCCAGCCCAGCCTGCCGAAAACAAAACCCCCCTCCTCCATTAGAAACCCCTGCCGCACCCCAGCTACACGCCCTTCTCAAACGAGCGAAATCCCTTTCCTCCTCAATCCGCAAGCTCTCTCGATAGGCCGACCCAGGGTCAGGGCTGACCCGAAGGAAACGGGTGAAGGAAGCCGCAACGGGTTAAACCCGAATCTGTGTTGGAGTGGGGGTTAACCCTTAACCCGAGAGCACTCCAACAGGGTTCAGGTTAGGGTTAACCCTAACCCTATAGGACAAACACTCGGGTTAACCCCTAGCCTCCTAGCAGAGTGAGTGTGTGTCCTATAACATTAGGATTAGGGTGCATATGCCGCATATCAATCAATCAATCAAAGGTCCCCACAAAGCCACACGCGGGCAACGGGCAAAAGAGAATCCACAACCCAGCACCGCCACGGGGGGTTAACCCTCCGTTTTCTTTCTCATCTCCAGTGTACAGCGAACAGAAACACCAACGCCGCCTCGGCCCGACACGCCCCAAGAAATAATCCAACGCTACAATCTCACCCCAGCTCCATCGCCTGCGACTTTCCCATGGCCGCCTCCGCCTTCTTGCTACGCCGGAACTCGGCGATGGCAGCCTTCATCTGCAAACACGGAACGGGGAGTTGCGATCAGTTTGGGCCGTGTGTGCGTGCCAAGGGTGGGCACTTGGCTTTTACACGATATTGCATTGCCAATATTGTATAGTGTATAGTACACGCAAGGGGGGGGGGGTCGTGGGGGGTCGTGTATGGCGCAACAGACGTGCACCATCATTGCACTATTGTGGGCAATGCAAGTGGGGGAAGGCAATGCATGGATGATTGATTTGTGCATAAAAGCCTGAAAGTGAAAAAAAAAATCTTGTAAAGACCAAGGGTGGGCACTCTTAGCACAGGCCGCTTCATCTGAAGGTCGCGTCGTCTGAAAGAAACGGGAGGTTGCGTTCGTTACGGGCCGGGGGCAATATCCGTACACATCAATGTATGTATATAGATGTACACTGACACACACACACACATATATATACATATATATATATATATATATGTATATGTATGTATGTATGTATACATATATATATATAATATATATATATATATGTATATATGTATGTATATATATATATATAACATGTTTAATTAACACATACCTTCGGGTAGGGCCGCATCCCACGTCCGACGATAATACCGCAAGGAGGCGATTACGAGCCCCTGGTGTTCTTTTGATACACGATACACACCTCCGGGTCGGGCCTCAGCATGTCGACGGTGAGGTGTTGGCGCGTGAAGGGGGTGATCTCTCTCTCTCTCTCTCTCTATATATATATATATATATATATATATATATA
>Ga0209491_10010481_pt1 | contig 11122 bp, 6 predicted proteins | sample BON02_FD_187213 | JGI IMG/M metagenome (GOLD analysis project Ga0209491, IMG submission 187213) | Freshwater microbial communities from Lake Bonney liftoff mats and glacier meltwater in Antarctica - BON-02 (SPAdes) (version 2) | ecosystem: Environmental > Aquatic > Freshwater > Ice > Glacier...
TCTCCCTCGCTCTCTCTCTCTCTCTCTCTCTCTCTCTCTCTCTCTCTCTCTCTCGCACACACACACACATATTTTTGCGCGCATGTTCACATGTATACCACACACACACACACACATACATACACACACACACACAAACACACCCACACACACACGCACGTACACATACACATATACAGGAGAGAAATGTAGCGCAGTAGCAGTCAGGGAAGAAAATGGCCTGGTTGGTGGCACCAGAGTCTATTAGTCTAATCTTTGTGCTTCGTTGCGTTGCAGTGCATTGCAGTTTGTTGCGTACCAAATCGCATCAGTCTAGTTGCAGTGCACTGCAGTGCGTTGCAGTATGTAGCGCACCAAAGTGAGCTCAGTGTATTAGTCTACAATGTAGTAGACTGTGAGAAAATTCTGCTGCTGTAGGAAAAAGGTATGCGTATCCGAAGTCCTTATTGAACTTCAGAGATTCGAGAAAAATCCTTTATTACTTAAATTTTAAATTAAATACATGTCATTTTGGTGACAACTCCTTCCAATGGATACTACTCTCCTTGTTTGTCCTGACTTTACAGAATTCTGTTTGTTGAATATGCGCGTACTCTGAACATCCAGGGGCTCACAGCAGCGGGGATCGCATGGCAGCATGGGACTTCAACGCCACGCCACCGCACGCCTGCGATCTGAGAAAATATGTGTTGAGTCTTGTCTTGGCGTTGGGTCTTGAAGGCGTTATCCAAGGACAATGACACTTACTGCGCTCTGCGGCAAAATCGGAAGACCCCACTTCTGAACCCACACTCGGAGATTTGACAACACCAATGTCCACTTATATGTACGCGTCGTCGATGTCCACTTGGACTATTTGTATGCAGATTGCATACAAATAGTCCCCATGGGAATATTCTTTTCGAGCTTCGTGTCATTAATGTGCTCATTAATGTGCTGCTGCTTCTCGGGAAAATCACGGTGTATTGCAGACACACGCTACCGTGCAGCTTGGTGGGATTCTGTGAGCTCAAGTAGCGCCTGGAGCTCTGACTGAACACGCAGGCCACTTTCCTCCACCTGTTCTAGAAATAGATAGTGGTCTAGAAAGAGCAGCAGTGCTGCAAAGGCGGCCAAAATCCACCAACACCGGGTCCGCTGGTTTTGGTTTTTGAAGAGTTGGCTGCCTTCTTGGATTGTCGAAAGCGGCTGGCGCGTATAGAGGCGCGTGGGCACGTGCTCGCACACCACCGCTTGCCGTGCTACGAAGGTCAAAGCAGGTGCAGCAGACCTCTCGTCAGATGCTATGGTTCCGCACGTCAGCCCTGTTGCGCATGGCAGCACGGTTGCAGAGGGTGGCGAAGACCTCTTGCAACCAAACGATGGTGTTGTGTATTTCACGTCGTCTTTGATATTGACGAACACCATTGGGGTTGATGGGCGGTCGTGCAATGACGATTGAGTGCTCGGCAATGATTTTGGAACGAGACGCACGGACATGGGCATTGAGTGGACTGTCTCGTTTCCCACCGTAGATCTACGTCGTCGCGGAACGCCTCCAGTTTCGACAAGATGCAGTTCGCGAGGCCGCCCAAGAATGGAGAGAAATCGCATCAAACGCCACGAACTGAGTTTTTGCTGTTGGTGGTATTGTTATTTTGTGCCAAAAATGAAATTACTTGCATTACTGGTTATGATAAGTTAGTCTATTGAACTTATATACTCATTGACAAGTTGGCCAAAAATTCGATTTAATCAAATTTACGAATTTTTGCGAATAATTCGAATAATTCGATTTGATGAATTTTTCAAATCGATTTTTTCGAATCGAAAATCATAAATTTTCGAAAAGGTTTTCCGGGTTTCCAGAATATCTTACGACACCAGCAGAACACGTTAGTTGGTTCTATTTTTCTTTTGTTGGTTCTGTTTTTCTTTTATTTGAGTACAGGTACTTTCTCCCTCGGGTTTTTTATTCCTTTTTTTTGTACACAAGAACAAGTGTTGCTTTGCTTTGGTCACTGATGATGGGTTGAGGTGGATTTCACATACCGGGTATGTGAAATCCACCTCAACCAGTAACCACGAAATCTTACCAGCATTCAGGTCCCTCACCAAGGAGGTAGAACGAACTTTGGACCTGCCCAGTGACCCAACTTGGGTCACGATTGTTGTGGCTTGCCGCGCAGTCTCTGATAGGGAGTCCCGGCACCCTCCTCCAAACTGATTTTTGGCGGTTTGGTATTGTTATAGCGCCAAACTGAAGTTACTTGCATTACTGGTGCAGCCCGTTCCCGAGAAAACCGTGCTCCGGTTGCACTCCAGATGCTGTACCGCGTGTGTATGTTTTCTTCTCTGTCTGTCAAATCAATAAATTAACAATGAAATATACACAAATTAAACACTAACTATGAACATAAACATAAATAAAAATCAAACAATATCATAACAAAAATCATACTCCAAACACATGAAATGACACAAAACTGTATTTATTTTGCGTGATGTGCCAGATAATACTCATTGAAATCGTTTCCATTTTGGACATGTGCCCAAGTCACAATGTCTTTTCATGTGTAAATAGTCTTGATCATATACCTTGCATTCAAAACAAATCAACTTGACAATGAAATACATATGCGAATACATGGAAACTGAATAGAAACATGACTAAAATCAAAATAAATTATAATAACAATCCACATGCTTAACATAGACAATAAAATGTCCAAACCCAACATTAATCTGCTACTATGGATGTTTATTTTTGCTATTTCTTGTTGGTGTGTATATCTGCATATGCGAATGTTTACTTCAAACAACATTCAACCAACATTCATGTGTCTGAGGTCCATTGCGGGAGTGCCGTTTGATTCGGTCAGGCGCTTCCGGGCTTCCTTATTATCGCACACCTCCTGTGTGCATCTCTGCTGCAATTGAGTTGCTAGCCGTGTGGCGGCATACCAAACCAAAAACCAAAAAAGAAGATGAGACTCGAAATGGTCATCGTAATTCAAAACGAAATCTTTCAAATGGCTCATTTGAAAAGAGTCTTGAACTTTGACAATCGAGGATTTCGATTTGCATTTCGACGAGCATTTCGAGTCTCATCTTCTCGGGAACGAGCTGCGATGATAAGTTAGTCTATTAAGGTGGGGTTGGGTATTTTTCGAACGAACTCGGATTCTCAGTGGAATCCAGTTTACAACGCATTTCATCGATTTTTTTGTTGCGGATACGAAACGATTCGTCGGTGGTACTGTAAATATGATCTTGACGCGGCAAACCTGCGGCCAGCGCTCGAGCAGGGCTGCGGAATGCAAACGCCGAGCGCTGGGAAATTATTTTTTCGAGCGAATTTGCTATACGTTCCTAACATCAAAATATTGAGGAGACTGAGATCTAGGTCGGTGCACTTTTTCGGGTACTTGCGAAAAGAAAATCGCTCCGCAATGCCAAATTCCGATTTTTTCTGCGGACGAAACACGTTTTTTTCGGAAGAAACCGGATGTCAGTAGCAACGCCAGCATTGCCTTGCGAAGATAATGTGGAAACCAAGTCGGATGCGGGTTGTGAATGTTCATGTTAAATAAAAGCCAGTGTCAACTTGGCTGGGAGTTGTTTTGAGACTTGTGTGTAGGCGTTGGAGCCTCAAGTCGGTTTTCACGGTAGACTTTTTTAAGTTGACTTCTAATAAAATCAGAAGAAGAAGTCATAGGGTGTAACAATGGTATAGGGGGGTCCCATGAAACCCTTGTAACTTCTCGGGAACCAAAGTTGCCAGATTTTTTATGGGCTCAAAAGATGCGCCTAAAAAATGCAGTTCTTAGGTGCATTAAAAAAGGTTGCAAGTCTGGTTCCGTGGCGCCAGAACGCAAAGTGGCGGAAAAACTTCACAGATTCGACTGTCACCGAACCAAAATACGTCCAAATCCCAATATTCCTGCATATTCTAAGGGCCCATGACAAGGGGCAAATATGCATTTCCTGGTTTATGTGTAAAATATGCCTTGGGAAAAAGTTCCTGCGTTCCTAAAATCCCACCAGTGCTACAAAAAACCGGAGAATAACCGTTTCTGTGTTCCTAATCATTTTGCAACTAATCACTTTACTTTTGAAAAGTTTTCGCCTCCGCCTTTATTGTTACACCCGCCCAAGAATTGGAAGATCGCATTCCAAACGCCACGAACTAGTCGATTGTCCACTTTTTGCTATTGCCAGGTAGTCAACCGAACTTTACTGAGATTACTGAGTACATATATTTTAGTTTAATATAGAGTGTTGGCGAATAACAATATAAAGTTGAAAAACGTATTGCACCATTGGCAATTATCAATGGCCTCATTCCGTTTTTGTGAAACATATTTACTACACATCAAGCTGTTCGTGGTTAACAAGAGTGCGATTTCTCCATTCTTGGGCGGCCTAAGAAGTCAACCTTTCACCGTCCTTCCACCGGGGTAGAAAATCCATCAAGGATTGAAAATAAGTTGAATATTTACACACAAACAATTGAAGTTGTAAGTTCTGAATGTTTAACACTGATTGCGCATGTTTAACACTGATTGCGCAATCAGATCCAGGGATCGCTCACAGAATGCCTTAACACAGTTCAGCCATTCTGTGAGCGATCCCTGGATCTGGCCCGGCTGATGTAACTCACATGTGCATTTTGAAAATTGACTCAATTTCAATGAGGATTAGTTTTGTCAAAAGTACAAGTACAGAACATGCAGAGATGGCAGGGAACGAACACAGCGCTCTGACTTTGCATGAGTGTCGCCTTGCTCACTAAGCAAATGGAGCAACGAGTTTTGATTTAATTTGCCTTCATTACTGGAAACAGTAATATAGAACCCTTGCTTTAGGGTCTATTTGCTCAAATCCACGTGAATCTGAGTTGACATGTTTTTGGCTGGAATCAAACCGGGGACCTGCGGATACCCAAATTTTTTAAGTCCCGCGCTCTTCACCACTGAGCTACGGTGACGGATGAATCACCGAAAATTCCTCAGGATCCGCTTTGAGAACATATTAGACAATGGGCGCAGAATTTATTGTAACTACAGCAGGCTTTGTCGGGCGATGTAACTACAGTAGAAATGAATGCAATTGACCGAACATAATGCAACTCGTGTTCTCAAAGCCTTGGAAAGGCTTTCCTACAAACTTAAAAGTATGTTTTCCAAACATTTCAGTTCAGGTTGAATTTCACTGGGAGGACCTACCATACCTCAGTTTTGCTGAAATATTTTGATATGACATTGACGAGGCACAAATCATCCAAAATCGAGGGTTCAGGTCTACCCTTAATGAGTCATTCTATACAGTTCCACAGAGTCTGTTTTCACTTTTCTACTGTATCTAAAAGGGAAACCATTTGACACCAGATGCCATATGAAAGGGGTAGACGTTGCAAGTCATCTCCAGTCTTTTGCCGGTGTCTAATTTGATTTTTGAGAAACTTTCGCCAAAATTTGCACAAAATCGCACAAAATCGATTTAAATCGAATAATTTGACAGCGAATTTTACGATTTTTAAAAATGGATTTGAACGGATCAATATATACAATCGGTTTTAAATATAAAAGTTTATAAAATATGAAACTATAGTAATTATTGTTCCAATTTCGTGTTTGTAGAACATATTTTAAGCTGCTACATGGTTCAACGCTATCTGGTTCAACGCTGCAGGCATCCCGTTCTCGCGAGAACGTGCCGTGACTCGGAAAACCCCCTATACGTTGTTGTTGCTGTCTCTTTATTAATTCAACTCAACGAACAAGCAAACTACTCTGAAAAACTGTACTCTCAACTCCCAGCCTAGAATGTATCTAGACCATGAAGGGAACCGCATAGGCGATATCAGTCCGAGTTGAGGCCCTGGACCGTGAGCTCCGAGGAAAAAATTGTCAGAGTCCTACACCTGTGTTTTGGGCACAAGTGGAACTTGACAAGTTGCGTGTCAAGATGACTTGTCACCCTCGCCTCCGGCCTTTCTTCAAATCACTTGACAACTGACAGTTTGTCAAGTCTTGTCAAGTCAACTTGAAAGAAGACCCCCCTGAAATCACATGCGCAAGCTGTCCGAAGAATCCCCCCCAGGGGTCCTTGAGCCCGAAGAGAGGTCAGATGACGGTCATGGCTAAAAAAAAGGTCAAAATCGATCACTTTTTAATTATTTTGCCCAAAAAAATTTCTGTGAAAATGATGATCTTGGAAATATTTTGCGATGTTTTCCACAACAAGAGGCCAGACTTCGTGAAATCTACCCCAAGTTGAGTTGTCAAAATTTCAACGGAACATTAATATAGGTGTTCATTTGGGTACAAGACTTACAGTACTGATCCGGGACATAGAAACCGCTTTTTTGACCCAGCGAGTTTCTAAGCACACACTGATGAAGCCAGAACCCAGCCTGCCAGCGTTGTTTCTATAAACCATTTAAAAACTACCACCCAGCCAGCGGGTTTCAGTGCAAAGTACAGTGCAAGAAACCGGCCAAAAAAATATTTCTATATTGAGATTTCATGTTGGATTTTTTAAGAGATGTTATGTTGATTTTTTTAAGAGATTTCATGTGTTTTTAAAAGATTTTATGTTGATTTGTAACTAGATTTTATGTTTTTTTGAGAGATTTTATGTTGAAGAAGTTTCTATGAATCATTAAGAAACTGCCAAAATCGCTGCCAGCGGGTTTCTAAACCCTCAGTGAAGAAACCAGCCCAATTCCAGCCTGCAGTTTCTATCTGCCAGTTTTCATGTCCCGGAATGACCCTGTAATCCACTTTAAACTCTGGAAAATAATTCTGAAAAAGCATATATTTATTTTGCAATCTAAGTTGAAAATTCGCAGATTTTCGTCGGGTAAAAATATCTTGGATTCCGGAAACGTATATACTACTCATAATCAACAACTTCAAAGAGACGCTCTGCGACGCTGAGGACTGAATCTTTCACTATCTCTCTTTTTGTTTATCTCTATCTTCTGTGTACTACCTGTGCCGCTTCGTAACTATTTGTACCATGAAAAAGATGTGGGTGAGGGGTAATGTCAAGGTCATATTTTACATCTTGTCCATCCGAAAACACTGATTTTAGACAGACTAGAACAAGCAGAAACATGACCATGAAATCTCGCAAACACCTTGTCCGACGCGCAAGCCATTCTCATAAACAAATTTGCCGGCTGACACTGGCAAATTTTTTGCGTAAGTGACAAGTTCCACTTGTGGTGACAAGTTCCACTTGACAACTTGAAACTAGTCAACTTGACACGTTGTCAACTTAACGGTTGGCTAGATGATTTGAATTTGTCAAATCATCATTCCAGCACAAGTGTGGTACCCTGAAGAAATGATTTGTACGTTAAATAGATTATGATTGGTTTCATGTGTTTTGCGGGAGTGCCGTTTGAATCGTGTCGGGAACCGAAGTTCGCAGTCCTCCCAGCACTGCCGTGGCGCACTACTCGTATGCTTTCTCAACTTCTTGGGAGATTTAGTGGTGTGGAGGCTTCACAAACAAACAAACAACACAAACAAACAAACAAACAAACTACCTGACAGTCCAAAACAGTTTCTTGGGTCCTACGTGATTAATCAGATGCGCACCATCCGCTTGTCCAGTGATTAAGAGTGTGACGGCTTCGGGGCTGCACTCCGCTTGCAGCGCGGCCGGTCTGTTGGAACTGCGAACCGTTGCGGAGCCTGGTGGAGCAGTGGGGTGTATTAATTGCTTAATCTATTAATTGTTTAATGAATTCATTGTTGAATTTATCAATTAAAGAAAGAAGATTCTGACCTGTGACTCGGATTTGTGGGTAATAATTTACATACTACATCAACAGGACAAAGTACCAATTAGGATTCGGTCAAAACATCTTGCCTACGGCGCATTTTCTTTGATAAGATTTTGTCTTCGGTGCAGTTCGTTCAAAAAAAATCTTGCCTGCGGCCCTTTTATTACATACAAAAATCTTGTCTGTAGGGGCATTTGATTTCAATGTCTTCTTTAGTTTACAGATTCGATGGTATTGAAAATGGTTTGAATTCAAATGCCCAGTAGTCACGACGACACTATTTGTCAAAAACAGTAATGAAGAAAGTGCCAAACAAAAAATCCTTTGTCAGGTCAAACCTCACGAGAAACGAAACGCACAGCACCAATTCAATTCCAGAACAGTTCATAAAAAGCAACGTAAGTCATCACATGTAACAGAAGATTTATCCGAGACAATGTAAAAATAGCCTAGTTGGTCAAAGCGCGGGACTGTGTGTCCCGAGGACGCCGGGTTCGATTCCGGCAATAATTCCAAAAAACGAGAACTCAAATCTACCTTTGAGCACATAGAGCTTTCAGCAAAGCTACTAGACTATTTCTTACGAAGTAACAAAACAGCATCATCAATCCGAGATGATGTAAAACTAGCTCAGTTGGTCAGAACGCGGGACTTTTAATCCTGAGGTCGTCGGTTCGTTTCCGGCAAAAACTCAAAAAACTCGAGAACTCAAATCTTCATGGATTTGAGCTACATAGACCCTCAAGCAAGAGTACTAAATTACTTTTACAAGTAATAAAAGCAATCAGCAATCAAATCCACCAACGTTGCCAATATCTCTCCCGCCTGACGCCATTCTTGGTGCTCAGCCGCGCCTGCCGATGCCTGCAGGCCAATACCTCTTGCAGAATAGAACGATCCAGTGCCTGATACCAGTGCCTACCATTGTTACTACAGTCTCCAACAATTTCGTACGCCAGGCGCGCGTGCACCCCGTGGTTCGAATGCAAAGAATCGTACTCGCGATAGTGCTTGTGTAAATTCACCGAAACCGTTGAAGAGAAGCGCTTCTATTGACATAATCCGAGTCACTCGGCGTGAGCGTGACGATGGAGAGCAAGCAAACCTAGAGGGTCCTGAGGGATTTTCTGTGATTCATCCGTCACCTTAGCTCAGTGGTGAAGAGCGCAGGATTCCAAAAATTTAGTTATCCGCAGGTCCCCGGTTCGATTCTGGCCGAAAACACGTCAACTCAGATTCACATGGATTTGAGCAAATAGACCCTCAAGCAACAGCAAGGTTCTATATTACTGTTTCCAGCCATAAATGCAAATTAAATCAAAGCTTTGAAAAAACAGAGAGTCTCACTCAGAGGTGTGTATGTGTGGGACGTCAACTCAACAGTGACCAGGCACTCAGGCTCAGATTACTTTGTTTGAAAGGACACGTCAAAGCACGTGACTCGACGCTGCGACGACACCAGTTCACAAGAAGCAAGTGGTTTCTTGTGTATTAAAACACCTCCTTTTTTGAGGGAGTTCAGCTTAGACCTCGCGTGCAAGCGTGGCTCAGTTAGTCAGAGCGAGGGACTGTTAATCTCTTGGTCGTCAGTTCGATTCAGTCTAAACCCCGAGAACTTACACTTCCATGGATTTGAACTACATGGACCTTATATTAAGGATGCTAAACTACTGTTGAAAGTGATAAAAGCAATCATCATCATCAACCAAAAACCTCGCCAAAATCCACCAGAAATGCTGTCTCCGACGCGCTACTAATGTCAAGTTTTTAACATTTCGCGGCTGATGCCGAGAAAAAAAACCGCGCTTCGCGCAGTTTTAATTGAAAACGAAAACGTTAATCAATAATTTAATCAACGAATCCATGAATTAATTCGGATCCAAAGATTAAAAACGTTAATCAATAAATTAATCAACGAATCCATGAATTAATTCGGAACCAAAGATTCTGAGAAGTTGTTTGCTCCACTGTCCAGGTGGAGCTGACCAAAGGGAGAACACGCCAAAGGAATTCCCAGAGTCACGGTCTGCCAGTGCAAATGAACTAACTTCCGAATCTTTGGGATACCCACTATCATTTTTCAATAAAAAACTCTACTATCAAAGCCTGAGGAAGAAAACCGAGCGAAAGAAAGAAAGAAACCTGTCTAGCCTAGTGATTAAGTTGGGTCTTCGCCAACCAAGAATGAATGAAAGAAAGTGAGCAACCCCGGGACCGTCAGCGATTCACAAGAAAGTGGGTGCGTACCCCCGTGGGTCGCTCGCGAGAAATTTTTTGTTGATCCCGTAACAATTCCCAAATGTCGGTAAATAAAACAAAGCAACACACACCGTAACAATTTCCCAATATAAAACAAAGCAACACACACGATCCCCCGCGCTACTTTACATCTACTACTAATGCGTTCCTAGATTCTTGGTCATAATTTGACGGTCATAATTTGAGAGTGTCAATAAACACTCTGAAATTGATTAATTAGATTATAATAAACCAAAAAAATTCCCCATGTCGGTTTAATAAAACAACGCCATGACGTGCAACACACCTTAATCAAAAAGGAGAGAGGAAAGTTTATTACAAAACAGCCAAGAGGGATTAAAATGAGTATGATCCCATCCAAGACGATGTAAACTAGCTCAGTTGGTCAGAGCGCGGGACTGTTAATCCCGAGGTCGTCTGTTCGATTCCGGCAAAAACTCAAAAAAGTGAGAACCCAAATCTACATGGATTTGAAATATATAGACCCTCAAGCAAGGGTACTAAACCACTGTTACAAGTAATAGAGCCAATCATCATTCAATGAAAACTCCTGGATCTCTGATAGTTTTCCTAGCAGCAGTTGAAGAAGGATGAGAGGTGAGGCCAGGGGGGGGGGTGGGTGTGGAGAGAAAAAGGGTGCTATCAAAGTCGACGTTAGGGTTCACGGCGCCAAAAGCGTGATCAAGGTCGAGAATACAACAACGCAACATAGAGAGGTCTGGGGCGTTCACTTGTGTTGTGAGGGTATGAGTGAAACTTTCTTGAGCAAAACTGAGCGAACATGCAGCGCAATGCATTATGTTGTATTTCACAAGATTAACCCAAACTATATTGTTTGCGTGAAGCATTTTGTGGCCCTCTGTCAACATTACTGCACTCTGTCCTTGCCTCTTCCTTTCTGTTTCGACGAAATTTCTCGAAAGGGGTGCATTTTTCAATAGTTGTGGTTTCTATACAAAGCCTAATGAGTGTAATAAATTGGCCTTTTCCGGGCCTCTGGCAACACCCAAGGAGGAATGCACTGAGTGAATAATTTGATTGATGTTGCTTTTATTACTTCGTAAGAAATAGTCTGTTGACTTT
>Ga0209491_10010483_pt1 | contig 11120 bp, 10 predicted proteins | sample BON02_FD_187213 | JGI IMG/M metagenome (GOLD analysis project Ga0209491, IMG submission 187213) | Freshwater microbial communities from Lake Bonney liftoff mats and glacier meltwater in Antarctica - BON-02 (SPAdes) (version 2) | ecosystem: Environmental > Aquatic > Freshwater > Ice > Glacier...
TAATTTTCGTATGCTGATTTCTTGTCCAGATTTCCGTATTCCGCTGTTTGCGAAAATCCAATGGAAACTATAAAAAGTAAAAATATGGTTATTGTTTGCAATTTTGTCAAAATTAAGCCAAACACTGAGTATATCTTGAAAAGTAGGCGATTTCGAAATACGAAACTTATGATTAAGCACAAAGTTTGAAAATAACCAAAAGCCTTGAATTCCCCCTTATCTACAAAATCTGGATCAGTCAACAAATTAAATAGCGCTAGCCTATCGGCGCAGCAAATATTTAGTTATTGTGTGTAGTGCTTTCTTCATCCTGCTTGGTTTTCCGAAGTTTTAATATTGGTTCGAAAGTGAGCGTTGGCAATACATATTCCTTGAAATTTTTACCTTGCGTTAGCTTTTTAACAACAACTCTTGTTTTCTTGTATTGGTGGACAAGCGACTGTTCCATAAGAACAATAAACACAACAATCTCCTTCTTTTGGTCTCAGAACTTTTTTACAATTCGCACACTCGTAAAAGAATTGACAAGCGTTTGTCGGCATATCTTCTACTTTTGTATGTCTACAGTCTGGACAAGTAATTTCTGATTTTAATTGTATTCCCATTAGTTTTCTTTTTTGTCAGTTACTTTGTAACCTGTGGAGTTAATTGCTTTCTCAATTTCCGTTTGATTGGTTTTGGTTCTATCAAATTCAATGATTGCGTTTCCATTTTCGTATGACGCTTTTGAATTTACAATTCCGTTGAGTTTATTTACTTCGTGGTTCACGTGTTCTTCACAACTTTCACAGGTCATTCCGGTTATTTTAAATTCCGTTGTTCTAATGTCCAATTTTTCAACTACGATTATTTGCTTTGCTGTGTTTGAGTAAAAAATTTCTGAATAGTATGGAAATGCTAACATTATAAATGCAAATACAGTTACACTACCTAAAAAGATTTTTGATTGCATAAATTTTGGTTTCTCGTCTGTTTCACATTCACAGTCGATTTCTTTTCGAGGTTTTAGTTTTTGATACCAAGCAAAACCAAGAACTAAAACTGTCAGAACAATCAGATAAGGTCTAAAAGGTTCTATCCAAGAAAATGCTGAAGCAATTCCACTTGTCCCTGCGATTAAAGCCAAGACAGGTGTAATACAGCATAAAGAAGCCGTAATTGCAGTTAACAAACCTGTGCCAATTAATTTGTTTTCACTTTTCATATTGTTTTTAAAATTTTGTTCTTGTCGAGTATCTCAAAAAATGGATTTAGCATTTTTTCGTATTCGGCTGTGAGTGAGTAAAATATTGTTTGAGCATCTCTTTCTGTTTCTAACAGATGACGGTCTTTCATTTTTCTCAAATGTTGAGAAATAGCAGAAATATTCATTCCGAGAATATCGCTTAAATCACAAACGCAAAGTCTTTTTTCCTCAAAGAGAAGGTAAAGTATTTTCATTCGAACGCTATTTCCGACTAATGAAAGTCCATTCGATAAATAATCGAACGATTCGTTTAATTCTGAAACTGTGTCTTTACAACGATTAATTTGTTCAATATCGGCTTTTTGTCTTATGCAAGAATTATTTTCCATAAAGCTAAGTTACGCTTATTTCTTATTTAAGCAAATGCTAAAATACATATCTATAATGTACTGGGAAAATTCTTATTCTTTTGGCTTTTAGCCTTGGCTTATTTGCCTGATTTTAGTTTTAATCAACAAAAGTTTCTCTGATAATATCTTTACATTTCTGTATTCTGAAGTTGGCACTCCCAAATGCTAAGTGTCGCCAACCTTCATCTAAAATCCACTTTTAGTCCGATAATTTTCGTATGCTGATTTCTTGTCCAGATTTCCGTATTCCGCTGTTTGCGAAAATCCAATGGAAACTATAAAAAGTAAAAATATGGTTATTGTTTGCAATTTTGTCAAAATTAAGCCAAACGGTTAGCATATCTTGAAAAGTAGGCGATTTCGAAGCACGAAACTTATGATTAAGCACAAAGTTTAATAATAACCAAAAGCCTTGAATTCCAACTTATCTACAAAATCCGCATCAGTCTACAAATTATATAGCGCCAGCCTATCGGCGCAGCAAATACTTAGTAATTGACTACTGGCTATTTAGACAATGCTTTTAAAATTCGTTCTTCATTTATCAAAACATCTCTAAATAAAACATGTGGAAATTCTTGATATTTTGATATTTTAAAAGAGTCAAATATATTCAACAGAGTGGAAGCTGAAATTAATGATAAATTCATTTCGGTATCCATTTCACAGTCAGTCACAAAATCATCACTAAAGTCTGGTGCAATTAGTAATATTTTTACAATTCTTAAATTATTTTTTAAAGCTAAATTTTGATAAGATTTTAATTGTCTTGAAACAGAACTAAATTTATTGTAACCTTTTTCCTTACTTGTTTTACATTCGACAATTATTACTTCATTATTTCCTAAATTTAAAAGGATGTCAATCATATCCTTATTTGTATTTAGTTGATTTTTAAATTTTTCATCTACGTTAAACTTTAAGCCCTTAAAAAGGACTTTAGTTAACTCTTCGAATTTTAAACCTAATTCGCTTTCTTTTATTGAAATTCCGTTCTCTTTTAATAAGTTAAGATTGCGATAACCAACATTTTCATAATTTTCTAAATATAAATTTTCAACATCTTTATAATATTCAAGTATGTTTAAAATATCATCGCCACGTTGCTTGATTCTATTTTCTTTTATGAATTTAGACAAATCTTCTTTATTTATTAAATCTAGAATATCTCTAGGTTTTATGTTATAATCAAGAAGAAACGTTGCGTTTAAAACATACTCGTCTTGTAATTCATAATGTTCTTTTAATTGCTTGTTTAATTTTGGTAACGACAGATTCAGTTCTGTTAACAATTTTTCATAACCATCTAACGAGATACCAACCTTTTCATCTTTTTCTACATTTTCAAAATGTTCAATTAGACTATTGATTTTGTCTTCTAATGTGTTTCCTTTTAAGTTATTTATGTTTAGCCCTTTTTCGCAAAGTTCGTTTAGTGTTTTTTTCTTTTCAGTTAGTGTAATTCCATCTTTGTAAATTTCTGTAGAAAGTAAACTTGTAAAAGAAACACCATCTTTAATTATTCCTTCAATTTTTTTAGAATAGGTAAATTTTCTATCAATATTATGGTTTTTAGCAATTTGATTTATTATTGGCTCTCGCAATAATTTTAATGTTCTTCTGTTGAATTTTTCGGCAACCTCTTTTTTTCTTATTCTTCTTAAAAGTCTAACCATTTCATCAGCAACATATATTGTGCTGTCTTTTTTTGAATAGAAAATAACACCTATGTTTTTCAAACTATTAATTGCATCTTGTATATCCGATTTTTTAATTGATAATATCGTGTAATTAATTAGTTTAATTTCTTCTTGAGAAAGCTCAAGTTGCTTTGAAAGTGTTAATATTATAGATAACTCCTCAGAAGTTATTTTTGCTTCTCGATTATTTTCTAAATCATTATTATATGCAGTCGCTAAACACGATTTATAAATTCTATAATCTCGTTTTCTTTGCTCACTCAATTCTGATTTTTCATTTTCAAACTCTGCATTTAGAATTTTAATTTTTGCTTTTAAATTCTTGATTTCGTCGTCATAGAGCCGTGAAAACCAATCTTGTTTCATTATGCAATTTCCATCACGAATAATAATATCAATTAAAATATCTAATTGGGATGTAACTTCTTGAAATTCACATTCAATTTGTTTGGAAAAGTCATTTGAAGTTAATTCGAAAATATTAGAAATGTTTTGATTATCAACTGACTTTAATCCTTTATCTGCTGAAATTAGAATCTTCTCAATTTCCTTAATGTTTTTCGGGTTTTTAGAAATGATATTGTCAATAATTTTTATAAATGAGTTTTTCTCGATGGAGCCAAGTTTGTCTAATATCTTTTCTAATTTCATAGGTTTATTTTTTGTCAGCTTGTTGCCAACGTTGTTGTTCAAGATTAGTTGCTGTGGCTAAGCACTAAGTTAATAAATAATCGTAGAATAAAAAACCAGAACTGTTTTGCGTGAACAAGACAAAAAAACGAATTAATTATAAACGGCTGTTGTGCTTAGTTTGTTGTCTTAAATTGATTATAATAACTATATTCAAGATTAAATTTACTATCAAATTTTTCTGTCGACATAGATAAATATGAGATAAATTCAAAAAAGGAAATTATTGCAGGAATAAGAAATAAAGAAAATATAAAATACATAATACCTTGACCAGTTTTTCCTAAATAAAACTTATGAACTCCTAAGCCACCCAAAATTGGAAATGCCAGAATTGTTGCTGTTTTTTTTGACTTTCGTTTTTGTTTAGCTAATTCAAGATTTCCATTAATAAATATTTTAGTTTCGTTATTAAATTCGTCCATTAATGTAACAAATTCTTTCCTTTTCTCCTCTAAATAGAAAATACTCTTATCTTTAAAGTCATCATCAATTAAAGAACTACCGTGGTCGAATTTATTATTGTATTGATCTACTAGTTCTTTAAGGTCAGTTAATTGGTTTAAAGTCTCATTGCCATTAAAAGAAATATTTGCAAGCATTAAATCGGTTAACTCTATTAATCTTGATGAATTTGCTTTATTGGTTGAAACAAATTTTATCTTTTGAATTTCCTTAATTGCTTTTACAATTGAACTGTCAGATACTTTAATTCTGCCGGAATAATCGCTAATCCCACGAATTGTATAAGAATTAGCTCCTTTTAAAATCAAATTAGCACCAGCTCTACCAAACTCTCTTCCAAATTGTGTTGATGCCCCTCTTACAATATCATTAAGTATATTCATAATTATTTATTTTTATCATTATGTTCTTCAATTTCTCTAGCTTTTGATAAAGCACTTGCAACTAAGCCCGCTGGAATAGTAACAATTCCTACACCAATTAAGAGAATAAAAAAAAAATATTTTACCTCCCATTGTAATTGGATAAACATCCCCATAACCTACCGTTGTTAATGTTACTACCGCCCACCAACCACTATGTATGACAGAAGCGAAGATTTTAGGTTGAGCCTCATTCTCAAAAAAGTAAATTCCTGCTGACGCTAGAAAAATAAAAATAAATGTAATAATTAAAAAAAGAATTACTTCTTCCTTGACAATTTTAGCAGCAATATGAAATCTGTTAAGGGCTTTATTATATCGAATTAGTTTCAAAGCTCTGAATATTCTAAATATTCGGAAAGCTCGTAAAGCTCGTAGGTCGAATGTTCCTCTAAGGTAGAATGGAAAAATAGCCAAGAAGTCGATAATTCCATAAAAGCTAAAAATATATTTAAATGGATTTTTTGAAACAAATATCCTTAACATATATTCTACTGAAAATATTATAACACAAATTAATTCAAAGTTGTTTAGAATATTAACTGTATCCACTGAATTATTAGGCAATGTTTCAACTGTAAAAGCAACAAGTGATAAGAAAATCAAAACTTGGATAAAATAATCAAATACTTTTCCTTTTTGAGATGTATTATCTTCAATTATAATTCGTAATTTTTCTTTCATCTATACGGTTTTCGCGGAATTAAGCAGAACGCCTAAGGTATAAGTAGTGCGTTCTCAAAAATACGCTTAACTTTTCCCCACTTTTAATAGGCTCAACGGTGTTTAACTCAATCATTAAATTTATTCCACCTCAATTTTTATCAAAATCTGCGTTAATAGCAGAACCAAAATCATAAATCTCTTTCACCTTGTGACTTTTGCATAAGGTTAGAAAGCCATTCAATTTAAAATTGATAGTTTCTTTCAGATTGATTTCACTTTTCACTAAGATAATAAATTTTAGTTTTATGCTACCTTCTTATCCTGAATAGTAGCACCCAGCGACAAAAGAATATATAAAACTATAATCGCTGGCACTGCCAAATACTTTAAAGTCGCTAATAGAATAATGCTCATAAATAGAAATATATAGCGAATGGCATTGTCTTTAAAACTCCAATTTTTAAATTTTAAGGCAAAAAGCGGCAGTTTGGCATTCAATAAAAAAGCACTTACAAAGGTGAGTCCAATTAAAAACCATTTATTTAAGATAATTTCGTTTAAAATCTCATTGTTGTGAAACAACAAAATTAAAGGTAAAGAAACAATCAATAAGGCATTTGCTGGTGTTGGCAAACCAATAAAGGAGTCTGTTTGATCTTCATCGATATTAAATTTTGCCAGTCGGTAGGCAGAAGCTAAAGTGATGATAAAGCCTAAAAGTGGCCATAAAGTAGATATTTCTAAACCTTTTGACACCAAACTACCAGTATCCCAACCGTTGGATAAGGACATTTCTAACAATTTAAACATCACCAATCCTGGTACAACACCACTGGTAACCATATCAGCAAGAGAATCTAACTGTAAACCTATATCACTTCTCACATTTAATATACGGGCCGCAAGACCATCAAAAAAATCGAAAATAATGCCTAAAAAAACAAAAAGTGCTACCATTTCAAACCTATCGTGAACAGCAAATACAATAGCGATACATCCACAAAATAAATTTAATAAAGTGATCAGGTTAGGAATATGCTTTTTCATTTTTCTTACTATTTTTGTAAAAATAAGATAATTTTCATTCAAATAATTCATTAAGTCTGCAATCAAAAAAAATTCTTTGCATATTTGCCTTAATGTTATTACTAAAAAAAATGTGCTTTAAAAAAACATTATTTTTACTCGTTATCTTGTTTTCAATTTTTGGTTTTTCGCAACCAGAATTGTCTTCATCATCAACTATTAGCGTGCTTACCGTTGGCACAGCAGACGAATTGTATTCAAAATTCGGACATAGTGCAATCCGAGTTCAGGATCCTGTTTTGGGAATTGATGTAGTTTATAATTACGGGTATTTTGATTTTAATACGTCTAACTTTTACGTAAAATTTACGCGTGGTAAATTGTTGTATAGTTTGGTAAGAGAGCGTTTTTCTGGCTTTTTATACGGTTATGAACTCGAAAATAGGTGGGTTAGGGAACAGCAATTAAACCTTTCTACAACACAGAAAAACCAATTGCTAAAGTTCTTAGAAAACAATTACCTCCCCGAAAATAGATTTTATAAGTACGATTTTCTTTTTGATAACTGCTCGACCAGAATACCTGATGCCTTAGTATCGGTTTTAAAAGAAGATTTGGTTTTTGATTACGCACATTTAGATAATGCTTTTACTTTTAGGCAATTAATTCATCAAAATTTAGAAGTAAATTCTTGGTCTAATTTTGGGATAGACCTAGCTTTAGGTTCGGTTATTGACAGAAAAGCAACGCCTTACGAACATCTTTTTTTGCCGATTTATGTCTATGATCAATTGCAAAACACAAGCTTAAACGGGGCGAAATTTGTAAGCAAAGACACCTTATTGCTCGACATAAAACCAGCGGCAGCTGCTTCAAATTTTTTGCTTTCGCCTATTTTTTGGTTGAGCTTAATGGGTATTATTATCCTATTGATCACCTATAAAGATTATAAAAGCCAAACCAGATCCGCTTGGTTAGATTTTTTGCTGTTTTTTGCCACAGGATTAGCGGGCTTGCTTATTGTTTTTCTTTGGTTGGGCACCGACCATAAAGCAACCGCCAATAATTATAATTTTTTATGGACTTTTCCATTGAATGCTTTTGTGGCTTTTGTTTTGCTCAAAAAAACTGCCATTCCAAAATGGTTGAGTACTTATATTACGGCACTTCTAGTATTTTTAGTTTTTAGTCTACTGATTTGGGTACTTAAAATTCAGATTTTTTCGCCTTTAATACTGCTCATTATTACGCCTTTGGGCGTTAGATATCTATTTTTAATTTATAGTCAAAGGTCTGATAGACTTCACTAACTTTGCAGCCACAAAAAAAATCAATTTTTCAGTTTAATTTTCAATTTTTCAAATGAACCTACTCTCAGTAGAAAATATAGCCAAGGCTTATGGTGAAAATGTGTTGTTTTCAGAGCTTTCTTTTGGCATCAATAAAGATCAAAAAATAGCCTTAATTGCAAAAAACGGCACTGGCAAAACGTCTATCTTAAATATACTTTCTGGGTTAGATACTCCAGATGAAGGTCAAGTTAATTTTAGAAAAGGAATTAGGGTTTCGTTTTTAGACCAAGACCCTGTTTTAGACCCTAATTTAACGATTGAAGAAACTATTTTCGCATCAGATAATGAGGTTTTACAAGTGATAAGAGCGTATGAAAAAGCCTTAGAAAACCCTGATGATGCCGATGCATATCAAGCGGCTTTTGAAGGTATGGAACGTTACCAAGCATGGGATTTTGAAACCCAATACAAGCAAATTCTATCTAAATTAAATTTAAACGATCTTCATTTAAAAGTTGAAATTTTATCTGGTGGACAAAAAAAGCGTTTGGCATTAGCCAATGCCTTGATCAATAAGCCCGATTTATTGGTTTTAGATGAGCCTACCAACCATTTAGATCTAGAAATGATTGAATGGTTAGAGCAGTATTTTGCCAAGGAAAACATGACACTTTTCATGGTAACGCACGATCGTTACTTTTTAGAACGTGTTTGCAACGAAATAATGGAGTTAGAAGATGGCGTTTTGTACAGTTACAAAGGCAATTACTCTTACTATTTAGAGAAAAAAGAAAACCGCATAGAACAAGAAGCAACAGAGCAACACAAATCTAAGCTATTGTTTAAAAAAGAACTCGATTGGATGCGTCGCCAGCCAAAAGCGCGTACCACAAAGTCTAAATCAAGGATAGATGATTTTTACGAAATAAAAGAGCGAGCCAGCAAACGTAGAAATGACAATGAAGTGGAGTTAGAAATTAATATGGAGCGCATGGGAAGTAAAATTCTTGAGCTTCATAAAATATCAAAATCCTACCCTGGTAAGCTAATTTTAGATAAGTTCGAATATAACTTTCTTAGAGGCGAACGCTTAGGGATTATTGGAAAAAATGGCTCTGGAAAGTCCACTTTTTTAAATATTTTAAGTGGTAACGATGAGCCCGATAGCGGAAAAGTTGTAGTGGGTGAAACCATAAAATTTGGCTATTACACCCAAAAAGGCATCAACATAAAAGAAGGGCAAAAAGTGATTGATGTAATCCGCGAATTTGGCGATTATATTCCTTTGATGAAAGGCCGACAAATATCTGCGCAACAACTTTTAGAACGCTTTTTGTTCGATCGTAAAAAACAGTATGATTTTGTGGATAAACTAAGTGGTGGTGAGCGAAAGCGTTTGTATTTGTGTACCATTTTAATCCAGAACCCCAATTTTTTAATTCTCGATGAACCTACCAACGATTTAGATATTGTAACCTTAAATGTTTTGGAGAGTTTCTTGTTGGATTTTCCCGGTTGTTTGTTGGTGGTATCTCACGATCGTTATTTTATGGATAAAATTGTAGATCACCTTTTTGTATTTAGAGGCGATGCCATTGTTGACGATTTTCCAGGTAACTATTCAGATTTTAGGTCGTATGAAGATAGTGTGGTTATGGAAAATAGGAATTCAAAAAAAGAAGTAGAACCTTTAAATGGGTCCAATTCAGATAAAAATTCGTGGAAGAAAGAAGAAAAGAAAAAGCTTTCTTTTAACGACCAAAAAGAATACACCAATCTTGAAAAAGAAATAAAAAAATTAGAAGCAAAAAAGGAAGTAACCCAACATAAATTTGCAGATGCCTCACTAACAGGCGCACAAATAGACCAGCTTTCTGTGGAATTGAAGGAAATTGAAGCTACTATTGAAGCTAGAACAGAGCGTTGGTTTGCATTGTCTGCTTTGATAGAATAAACTTGGATAAACTTTGCTTTGTTGTTAGGTAGTTTTAAGTTAAAGGTTTCAAGTTTAAAAAACGATAGTGGCAGGTTATAAAAGCACAGCCTATTTTTAAGCTGAAAATGAAAGCAAAACAGGCATTTTAATTTGATTTATAAATAAATGTCTTACTTTTTTAGTTACATAAAATTCCTTTTATCCGCTACCAATCAACATGGGGTGCATTCCCCTTTTGTGTATGCTTTTGTGACCAAATGTGTTTATAATAAAAAGGGATATAGCAAACAAACATCACTAAATCTATTTTTAAAATCTTTGGAATATTTCAATATAAAAAATGTAAATATTTCTGATGTTGACCAAAAAGTTAGGCTTCAAATTTCACATAGCTTTCCACATATAAAATTAGATAGCAGGTCAAACAACTTTTGGTACATCTCATGTTTAAAAGAAGAACGGCTATCAAAATTAATGCAACAAGCTCAATTTCAAAATGATAGTATAGTTTTTATAGACGGTATTTTTAAGGATAAAAAAGCATGGGAATCTTTAATTGTATCTGATAAAATTAGGGTGAGTATCAACTTTTTTTATGGTGGAATCTTGTTTTTTAGAAAAGAGCAGGTAAAAGAAGATTTTAAAATTCGCACTTAAAATGTTATTTTTATAAAAAAAAGGATGATAAAGTATAGCTTATATATGCTATTAGCGGTTTTAGTTGTAATTTTTTTAGTGAATCTTTTTATCAGTAAAAAAAGAACAAAAAGCAGGAGAGATCGCAAATTTATGAATAGAAATAAAGAATAACTTTCTTTCCATGCTCCTCATTTTCTCTTGTTTCAAAAAATAGCTTACACATCGGATAAAAGAATAGTAATATTTCTTTGTAAGCTTATTATCGCGTAATTAACAACAAAAATTACGCCTTAGATAAGATTTATAATAGAATAATGCTTTCTTAACAATTATTTGGAGGTCTAATAACCTTTAAAATATAAGAAATTTTGAAAGCAATAAAAATTTTTAATTGCCATGTCTTGGAATGAAACCTAATTTAATATTCCAAGCAGTATTCATATTACGCTGACCTTGAGTTTACTTTTGGCAATTAACTTTTATTTTAACAACCATAAAGTTTCCTTAAAAAATAAAATAAACCTGACGAAAAAAACCATTAAACATTATAAACATGAAAATTGACACATTAAAATTTTGCTTTCAGAATACGATCAGCTAGGTATGGGCAATATTTGTGAATTTTCCGCGAGTTATAGCTTTGGTTGGCATGCTATGAATTGAAAATTAAAAGATAACGCGAGCAAGC
>Ga0209491_10010484_pt1 | contig 11117 bp, 9 predicted proteins | sample BON02_FD_187213 | JGI IMG/M metagenome (GOLD analysis project Ga0209491, IMG submission 187213) | Freshwater microbial communities from Lake Bonney liftoff mats and glacier meltwater in Antarctica - BON-02 (SPAdes) (version 2) | ecosystem: Environmental > Aquatic > Freshwater > Ice > Glacier...
GTTGCATCGTCAAGATTTCATCAGCTGCTGCTACACCCGTAGCGGCTAATGCCATCATTGCGATTGATAATGTTTTCAGCTTCATTAAAAATTTCCTCTTAATTAGGTTTTTTAGATTTTATTCGTCGATGGCATCGAGCTTGCTTCACATCGAAGGGCAACCTTATTCCGGATTTACCTGAGAATCATTAGGATTTATTCCCCGAATAACCAGGAGCTACTCCTATACCTAATAAAAAAGATACCTAACAAGCTGTTTAATAATGATATTAATAATTATTAAATCGTAGTGTTAATGAGTAATAACCTCATATTTCATTGCTAATCGAACCAAGTCTACCGAAGATTGAATACTTAGTTTCTGCTTGAGCGATGTCTGATAGTTTGCGACTGTCTTCTGACTAATCATCATTCTAATCGCAATTTCATCCACAACATGACCTTCTGCCAACAATCGAAAAACCTCAAATTCTCTTGCTGTCAGTCTGAGCATTGGATTGTCATCCTCTCCCATATTCTGCAATGCAATTTTATGTGCCATTTCAGCACTCAGGTAACTTTTTCCGGTCATAACTTGTTTCACTGCAATCACCAGCTCTTGTGCTTCACCTGATTTTGCAACATAACCAACGGCACCCGATGTCATCGCTTGCACGGCAAAAGTGACATTTTCATGCATCGAAAACATAATGACCTTTGCTTTTGGATGTCTTGTAATGATCCTACGAAGCGCTTCTAAACCGCCAATGCCCGGCATAGACATATCCATCACCATCACATCAGGTTCAAGCTCTGAATATAATTGATAACCCTGTTCACCACTTTCAGCTTCACCGACAATATTTATGTCTTCACTTCGCTCTAGCAATCTCGCGATGCCAGATCGTACGACTGCATGATCATCGGTTAACATGACTCGAATGTTAGTCATTGTTTACTTTTACCTTTAATTGGGACTTCTACAATAATCTTCATGCCCTTACTTGGGCTAGAATTCAAGGTCATCTTCCCTAATAAGCCATCGACGCGTTCTTGCATGCCTTTCAAGCCAAAACCTTTAACTTGTTTAGTCAGATCACAGCCCTGACCATTATCATTGACCATAATTTTTATTAAACTATCCGAGGAGTCTAATGAAATGCTGACATCTATTACTGATAAGCCTGCATGCCGACTAATATTCGTTAATCCTTCTTGAACAATGCGGTAGATGCTCAGCTGCCTGGCATCATCCACGTCAGTAAAGTCAGCTTTGCACTGAAATACTATATTCGCTTGAGGATGACGTAATTGCCAACTACTTATCATTTCAGCAATAGCTCCTCGTAATCCAAACAGATCAAATTCTGGTGGACGTAATCGCTCTAACATCGACCGGACAATGTCTTTCATATCACGACCAATTTTAGCAATTGCTTCAGCACTAAACTGGGTATCCTGCAAATTTTTTGCCGTTTTGATGAGTTCTGCTTCAAAACGGATTGCTGTCAAATGCTGGCCTAACTCATCATGTAACTCAGCAGATAATCGCCGTCGTTCTTCTTCTTGTAAATGAAGTATTTTATTATTTAGATCATGCACTTTTTGGCTAGAATGTTGTAAATCTTGATGAATACCTTGTAAATGTTTGGGCAAACGAAGCAAATGACTCATTCGAAATAGGCCTGATGAGTTTGAGCGACCTAACTCGCCCTCTTTATTAACCGCTCTCAAAAAATCAACCACCGGTTTAATGAAAATTGAAATAATAAGCGATAAACCAAATGAAATCAGCATAAACAATACCATTACGGGTGTTAGCGCTGATAAGGTTTTATACCAAAGATCACGTAATTCACTATCACTATCAGCACTCACCACAATTTTTCCTAAGCGCATACTACCGCTTTCTATATGACGAGACACACCTTCAAGAGGTTTGAAAAAACCCATCAGCAGTAACTGTTTTACCTTATCAGGAATTTTCAATGTTGAATAATTAGTACCCTCGTGATTACTTGCTATATATTTGTTTTCACTATCAAATAATTCAATATTGATATACTTTATATCGTTAAATTGTTCTACTTTAAACAAGTTGAGCTCTTGTTTCGCGGCCACTTCAACAAAAGGATAGGGGCGTATTATTTCAATCGGCGTCGCACGCATTAGTTTAATTTTAGCATCGACGATTTGATTCGATAATTCGAAATTCCTGACCACTTCTTGGCGAACATGATCGGCTGTTGCGTAAAGAATATTCAAAGATACAACAATAAAAATGATGGTAATTAGAACGAAAACGCTCAAATTTAGGCGAAGTGTCAAACTCATTTATAACTCTGAATAAATCATTAAAAAATTAAACTAAACAAGCACAAAGCGCCTATGAATGAGCCATCATACGATAGGTGTTCAGTTTTGTCAGTTGTTATAAGAAGAATACAGTTTATGTTTTATAGTTTAATTAGCTATAGAATGCCCACTACTTTTTAGTACCCTGTTATGGTGCTATTTTCGACTAATTGTTGATGACATTGATAAAGCTTGGGCGTTATATTTTTCTGCTCAATGGCTGCCTCGTCTAACGTTGTCATCCATTCTAACCGGCTTAAAATACCTCTCATTGCTCAATACATTAAATACAACATTATTCTCTGATCGGTAGATATCACTGAGTTCATAGAGTATATCGGGGGCTGATTATACACCTGTTTCGTAGTGACACCTTAATGATGCCAAAGTATGAAATGCTCAAAAAAGTCTTCGTGCACTAACAGCTTGATTGTTTATGGTCGAGCGTCAATATCAATTCAAAAAGGATGACCCAATTACATTTTAAACACATTGACAGATTCTCCCCATAGTTGGCTAAATTGTCTATGTGCTACAGATGGAAGGGCACTACTCCAAAATTCAACATTACCCTGCCCGCTATATGTTGAAAGCAAATTCGCTGTTTCTATGCGTCGAGCCGCTTCTTTAGCAACCGCAAAATCTGTATTTACAATCGCTACGTTCGGCCCAACTATTTTTTCTATCATTGGCGCTAAAAAGGCGTAGTGAGTACAACCAAGTACTATATGATCAGCTCCTTTTTCTAAAAGTGGATACACATATTTTTTAATAAGCGCCACAGTTTCATCACTGTCAAGGTTCAATGCTTCAACTTGCTCCATCAAACCAGGGCACGGTTGAACTTCAATTTTCACATGACTAGAAAAAGTTTTAGCTAAATCATTAAATGACACACTTTTAAGTGTTTGTGCTGTTGCTAATACACCTACAATACCGCTTTTAGTATTAAAAACGGCAGGCTTAAGACCAGGCTCAACACCAATAATAGGAATTGTGTATTTAGAACGAAGTGCTTTTATTGATGATACCGTTGCCGTATTACAAGCAACCACAATCGCTTTTACGCTTCGTTGTATTAGAAAGTCACTTATTGCGAACGCTCTTTCCGTTATATATGATTCTGACTTTTCACCATAGGGTGCATGAATAGAATCGGCGACATACAAAAGATGTTCGTTGGAGAGTCGTTGATGAATTTGACGTGCTATCGATAAGCCGCCGATACCGGAGTCAAATATGCCAATCGCTTGTCCATTAATCATAATTTGTCAGATATCTTTTTAGCACAGTTCGGCAATTGTAGTGAGTAGTTATTCTAATAAACAATAAAAGTAAACTAGGGGCTGTTGATCTTTGAGGGATATTTCTATTTTTGAGGTATTTTTTCATCTATCAAGGCAGAAAAGAGGAGGTTTAGTCATTCTAAATCCCTTTTTTCTAACGCAGATAGAGGGGAAAAGGGCCACACAATAGTTTATGCATCAAAGATCAACAGCCCCTAGGACAATTAAACAACTTTAACTAACGACTACGTTGAACTATGCCCATCATCTTATAAGTTAACATGGCAGCAGCAAAGTCATAGGCATGAAAACCTTTGATAGGTGCAAACTCCATGATATCAAAGCCAATAATTTCACGTTGTTTGGCAACCGATTCAAACAAACTCAATGTTTGATACCAACCCAAACCACCAGGAACAGGCGTACCGGTTGATGGAAAAACAGATGGATCTAAACCGTCGACATCAATCGTGAAAAATACTTTTTTCGGGAAGTCTTTTGGCAAGTCAATGCTAGTAATATTATTCGGCACTAATTCATCGGCATCTTGATAATGAACACCAAACTGCTCACGGTAAGCCATCTCTTCTTCACAAAAGGCACGAATACCCAATTGATATAATGGAATACCCATATCAACGGCACGTTTCATCACTGAAGCATGACTTAACGGGTCGCCATCATAGGCTTCACGCAAATCAGCATGGGCATCAATTTGCACAATACCAAAGTCTTCAATACCCGCTGCTTTCAGCCCCTTTAATACGCCATAAGTAACCGTATGCTCACCGCCCAATACTACGGGCATGCCACCTTGTTCGATAATTTTTTGCGTCGCAGCTGCGATATTCTCAATAACTTGCTCGGGATCAACATTGCAATCTATCGTTGGACAAGTGTAAATACCGTCATCACAGGGTTTACTTTTACCATCCCATTGTTCTAACTGCCATGATGCTTTCAATATTGCTTTAGGGCCTAATGCAGTACCACCGCCATAGGATACGCTCTTTTCGTAGGGCACCGGCAATACATGAAAGAATGCTTTGTCAGGCCCTGGCTGGTCAATTTCAGAACCTAAAAAAATTGGATAAGGTTTTACGGTTATTTCGCTCATTATGACAGTCTATTTTTAAAGTCTTCGTAGCCAAAGGTTTTGACTACGTTTAAGGCATCGGTCTTAGAGTTCCAAATGGCAATTGCAGGTAAATGCGTGCCATTGAAGGTACTGGTTTTTACCATGGTGTAATGGCTCATATCTTCAAATATCAACCGCTGACCAATTTGCAAAGGTTGAGCAAAACTATAATCATCGACCACATCGCCGGCCAAACACGTTAATCCGCCTAAACGATAAGTATAGGGCAAAACACCCGCCTCTTTTGAACCCATAAGATCAGGTCGGTATGGCATTTCTAAGGTATCAGGCATGTGACATGTTGCTGATGTATCAATAATCGCTTGGTTTAATTGGTTCCAAGTGATGTCCAATACTTCACAGCTTAAGACACCAGTACCAATGGCCACTGCTTCGCCAGGCTCTAAATACACTTGCACTTGATGACGATTAGAAAAGTCTTTCACCAATTCAATCAGACCATCAGTATTATAGCCATCGGTCGTTATATGATGACCGCCACCAAAATTAACCCACTTCATTTGGGGGAGTAGATGACCAAATTTTTGCTCAACAGCTTTTACAGTACGTGCTAAAGGTTCAAACTTTTGTTCACATAAAGTATGAAAATGCAGACCACTAATGCCATCCAATACGCTTTCGTCAAGTTGTGATAATGGAATGCCCAGACGTGAACCTGGTGCACAGGGATCATAAATAGGCACCGCGCCTTCGGAATGTTCGGGGTTGATTCGCAAACCAAAGTGTAACTCAGGTCGTTTTTTTTGTGCTGCAAGACATTGTTCACGAAACCGTGTCCACTGACCGCAGGAGTTAAAAACAATGTGATGGGCAAACTCTATTAGCTCAATAATATCCGCTTCACTATAAGCAGCCGCAAACACATGCACTTCACCACCGTATTGTTCATTGCCTAACTTAGCTTCATGCAAACCACTGGCACACGTGCCACTAAGATACTTTGCAGTTAACGGGGCTAATGACCACATTGAAAATGCTTTTAGCGCCGCTAAAACCTTAGCACCACTTTGATCGGCAACGTGTTTCAAAATTGATAAATTACGCTCAACAGCAACCTCATCGACCACAAAACAGGGAGACGGTAAGCGCTGCAAATCTAGCTTAGAAAAGTCAGTAAATTGCATGTTTACATCATCCCTTTGACACATTCATGTGTTGTAAAACGGGTTTCAAGCTACCCAAAGTCAATCTCATTGTAGGTCGGGTTTCAACCCGACATGGTGAACTGAAGTTCAATCCACTCAAAGCCAGTCTCGTTGTAGATCGAGTTTTAACTCGACATGGTAAACTGAAGTTCAACCTACGCATGCAAGAAGCTTAATCAAGATTAAAGGCATCAAGTTCAACCACATGCCATGGCAAACCGTATTTATTCATATCTTCCATAAATGGATCAGGATCAAATTGTTCAATGTTCCATACGCCTGCTCGCTGCCATTTTTTCTCAAGCATCATTTTGGCACCAATCATTGCTGGCACACCAGTGGTGTAAGATATCGCTTGTGATTGTACTTCTTGGTAACAGTCTTGGTGATCCTTGATATTGTATATGTAGACAATTTTTTCTTTACCATCTTTCACCCCTTTAACCACACAGCCAATACATGTTTTGCCTTTGGTGCGCGGCCCAAGAGATGATGGATCAGGTAATAATTTGGCTAGGAACTGAATCGGCACAATTTCTTGACCGTTATACATAATCGGTTCAATGCCCGTCATACCAACATTACCTAATACTTCTAGATGTTTCAGGTAGCTATCACCAAAACTCATCCAGAATTGTGCGCGTTTTAAACTGGGGAAATTCTTAGTTAACGACTCTAATTCTTCGTGGTACATACGATAGATGTTATAAGTACCGACTTCTTCTGGGCAGGTAAATGCAGCTTTTTTCGACATTGCTGGCGTGGTAATAAACTCACCATTTTCCCAGTGACGACATGCTGCAGTTACTTCACGAATGTTAATTTCTGGGTTAAAGTTGGTCGCAAATGGATAACCATGGTCACCACCATTAACATCGATAATATCCAATTCGTAGATTTCATCAAAATAGTGTTTGGCAACATAAGTTGTAAATACATTGGTTGCACCAGGATCAAAACCACTGCCTAATAATGCCGTTAGCCCTGCTTGTTTAAATTTATCGTGATACGCCCACTGCCAGCTGTATTCAAACTTAGCAGTATCTATAGGTTCATAATTAGCCGTATCCATATAATCGATACCTGCTGCTAAACAGGCATCCATAATGGTTAGATCTTGATAGGGTAAAGCAACGTTAATCACTAAATCCGGTTTTTCAGCCTTAAGTAATGCTGTTAATTCAGGCACATTATCCGCATCGACTTGCGCCGTTTTAATGGGTCTATCTAACTGCGCTGCAATGGCTTTACATTTAGCTTCTGTGCGACTTGCTAGTATGATTTCTGCAAATACTTCAGGTAGTTGTGCACATTTGTGGGTAACTACACCACCCACACCGCCCGCACCAATAATCATCACTTTAGACATAATAACTGAATTCCTTTAAAACGATTTCTAACGTTCGAAAAATGTATAACCATGCAAACTTTCGTGGAAAGCGTGTAAAACTTGTTGACGCATTGCCACTGAAATTTTGCCATCACGCACTGCTTGTTCTGCAATACGGCGAAATTGTTCTTGCATTGTTTTAGGATCGTATTCAACGTAACTTAAAACATCGGCAATGCTATCACCGTGAAACTCACGAATAAAATCAAAACCGCCATCTTCATTGATACGCACACTGACTACATTAGTATCACCAAATAAGTTATGTAAATCACCTAATGTTTCCTGATAGGCACCAACAAGGAATACACCAAGATAATATTCTTCATTGTCACGTAAAGGATGTAATGGCAATGTTTTACTTGGACCATCAACCAGTGAAAACGAATCAATTTTACCGTCACAGTCGCAGGTCATGTCTGCTAACACCGCATCACGAGTAGGTTCTTCATTTAGACGATGAATAGGCATTATCGGGAAGATCTGATCGATCGCCCAAATATCAGGCAATGACTGAAACAAACTGAAATTGCCATAATAGATATCTGACAATAATTCAGGCAAGGTTTCTAGTTCTGGTGAAATCCGTTTTGCCTCTGGCAATAATAAGGCAATTTTTTCTAAAATAGCTAAGGAAAGATTTTCCGCTAATGCACGCTCACGAAGACTGGCTTGTCCGCGATGGAATAATTCACGCACTTCATCACGGTAATAAAGTGCATCGTTGTAGCATTCTTGCAATTTTTTTTGCGTAACATTTTTTAATACATCATACAAATTGACAATCTGATCGACACTGTCCGTCGGCGCGGTATCTGGAATCGCACCTGGTTTGTGATCACGCACGTCTAAGACGTTAAATAACAACATCGATGAATAAGCCACTAGGGCGCGGCCTGATTCGGAAATAATAACAGGATGAGCAATATCGAGAGGATCGAGACTTTCCAAAATCGTCTCTATAATATTTGAGCAATATTCATCCAAACCATAGTTCATACTATGCGTGCTATTAGTCTTAGTGCCTTCATAATCGACTGCTAGACCGCCACCAATGTCGATATAGCCCATAGGTGCGCCTTCTTCGATAAGACCTGCATAAAAGCGACATGCTTCTAATACACCAGTACGAATATTGCGGATGTTAGGGATTTGAGAACCTAAGTGACTATGTAGCAATTGCAAACAATGCAGCATATTTGCTTGTTTTAATTGTTCTAGAACGTCTAACAGGGCATTAGTTGATAAACCGAAAATTGACCGGTCCCCACTATCTTCGTTCCAATGACCTTCGACCATTGATGCCAAGCGAATTCGCACGCCAATTAAAGGTTCAATTCCTAAAACACGGCTGCGTTCAATGATGATTGGCAATTCAGACAAGGTTTCCAATACAAAGAAACATTTAATGCCCATTTTGCGAGCATATAAACCGAGGTCAATGAATTCCGCATCTTTATAACCATTACAAATTATAAGACTTTCATGATCTTGCAACTGCGATAAGGCAATGATTAATTCAGCCTTACTACCCGCTTCTAAACCATGATGATAATGTTTACCAAAGTCAGCAATTTCTTCAATAACATGACATTGCTGATTAACCTTAATGGGGAACACACCACGATAATGATTTTGATAATCACCTTGTTCTATAGCGCGTGCAAAGGCTTCATTAAGTTGTTTAATTCGAAGGTCTAATAGATTTTCTACTCGTAAAACGGTAGGCATCTCTAAACCACGTTCTTTCATGCCTTCAACGATGTCTATCAGTGGTACTTGAACCGTTTTCTCACCAAACTGAATACTAACAACGGCATTACCTTCTGCTGAAATATCAAAACAATCGGCACCCCACTCGCGTACACCGTAGAGTTTGGCGCTCTGTTCTGAATCCCACTCGACTGTCGGCTGTTGATGATTCGAGTCAACAATGGAATTCATAGTGGTATGCATATGCTGTTATTCTCTTCGGAAAACGGTTAAACCTAAAGATCTTCTACATTTTTGGTCTAAAATGCAAAGGTTTTATTTGATCATGATCGTTGCTATGACTCTCAGGTAATTAAATAATCGGCAGATCATCTGGAACACCAGTATCTGTAGCCGGATCGAGGTCGGAATGAAAGGCATCCACACTATCTGCCACTTCGCCTGGCCGGTTAAACCGCGCGATATGAAATAAAGCCTCGCCCTCATTCACTAAAGGTAAATTTGTTCGACCAATTACAACGCCAGAATAGGTGGCAAGTACTGGTCTCTCAGTATCTTCAGCACCGTAAGGCGCGGCAACCATGCCCAGTAAGTCATCTTTATTTACGTGTGCACCCATCGGTACAATCATCCGAAATATTCCACTTTGTGGTGCACGCACCCATGCGCTCGATCGAGCTACAAACGGTTGCCTAACGACTTTTTTAGTCTTTGCTCGCGCTGGTAACATACCAAGGCTACGCATAACGCCTATGACGCCTTTAACACCCGCTCTAATAGCGAGCTCATTAAATCGTAATGCTTCACCTGCTTCATAGACAATCACCGGCACGCCAACCCCCATACTGGCATGGCGAAGCGAACCTTCGATTAGATTAGAATTAACAATCACTGGCGCTTTAAATGCCTGCGCCATTTCTTCTACAGTAGTATTCGTCAAATCTGCGCGAATTTGTGGCAAATTATCACGATGGATCGCGGCAGTATGTAAATCAATGCCATGTGTACATTTACTGGCCACTTCGGTCATAAATACATTGGCTAATCGACCTGCTAACGATCCTTGATCAGAACCGGGGAAACAGCGATTTAAATCACGTCGATCGGGTAAATAACGTGATTGATTAATAAAACCATAAACATTCACCACTGGAATGGTAATAAGGGTTCCTTTCAAACTCTTCAACACCTTATCATTCCTAACTAGTCGACGAATGATCTCCACTCCATTTATTTCATCACCATGAACCGCAGCAGATACAAATAATATCGGGCCTTTCCTGCGACCACGACTCACTTCAATCGGCATACTTAATGATGTATGCATGTATAAATCCGGTAAAGGAACCTCTATTATGGTCTTTTGTCCTAAGTGGACTTCTGTTCCAGCAAACGTTAAGACATCAGCCACGTGATTTAGCCTTGGCCACGTGTTTTTGTTTTGCCTAATTTTGCATTTTTTTCAATAAAATCAATAATCAAACCGGCAACATCTTTACCCGTAGCCGCTTCGATACCCCCCAAACCTGGAGAAGAATTTACTTCCATCACCACAGGACCGTGATTAGAGCGTAAAAGATCTACGCCGCAAACATTTAAACCCATAGTTTGAGCTGCGCGTACAGCAGTTGAACGTTCTTCAGGTGTAATACGAATAAGATTAGCTGAACCACCACGGTGTAAATTGGAACGGAACTCGCCTTCTTTACCTTGGCGTTTCATTGATGCAACCACTTTGCCACCAACAACAAAACAACGAATATCTGCGCCACCTGCTTCTTTGATGAATTCTTGTACTAAAATATTAGCTTGCAAGCCCATAAATGCTTCTATAACACTTTCCGCCGCGCCTTTAGTTTCAGCTAAAACCACACCAATACCTTGCGTGCCTTCAAGCAGTTTAATAACTAATGGTGCGCCGCCTACCATTTTGATTAAGTCATCAACATCATCAGGGCGGTGTGCAAAACCTGTTACCGGTAAACCAATGCCTTTACGCGATAATAATTGCAAAGCACGTAATTTATCGCGTGAACGGCTAATAGCTACAGATTCATTCAAGGGATAAACATTCATCATCTCGAACTGGC
>Ga0209491_10010489_pt1 | contig 11112 bp, 10 predicted proteins | sample BON02_FD_187213 | JGI IMG/M metagenome (GOLD analysis project Ga0209491, IMG submission 187213) | Freshwater microbial communities from Lake Bonney liftoff mats and glacier meltwater in Antarctica - BON-02 (SPAdes) (version 2) | ecosystem: Environmental > Aquatic > Freshwater > Ice > Glacier...
ATCACGTGGACAACTGACCCGCCTGGAGGGGGAAAGAGTTACGCAGGGTTCGTCAATTGCGCCAGTAGCGCTTCGAGTGCACCGACCTCCGTTGTTGGATTCGGTGTTGTCGAACGCAGTTCACGCAACACCGTGTCAATCTTGTCGTCGACAGCGGTCCATTCCGTCCCATTAATCCGTTTCAAGACTGCAGCGGACTTATCCCACTCTGATTCCAAGTCACCAATCCGAGCCGTCGCGCCGGCTTGATCACCACTGTTCAGCAAGTCAAGTGAATCCTGCGTAATAGTGATGAAGGAAGTTACATCACCCAACGGTGACGCCGAACCCGTACTGGCCGTGGCGGAACCGGCCATTTGAGTCAGCAGTGCCTCGAGTGCACTGGCTTCGGTTCTTGGATCGGGTGTTGTCGAACGCATTTCACGCAGCACCGTGTCAATCTTGTCATCGACAGCGGTCCACTCCATTCCATCCTGACGTTTCAAAGCTGCAGCGGACTTATCCCACTCTGATTCCAAGTCACCAATCCGAGCTGTCGCGCCGGCTTGATCACCACTGTTCAGCAAGTCAAGTGAATCCTGCGTAATGGTGATGAAGGAAGTTAAATCACCCAACGGTGACGCGGATCCAACATTGCTTGCTGCGGCAACAACTGCTTCGTTATTCAAAACCGAAGTCCGGTATGCATAGAACGAACCACCACCAATGACAAAGACAAGGACCACGATTGCGGTCTGGATGAGTGCACTTCTACCACTTGAAGGACTGGCATCCGCTTGAATTTCGATGTTAGATTTGCCGTTTGCACCCGGTTTTGCGACATCTGGCTTACGGATAGTCAGGTACACGATCGTTATGAGAATGGCGGTGAGAAAGACGACACTGGTAATGGTGACTCCGAGTCCTAATCCACCATCAGCTGATGGCTTGGCAAGAAGGTCGCCAAGTGAGGCTCCCAGTGGTCGAGTCAAAATGTAGGCAATCCAGAAAGCAAGAATTGGATTGAGTCCCAACCTCCAACCCAATGTGACCAGGGCGATCAGGGATGCACAGAGTATGCCCGTCCACAAGTAACCGACTCCTAGACCTTCGGAGATTAAGTCACCGACCGCTGTTCCAAGTGCAAACGTCACCAGAATTGTGAGCCAGTAAAAAGCTTCGCGCTTGCGGGTGTGGATCGAGTGGATGGAGAGTGTTTTTTCACTCAAGTACCAAGCCAGGAATACGAAGCCCAGTAAAAAGGAAAATACAATTGTGCTGGTTTGAAGTGGAATCCCAAGATTGTCGGTCATGTTGTCGGTCACGAGCGTCCCGAAAACGCTTACAAGGACCACTGTCAGCCAGTAAATTCCAGCGATGTACCTGCGCAATGAGATCTGAACCGTCAGGACCACGACGAGGATTAATCCGGTCCCAACTGAAGTCCCTGACAGTCCCCAGTTGAGGTTTACGTTTACGAAGTCGGCAACACTTTCCCCGACGGTCGTGCAAAGGATCTTGATAATCCAGAAAAAGATGGTTACTTCGGGCACCTTGTTCAGCACCGAAGACGTAAAAACAGAATGGCGCGAAGGCGCAATGGTTTGTGTCATGAAGCGGAACTTATGTGTTCCAACCTGAGAATAACCTGAGAAGAAAGACTCCTTGGAAGAGAAAAACATGGACCCCGGTTTCCCGGGGTCCATGCTGACGAGACTTTTGCCAAAGGTTACGGATTAGCCGTTAGTTTCGGCGGCCTCGGTTGCGTCATCTGCGCCTTCTGCGTCCTGGTGGCCTGACTCAGTTGCGTCTGTATCAGGACCCTCATCGACACCATCTTCAGGTCCCTCTGCCGCTTCGTTAGCATCGTCTGCAGCATTCTCTGGACCTTCGGTAGCGTCGTCGGCTTCGTTCGCGTCCTGATGACCAGCCTCAATTGCGTTGGCGTCGGTGCCTTGATCAGCGCCGTCGTCTGCACTTTCAACCCCGGATTCGTTAGCGACCGCAGTTGCATCTGCAGGTGCGCTGACTGAAGGAGCTTCAGGAGCTGAATTGTCCGCTGCCATTGCGATTGCGGTGCCGCCCATTAGTGCAATTGCGGTACCAGCGGCCGCAGCAACCATTATCTTCTTTTTCTTCGAGATATTAATCATCGTCGAACCTTTCATTTGTGGCAGTTGCTGGTGCAACTGCTCAAGCACTACTTTGCGGTAAGTGACCTGTGAGAACGCTGAGAAGAAATCATTTAACTGAGAATCAACTAAAAAGACAAAAGAAAATCGGGTTGCTGACCAAAGGAAGTGGCCAGCAAACCCGATTGTGACTAGTCGACTTTTTCGCCAGTCCCCGTTGCTTTAACGGCCGTTGCCGTGGCAATTTGAGCAGTTGCCGCACTCACTTGAATCGTGAAGTCGACTTCGTTTGTGGAACTCCGATAAATGCTGAAATCATTTTCAGGAAAGTGCCCAGGGTCAGTCACGTTGTCGAAGAAAACTGTTGTTTCAGAGCCCGCAGGAATGCTGATCCCGTCGAGTTTCTGGTAGTAAGCTTCTGCCTGACCCGTTACCACATCCGTCATTTCGTAATAGACCTCAAACCCGTCAAGTGTCCCGGCGCCCACATTTTTTAGTGTGAGCTCCAAGCGGTCGTCAATTGCCTGGCCCGTTGCTGGGTCGATATTGTCTTCTACCGCGGCGTAAGAAATCTCTAAATTTTTTTCCGTTGCCGTATTTACAATTGGATTGGATCCGACGGGCAGGACGACATCAGTGGATCCAACGGTTGAGGTGTCTGCCGCCACCAGACTTGACTGCGCGCTGGCGCTATCACTTGCTACCGGTGTGGCTGAGTTACTCGAACAACCCGCAAGGGCGATCGAGGTGAGCAAGGCTCCACCGGCGAGTGTTACTAGTGTTTTTCGCTTCATCATGTTCTCCTTAGTAGTTTCTTCCGGGTTGTTATAAGCAGTGCGAAACCGACCGCGCCAAAAGCTGCGAACCACACCGATAATGCGTTATTCCAAACACCTGCCCAGACAATCCCCAACGGTTGCTGGTTGAACTTGTCTTTTATTCCTAGAAATGCGAAGGTAAAGCGCTCGAAGTGTTTCGTCACTGAGGAGACCTCGAGCCCATTGCGGGCTGTATCGAATCCGGAAAACTGTGCCAAAACGGCCAACTCATCAGGTTTGGCAATACTCAAACTCTTGAATAGTCCACCGGGAACTTGATTGTCTGGATCCATGGTGTCGCCGATCTGAGGAATGATGAGGACCACGGTTAACCAGATAACGAGTGCAATGATGAGCGCTGTTCCCAACCTGGTGGTCCAGCTGGCGAGGCCTAGGGCGAGCGCACTCCACATGATGAGGTACAGCCAGGTGGTGAAGGCGGCAATCACCAGGCGTTGGTAGTCAATTGCATTGAAACTTGCATTTCCAACGAAGGCGACGCACAGGGTGACGGAGAGAAAAATAATTGTCACTGCGACGAACCACGCTACCGCGATCGCAATTAGTTTTCCTGCAGGAACGGCGAAGCGCCCAATAGGTCGACTAAAAAGCAATTGAATTGTGGCACGTTGCTTTTCTTTCGCGACGATTCCGTAACCCATAACGATCGCGAATAGTGCGCCAAGGATCTCCATGTACTCGATAGAGCCGCGTAAGAGTTGCAGCGGGTATAACTGCGGCGAAGGTGGGACAGTCGAGTTGCCAGCGGATTTGAGGGATTGGACGTACATGTTGTACGCATCGAGTTTCACTCCGTATTGTGTTGCGGAAACGACGACTGAGATGACAACGGCTATCAGTACGAAACTTAGAACGGCAATGAGGAACTTGTTTCGACGTAGGTCGAGCAATTCTTTTTGGGCGATGATCAACGAATTAGTCATTGAGTGCTCCTCTGATTCGATCTCTGCGGGTGAGTAGAAGCGTCAACATTCCAAGGCTTGCAGCGATAACGACGACAAAAATTGATGTCGTGAAGTCACCGGTGGCTTCTGGATTGGACAGGAGCCACCCGCTAGCACCCTTGAACTGTTCAGTGACCGATAACGGGCCCAAAATCGTGTTCAGGGCATCAAATGCGCCACCCGGAACGCTCACTTTTGGGACAGGGTTAAGAAGTGATACTGGATTTGCTGAAGTACCAATCTGAGGAAGAACAAATGCTGTAATGCTCCAGAGACTGATGGGTATAAGCAGAGCGGTCGTCTCACGTGAAGCGTAAACGCCGCTGATCATGCCGAGCAAAACAAAGGCCATCAGAAATATCAGCGCAATCCCAAAGAAGCCCATCAACCGGGCGGTGTCCTGAAAACCTAGTGGCTTACCGACGATGAAGGAAATGCTCACCCAACTGATCAACCCGGTGGCGACAAGCGCCGCTGCCAGAAAGATTGCCACCCCAATGGTTTTCCCCAGCAAGTATTCGACGACGGAAATCGGTCTACTCAGGACCAAATCAATAGTGCGTGCTTTGCGGTCCCGCATGGTGGACGTAACACCAACGACAATTGCCATCAGCGCACCGATGAGTACCAAATAGATCACGGTGTTACGGGAGTAATACAACGGACTGACGTTTTCAAATGGATTTGGAGCTTGTGTTAGTCCCGTCTGCGTGGCCTCTGTCCAGACACTACTGACAGTTGTATTAGTTAGCCAACCGATTAAGCCGGAGACCGAAACCATGAGGATGAATACCATGAGTAAGACTTGTGGAAGTTTTTCACGCCGCAAACTCACAAGCTCGTGCCTCGAGATCGCTAGGGCGCGTTTCACCGAATACCTGCTGACTCAATCTGTAGGTAGATCGATTCGAGTGACTCTTCCCTTGGGAAGGCTTCTAGGGTTGCCGTTAATGAGTCGTGATATGCCAACTCGCCTTTTCGCAGGATCCCGATGCTCGTGCACGTTTTCGTCACTTCAGAAAGCAAGTGAGTGTTCATGAAAACACTCATGCTCAGTTCCTGATTCAGCCTGACAATTACGTCGCGTAACTGGTGCACCCCTTCGGGGTCTAGACCCGAAGTAGGTTCATCAAGAAAAAGAACAGACGGTGCGTGCAAAATTGCCTGCGCGATTCCGACCCGTTGACGCATACCTTTGCTGAAGGAGCCAACCCGCTCATGGTCATGATCGTTAAAGTCCAGGTACTCCAACACCTCTCGGATTCGAATATCTGGTTTTGTAAGTCCGGAGAGTCTCGCAAAAAATCTCAGGTTTTCCATGGTGGTTAAGTTGTCGTAGAACTGAACATTCTCTGGCAGATAACCGATCACTCGACGGACCTCGTTGGGGTACTCCGCAGCGTTGATTCCATTAATCACCACCTGACCGGCTGTTGGTTCTAACAACGTGGTCAGCAGGTTTACGGTCGTCGTCTTGCCAGCGCCGTTATGTCCCAGAAGCCCGAAGACCTCTCCGCTACTAATCTCTAGATTCAGATCGAGCAGCGCCGTATTGATTCCGTATCTCTTTGACAGTCCACTTGCTTGGATCGCATATTCACTCATGTGCGCACGCTAAATGTTTCTGGCTGAGGAAAGCCTGAGAGAATCCAGATTTTATGAACACAAGCATTTGCTGTGGTGGCGCGTGGACGTATGCTCGCCCACATGAGGCAAGTTGTCACGACTTCCACTTGGTGGGGGCGCCAAGGGGTGCGCGCCCGCTCGACTATTTCGGCGATCGTTGTTGTTCTGATCGCCCTGACCATCGGATCTGTTGGCGTCGTGGTGTTATTACAAATTAGCCTGACGGACTCGGTCACCCAAAGCGTTACCCAGCGAGCTCAAGATATTTATGCCGGGATCTCACTCGATGACCTTGATACCGCTCTCGCCTCGGCAGAATCAATACTCGGAGATTCCACGATTATTCAAGTACTTGATGAAAACGGGCAGGTGATACTTTCTTCTCCCGACGTTGCCGGTGAGCCGGCAATCGTCCCCGTGTCCGAGGTTGGGGCGACTCTCAAAATTCAACACCTCAGCCTGCCCTTTGTTGACCAACAAAAGTACGTTGTTGCTTCCATTAAAAAGCAATCAGAGAAGGGGGATCTAATAGTCGTTACGGGTCAATCCCTCGATTCTGTAAGTCAGGAAATTAATACAGTTGTGATTCTGGTCCTGGCAGCATCTCCACTCGTACTCGGCGCAGTGGGCGCCGTCAACTGGCTCAGTGTCGGAAAGTCATTAAAAAACGTGGACCAGATTCGCAATCGAGTTGAAGCAATCAGTGCAGTTGACTTAGGAGATCGCGTGCCGGTCCCCCTGGCTAAAGACGAAATCCAAAAGCTTGCCCTCACCATGAATCACATGCTGGATCGTATTGAGTATTCGATGAGAATTCAACGGCAGTTTGTTGCAGATGCCAGCCACGAATTGAGGAGTCCACTCGCTTCGATGAGGGCATCAATTGATGTTTCACAACGAGTTCACGAGGAATCAACCCCAGACCTCAATCACGTACTCAGTCAGGAAGTTGATCGAATGACCCACCTCGTTGACGACCTTCTCCTACTGGCAAAGACTGACGAGGGTTTGAGTGGACATCACGTGGGAGATGTCGACGTTGACGACTTGCTTTTACTCGAGGCAAACCGATTGCGATCAATGGGATCCTTAGAAATCAAGGTGGACGTGGTACCCGCGCGTATTCGCGCCGACTCCCACCTCGTGTCGCGCGCCATTCGAAACATGGTCGACAATGCAAACAGATTCGCCCGCACCACGATTCGACTTTCGGTAATCGCAAGTGGGCCACAAGTCCGCATCACGGTGGAGGACGACGGTTCCGGAATACCAGTGTCAGAAAGAACACGTGTCCTCGAGCGATTCGTCAGATTGGACGAACACCGCGCTCGAAGTGATGGGGGTTCTGGGCTGGGCCTTGCCATTGTGAACGAGATTGCCCAGAAGTATCGCGGTCACGTATTAATCGGTGACAGCGAACTTGGTGGAGCTCATGTCACTTTGGTCCTGGAAGGTTCCGCTTCGGTGACGGGGTCTAGGCGGTAACCAAAACCCCTCACCGTGGTCAATGATAGAAGGCCAAAGGGGACGTCAATCTTTTTTCGCAGGTAGCCAACGTAGACCTCAACGACGTTAAGTGGCCCGCTGAAGTTTATGTCCCACACGTGGTCGAGCAATTCACTCTTGGACACTACTTTTCCCTGGTTCCGCATCAGGTATTCCAACAATGCGTATTCACGGGGAGTGAGTTCGATCGAGGTGTCACCTCTACGGACGGCGAAAGTGGCCGGGTCCAGCGTCAAAGTTCCCACGGTTATGACAGCTGGCCGTTCAGCTCCCACCCGTCGCAGGAGGGCTCGAATACGGGCCACAAGAACCACGAAACTAAAGGGTTTGGTTAAGTAGTCATCAACCCCAAGATCAAGCGCATCTGCTTGGTCGTACTCGCCATCTTTCGCGGTCAGCATCAGCACCGGAGTCCAAATCTGACGCTTGCGTAAACTCTTAATAACTTGGTAACCATTGACTTTCGGGAGCATCAAGTCTAAGACGATAATGTCGTATGGCTGCTCGGTTGCCGCCCACAATCCTTCTTCTCCGTCGTAACACACATCAACGTTGAAACCTTCGGCTTCGAGGCCCTGCTTAATTGTGTTCGCGAGATTAATCTCGTCGTCGACCACTAAAGCGCGCATGCACACCTCTCTTTGGCGTAAGTGTGCTGTGCGCCGACAAAGGAATTACTAGCGGGGTGGTTGCCCCTCTAAAGTGACCGAGAGATCAGAACCTTCATAACCTCATTGGTTCCACCGTAAATTGGCTGCACGCGGGCACCGGCATACATGCGAGCGATCGGGTACTCCGCCATATATCCGTAGCCACCAAAAATCTGAACGCAGCGATTAATGACCGACACTTGCATGTCGGTGCAGTAGTACTTGGCGCGTGAAGCTGTTGTTGCGTCGAGCTTTCCCTCAATGTGCAGACCAATGCAGTAATCCAAGAATGCTCTGGCGGCCATGACTTCGGTCGTCACCTCGGCGAGGACAAATCCGGTATTTTGAAAATTAAGAATCGGTTTACCGAATGCTTCGCGTTGCTTCGCGTATTCGATCGTGAGTTCGGTTGCGATCTGAGCCGAGGAGACAGCGGAAATGGCGATCCCTAAACGCTCCTGGGGTAGCTCCTCCATGAGTTGAATGAAACCTTGACCCTCCTCGGTGCCAAGCAAGTTTTCGGTGGGAACTTTCATGTCGGCAAAAAACAGTTCACGGGTATCTTGTCCGTGTTGACCAATTTTTTGTAAGACCCGACCTCGCTCAAATCCGGCGAGACCATCGGTCTCAATAATGATCAGCGAAATTCCTTTTGCACCTTCACCACCGGTTCGGGTGACCACGATGATCAGGTTTGCATGTGATCCATTGGTAATAAACGTCTTACTGCCGTTGATGACGTAGTGATCACTTTCACGTTTGGCGGTGGTACGGATTCCTTGCAGGTCTGATCCAGCGCCCGGCTCGGTCATGGCGATGGCGCCAACGAGTTCTCCCGTAGCAAGTTTGGGTAGCCATTTTTCTTTCTGTTCTTGCGTGCCGTACTTATATATGTATGGGGCAACGATTGTCGAGTGAACGAGATAGCCAAAACTATCGTCGGTGCTCATCCCCTGTTCCCAAATCACCGCTGCTTCTTGGGCAAAGTCTCCGCCACCACCGCCATATTCCTGGGGGATCGTGATACAGAGCAGTCCGGCGTCACCTGCTTTATTCCAGAGTTCACGATCAACCTGATGGTTTTCACCAAAGCGATCAAGGTGGGGAACAACTTCCTTCTCAAAGAAGGTCCGGGCCAGGTCGGCAACTGGTTTTACGTCCTGGGTCATCCACGGTGATTCATAGGGCTGGGGTGTCAACATGGCTTACTCCTTTTTGTCCGAGGTCTTACCGTGAAAGTGCTACAAGTGGAATGTCTTTCTGGCCGGCCCATTCTTCCCACTGTTGCGCGGTTTTGGTCGCGAATATTGTCGTGAAAGCTTCCTGGGTGCCATCTACTTGCAGTTCACTCAGGGTTCGTTGGGCAAAATGCGGTTCGATTGCAGCCAATGCGATCCAGCCATTTTGTGTTTCATAAATTCCATAGAGACCGACTCCCCCACCAAGCCCGCCCCCGGCTGCGGTGAGTCCACGCCTTCGCGGTTCGGCCATGTCGTAGGCAACGTCGGCTAATGCAACTTCGTGGTGGGTTGGGCGCCCGGTGCGTTCACGGTGCAGTAACGCTGCGATTGCAATCTGGGTTGCGCGTTCAGCACCTGCCATGTCTGCAATCAGAGTGCTTGGCATAGCGGGTGGATCAATAAGACCATTGATCCCTTGATAGGTCAGGTCGTGTCCGGGATTTTCAGCTTTCGCGCCGGCTTCACCAACGATTGCTACTTGGCACAGTCGTGGATGTTTAGTCGCAACGCTTTGAGGGTCCAGTCCCAGTCTCTTCATCGAACTGGGCCGTGAGGATGTAATTAGTAGGTCAGCACGTGAAAGCAATGAATCCAGTTCGGTAATCCCTTCGGTTGTCTTTAGGTCAAGGGTGAGAACTTGTTGTCCTATATGCAGATCATCGAACCAGTCCGGTTGGTATTGCGAAAGGGGGTCACCACTGGGTGGAAGGATCGTGGTGACGCGCGCCCCGAGTTTGCTAAGCCGTGCGGCGGTGAGTGGTCCGGGAAGATTGACCGCAAGTGAAACCACGACCACCCCGTCAAGGAGGTCGCTGCTTTTGGTTTGCACGTTAGTCACTGGTCAAACCTTGGCCGGAGTTAGCTCTGTTGATCAACCACTCGTTCGGTTCAAAGCGCTCACCGTAGGTGGCCGCGAGTTCTTTAGCTCGAGCCACGAACCCGGCGAGACCCCCTGCGTAGTTAGTCATGAATTGCGCGGGACCACCCGTTGCCGGTGGGTAGCCGATACCGAAAATTCCACCAATGTTCGCACTCGCCGTGTCGGTGAGCACACCTTCCTGAATGCACTTCGCCGTTTCCAAAGCCATGATGAACCGGTAACGGTCCTGCATATCCGCCATTGGGTACTCGGTGCCGGTGGTGAAGTTCTCGCGCACACCCGGCCACAGGGTTTTGGGTGAACCGTCGGCTGGGTAGTCGTAGAAACCTGACCCGGCCGCGCGACCTTTGCGACCAAATTCATTCACCATGCGCTCAATGACTTCTACGCCAACTTCACCGGGGAGTTCAGTTCCGTCTGTTTCCGCGGCTTTTTGTGCTTCGGCTCGGATGTGTTGGGTCAGCGTCAAGGACACTTCGTCCAACATCGCCAACGGTGGGGCGGGGAAACCACCCTGAGTGGCGGCGCGTTCAATTGTCATCGGGTCAACACCTTCGCCGACCATGGCGACGCCTTCGCTAATCAAAGTGCCGAAAACTCGACTGGTGTAGAACCCGCGGCTATCGTTGACGACGATGGGAATTTTGCGGATCTGTTGCACGATGTCGATTGCCCGGGCGACGGTTTCATCCGATGTCTGCTCGCCTTTAATAATTTCGACGAGTTTCATCTTGTCAACGGGTGAAAAGAAATGCAGACCGATGAAGTCATTGGGTCGGGGAACATTGTGCGCCAAACCGGTGATGGGCAGTGTTGACGTGTTAGAACACAACAGGGTTTCATCGGAAATGAATTCGAGTGCTTCGGCGAATACTTTGGCTTTGAGGCCAGCGTCTTCAAAGACCGCTTCGATGAGCGCGTCGATTCCAGCAAGATCTGCGGCCGATTCGGTTGGGGTGATCCGTGCCAAAATTTCAGATCGTTTTTCTTCGGTCATGCGACCACGGCTGACTGCTTTGGTCAGCAACTTCTCCGAATGAGCCTTACCTTTCTCAGCGGCGGCTAATGAGACATCTTTTAAGACGACGTCCATGCCGGCGCGAGCGCACTCGTAAGCGATTCCCGCGCCCATCATGCCGGCCCCAAGAATTCCAACCGTGGCAACCTTGCGCTTGTCAACACCAGGGGGGCGGAGTGAATCACCCGTGAGGCTCTGCAGATCGAAGAAGAACGCTTGGATCATGTTGGTTGAAATCGGACCAGTGGCTAAATCGGTGAAGTACCGTGACTCGATCCGGCTTGCAGTATCGAAATC
>Ga0209491_10010490_pt1 | contig 11111 bp, 8 predicted proteins | sample BON02_FD_187213 | JGI IMG/M metagenome (GOLD analysis project Ga0209491, IMG submission 187213) | Freshwater microbial communities from Lake Bonney liftoff mats and glacier meltwater in Antarctica - BON-02 (SPAdes) (version 2) | ecosystem: Environmental > Aquatic > Freshwater > Ice > Glacier...
ATGAATTTGACAGAAGGAACACCACATATACTAGGACGCAAGTCAAGAATAAAAGAACTTAACCGTTATTATATAGTATATATTTTAATGTAACATTAAAATATAGTTTGAAATTAATTATTTAATTAAATAATTAAAAATAAATATCTACTTTAAATATAATAACCGTCAAATAAGTTCAAGGCTTTAAAAAGCTCTTTTAGGTTTATCATTTAATAAACACACCCGTTTATTTAAGGATAAGCCTAATTTGTATTTGTATTTGTATTTGTATACTATATTATTAAAATATTATTTATTATTTATTATTTTTAATAATATTATTAAAAATAATAAATAATAAATAATAAATAATTTTATTAAAAATAAATCTTATTAAACTATAAATAAAAATAAATAAAAAGAAGAATGGAAAATACAAATTCTACAAATAAAAAAGATAAAGTATTACAAACACTAATAAATTTAGGAACAGTTGTATTATTTATATTTATTAGTGTTGTAATCTATAAATTTTTTATTGTTAGAGATACTAATTTAAGAGAAGGTTTTCAAGATAAAAAAATAAATAAAGAGAGATTCGAAAATAGATTAAATAACAAAATAACAATTTATGAAACATCATTAGAAACAGTATTTGTAAATAATAAGAGATTATTATGTAATATGATTCCATCTATGAATGAAAATACAAATATATGTAAAGTTGATGATGAACCTTATATTATATATAAATTTCCTATTCATATGATTAAATTAATTGATGGAAGTATATTAGCAGTATTTAATGATGGACGTATATATCAAAAAGATAAAATGACATCTACTATGTGGAAAGGTCCAATTGAAAATAGTTTACCTCAAGGAACTGTTCCTCTAAGAATGATAACATTATCTACCGATTTAAAAACATTAATTGGTGTTGGATATAATAATATATTATATGTTAAAGAAGCTAAAGAGATAAGTGAAGGTGGAGGATTAAATTTATCTGGTGAATGGAAACAAGTTCCTAATAATTCAAATATTATATATGTATTATATGATAATAATACTAATTTCTTACTTTCTATTGATACCAATGGTAAATTATTTACTAAACAATCATTTGATATAACTAGTGATAATAGTGAATTAACTACTAAACTTAACAATAAACCTATATTACGTCTTTATTATGATTTAAATGGGAATATGTGTTTTATTGATACAAAATTTGAACTCAACAAATTTAAAGATACAAATTGGAAAACCTCAGAAATTAGAGATAAACACGGAGTTTCAGGAGATAAATTACAAGATATACTATATGATAATGATGGTAAAATGTATGGTATTGTCTTTGATCCTGAAACATTTATAACTCAAATTATGAAACAAACAAGCACATTTTATCTATCTGCTTTTAAACCCTTACATTTATTAGCAAATACAGATAAATGGTCTACTAATTTTGTATTGTCAGACCAAGATATTATTAAATGTAAAATAGGTAGTATTTTTGAATACATTACTAATACATCAAATCATCAAAATAATAATGACGATGACACTAATTTTGCTTATCATAAAGAAATTATTGATTCGAAAAATAGATTAAGACAATTTTGTGCAAATAGAGGTTCAAATACACAAAATATAAATTATGATAATTATGAATTATTATCAAGTGTTGAAAATAATAGTCAAAAAATTGGAAAATTAAAAAATGTTATTCAAAATTTAATAGTTTATGAACCTAAAAAAGACATAATTGAAGAAAAACATTCAATTCTTAATAAATAAATTATAATTTATTAAATTCTATTTTTTATATTTTATAAAAATTAAATTCTATTTTTAAAATTTTATATATTTATATATAGTAAATATTAACTAACATAATACTAATAAAAATAAATAATAATAAAAAAAGAGTAATAAAATAGAATAATTAAATAATGTTAGCTGATTTAAAACCTATATTTGGTAAAGTATTAGTTATTTTAATAATTGTATTAGTTTATTATTTAATTAAAAAATATAGCACAATTGAATTATTTGAAGATACTATTGAAACATTTGAAGATACTATTGATAATGAAAAACATAATTATTTAAAATTAAAAGAAACTTATATTAAATCTAGTCATACTAATGATACTAATAATAAAACTTTAGATATATTATATTCTAATCACGTAGATAATGAAGATAATGAAAATAATGAAGACAATAAAAATACAAAAGAACAAACAGGTAATTGGAAAAATAAAACATTAAATCAATGTATTGATACATGTAATAAATTAGATAAGTGTATAGGATTTAGTAGAGATAATGTTCTAGATACAGAACCAGCACATTGTCATCCAAGAATAAATAGTTCTCATTGTTATAGTAATAGAAAAGGAGATTATAAACAAATAAGTAATGCTATTAACTATAATACCTATATTAAAGCTGATACTCCTAATATTATAAATAATTGTATTGGAGATGAAGACATAACCTTAAATAGAATTATTTTTATTAAAACTTATTCTAATCCTAATAACTATTTAGGATATAATAATGATGCCCGTGTTCAAATGATAGATAAAGATACTACAAATGTTAAAGTAAAATGTAGTTTTAGAATTGAAGCAGGAAAAGAAGGTTCTGGAACAGTATCATTTTTACATATAGATACAAATAATTATTTATGTAGAGATAAAAATAATGAACTTATCTTTAAAGAATTAAATAAAAATTTTACTGAAAACAAACAAAGATGTAGTTTTAATATTAATGATGGATTAACAAATGGTATAATTTTTAAAGCACTTCCAATAGAAGGTGAAGTTGTTGATAAATATATAACTTTAAATAATAATTATTTAAAAATATCATCTAAATCTAAAACTAATAAATTAGACTTATTTACATTTTATATTGTTGATACTATTGACAATACAACTATTATTACAAATAAAACTAAAATGAACAAGTCTAATAATAAAAATACTCAAAGCAATAATCAAAGAAATAACTCTAACACTACTGGTGACACATCAACTAAAATAAATAAATCAAGTAATACATCTAATAGTAAAATGAATAATACTATTAATGAAGCATTTACAATTAATCTAGATAATAATAACTCATTACCATTATATAATAATTTATTCAATGAAAATAATAATAATAATAATAATAATATAAAAATAGATAATTATTTAGAAGATAATTATTTAAATAAAGAACATAAAAATGATTTAATGAAAATTACTAAAAAATTAAATGAAAGTATTTTAGATAAAACATTAAAACAATCCATAAATAAAAATCAAACTGAATATAATACAATATACGAACTAAATAAAGAAATTGAAAGTAAAATTTCTGAAGATAATTTAAATATTAATAAAACACACGATACTATAAGTCATCATTTAAATAAAATGAGAATAAAAGATCTAGCAAATGATTATTTTTTCATTAAATCAATTGCTTTAAATAAATAAATTATGCATTTATACATTATTATTTATTTTGTATTATTTTAAATTTTTTAAATTTTTTAAATTTTTTTGTATTAATATTAATTAAATAATTAGGCATATCCTTAAATAAACGGGTGTGTTTATTAAATGATAAACCTAAAAGAGCTTTTTAAAGCCTTGAACTTATTTGACGGTTTTTATATTTAAAGTAGATATTTATTTTTAATTATTTAATTAAATTAAATAATTAATTTCAAACTATATTTTAATGTAACATTAAAATATATACTATATAATAACGGTTAAGTTCTTTTATTCTTGAATTGCGTCCTAGTATATGTGGTGTTCCTTCTGTCGAATTAATAATATTTAAAATACTACTATATCAAGGCACTATATACTAATTACTTTATACATTTCATTTCGGTTTTATACCTTAGGATTGAAAGCATATAAGTTTTATAAACATTAATATACGTATTGTGTGTCGATTTATCTTTTTAATGGTATATATATCAATGGAAGATAGAAAAACAGTAATCTAATTTAATAGGATATTATGTTTTAATTAAAAAATATGTAAATTTATTTTTTAGTGCAAATTAAAATATAAATTATATTATTAACTAAATAAACTATACTTAATTACATAATTAATTTAATTAATTAAATTAAATAATTAAAAATAAATATCTACTTTAAATCTAATAACTGTCAAATAAGTTCAAAACTTTTAAAAGCTCTTTTAGGATTATCAATTTATAAACACTCTCGTTTATTTAAGGATAAGCCTAATTATATACTATAATAATAATAAATATTAGTTTAGAAATACTTTTACAATATGTTTATAAATAAAGGTGAAAGTATATTAAATAATAAAGGAATAATAATTTCAATATGTATTTTAATTTTACTTTTATTATTTAATTATAATAAATGTTATACTACAACTTCATTAGCAAATGAAAATAATATTAAAAACAATAATAATAAAATAAATAATATAGAAAATTTTATTGTTAATGAAAATAATTATGCTATGCCAACAGATGTTCGTATTAAAATAGATAATAGTGAAATTTTAATAAATTTTAATATTAATAACATATTTGAAAAAAAAACACCAACTGGATTTATGATAATATTAGCACAATATGACCACAATAAAAAGAATATGAATAATAATAAATTTTTTGTAAGTAATGAATATGAATTATCATCTAGTGTTAGTATAGATTTACAAAATTATAAAACAAATATATGTTCTTTAGATAATGGTAATCCTAGTTGTGAATTTAAATTTAAAAATTTACAAATAAGAGATGATAAAAATAACTTATATTATTATAAAATAGGTGTATCAGCACTTTACAAAACTAATCAAGACACATTATCATCAGATTTTATTTTACCTTATAATGTAAATACAGATGATAAATTATTTACAATTGAAGCAACTACAGAAATACAAAATAAAAAATATAATGATTTTTTAGAATATCAACAAGGATTAAATCAATCTTCTAAAAGCACAAATATTTATGATAGTGTTATTTCTACACCTGATGGTAGATATGAACTAATTAAAACCCAATTAGGTAATTATCCAGATCATTTAATAATTGATAATCAAACTATTTCTAAATCTTCTCTTTCTGATTTAGTAGATAAAACTATGGCTGAAGGTATAGTTAATATTAATGTTAAAATGAATAAACCTATAACTGATTAAATAGCTTATTTTTACTTATTTTTACTTATTTTTACTTATTTTTACTTATTTTTACTTATTGTAGTTTTTTTTACTTTTTTTTAGTTTAGTTATTTTTATAATTGGCTTATCCTCAATAAATGAGTATAGTTTATTTTTAAATAGTGTATTTCTAATTAACTATAATGTATTTTAAATTTTATTTTAAAAATAAAATTATATTTATATTATTATTTAATACTATATTATTTTAAAATTTATTTATAAGCTAATAATTAATACATATACCATTAAAAAGTTAAATCAATACACAATACATATATTAATGTTTATAAAACTTATATGCTTTCAACCCTAAGGTATAAAACCGAAATGAAATGGAGAAAGTAATTAGTATATAGTACCTTGATATAGTAGTAATTTAAATATTATGAATTTTACAGAAGGAACACCACATATACTAGGACACAAGTCAATAATAAAAGAACTTAACCGTTATTACATAGTATATATTTTAATGTAGTATTAAAATATAGTTTGAAATTAATTATTTAATTTAATTAAATAATTAAAAATAAATATCTACTTTAAATATAATAACTGTCAAATAAGTTCAAGGCTTTTAAAAGCTCTTTTGGGTTTATCAATTTATAAACACTCTCGTTTATTTAAGGATAATCCTAATAGTAACTAAAATGATAGTAAATTATGTCTATTTATTTTTAATATTATTAATAATATGTTTTATAATTTATATCATATATTTAAGTTATGATTATAATTTTGACAACACTAAAGAACATTTTGTAGATTTAACAGTAGAGAATGTTGGTTTATTGAATTTAAATACAAATGATATTATTGATGATTTGGACAAATTTAATGAAAATTATAGTAAATTAGATATAGATATTCATAATCGTAATGTTCAAAAAGAACAAAAAAAAAATTTAGATCTTTTATCAAAAACAAAAAATAATTTATCATTAACTGATAAACTTAAACTTATGAAACAAAATTTAAAACCTGAAATAAAAAAATTTCCAATAAATGAAACAATTAAAACAATAAAATCTAAATATAATTCTCAATATTTAAGCACATTTACAAATAATAATAAAAATTATAATATATTAGCAAATGATAAATGTTTAACTGTAAGAGGGTTATGTAAAGATGAATTTTGTTTATTAAACTGTCAAAATAAATTATATTCTAGTAATAGTCAATATTTTAATAGCGAAAGAATAAATAATGAAGTTGACGCGGCAACAACTACAAATGTTCCTCTTGAAACTATATCTACAGATAATGTGTATCCATATAATATTTTTAAATCATTAATTAATGACAAGTGTTTAACTATATCTAATGATGGTATGTCAGTTGAAAAGTGTAATTTAAATAATATTAAACAACAATGGGAAATATCTCCTGATGAAAATATATGTGTTCTAGAATAAATTATAAACTATAAACTATAAACTATTTGTTCTACAATGAGGTATAGGATAATCAACTAAATTACAAACTGGATAATTAGGTTTATCATTTAATAAACACACCCGTTTATTTAAGGATAAGCCTAATATATAAAACACACTTATTTATTAGAGGATAATCCCATTATAAGGTCTTCTATAACTAATATAATCATAAAATCCAATAGGTGTTGTTCCTTTAGAATTATAATCAAGATTACCTGCTCCAGTATAAATATTTACATAAGGTATTTGTTGATAATTAACCCATGGTTCTTTTATATGATCACACGTTGTTGATAAGGAATATACAAAAATAATAAACACCATAAGGAGTAAAAGTATTGACATTATTGATGCAAACATTTTATTTATTAACTATTAAACTTTTTTATTTTTAATTTATATTAAATTTTAATTTATATTAAATTTTAATTTATATTTATATTATTTTATATTATTTTGTATTAATTATTATTCTATTAGATAAAAAACAAAAACAAAAAATAAAGAAATAAATAAAAAAAATTAAGTAATTAAATAATAATACCAAAATGTAAATTTACATAATGTGATAATTTATAACTATATTTATTAATACTATTATAATCACTATTAAAATGTAGTTTTAGTTTCTCTAGAAGAGAGAGTAATTGTGAAACTATTTTTTGTTGTTCTAATTTAGATTTTAAACTATAGTGATTTTTATTAAAGTCATCATAAGTTAATTCAATTCTTTTTATTAAATTACTATTGCTAACTTCTTTATTACTTAATGTAAATAGTGTTTTAACTAAATCATAATCAAAATTATAACGAGGAACTATTAATTTGTGTCCTGTAGGTTTAGATTGATTTATACTTTCAATACAATCTATAAAATTATAAAATGTTTTAAATTGTTTTATATAATTAATACTATCTTCTAGAGATACTTTATAAAATCCACAATTATAAGGTGTTCCTTTAATAAAAACAGCATCTATTAATTGAACGTCTGTGATTTCATAAGTGTTGAGTATTTTAAGTTTATCATAAAAACATACTGTATTTTCAAGAAAATCTAAATTATTTATAACAAACTTAACATCAGAATAAACAAACAAATCAAAATCCTGGGAAAATACAATATCAATAATATTTAATTTACATAATAGGGCTAATAATTGGTCGCCTTCAATATTTTTTTTATGAAAGTATAAACAATTTAATTCATCTAGTAACAATTTTATTCTATCTATAATTTCAGGGGTAATTGTAAAACTCTTTTTAGATAATTTACAAAGTTCTGCCTTTTCGAGTTCTTCATTTTTACTCTCTTCACTTTTACTCTCTTTATCTTCTTCATTAACTAATTTAGATAATTCTTCTGAAGCAATTTTTCTTTTTCTTTTTAATGGCTGTTTTTTTTCTTTAATAGGATTACCATCAAAAACAAAGACTAACGTAATTCCATAACATTCAAATTTATGTATTAAATTTATAATTTCACATATAATATAATTTATAAGATTTTTTTCTTTATTTTCTTTATTATATTTTGTTTTTGACTTAAAAAAGTTTGTTCCAAATCTATATACTAATCCATTCGCATCAAACCCAATTCTTTCACCTTTAAATTTAGATATATGGTTTAGTTCTTCTAGTAAAGTTTTAAAACATGATTTTACACCCATTTTTGTAAATGAAAAGTTTAAACTAATTATAAATTCAAATTTGTAAATCAAATTATAATATTATTAATTATAAATTATAAAAATCAATTTTAAACATAATAGTAATAAAATTGACTAGTTTAATTTTATAGTTTTATAAGTCTATAATTTTATAACTTTATAAATTACTCTTATATTAGTCTTATCCTTAAATAAACAAGCGTGTTTATAAATTGATAAATCCAAAATAACTTTTAAAAGCCTTGAACTTATTTGACGGTTATTATATTTAAAGTAGATATTTATTTTTAATTATATTATTAACTAAATAAACTATACTTATAATATATAAAAACACGGTTATTTATTAGAGGATAAGCCCATTATTGTTTTAATTTACCTATTTGATATTTTTTTAACATTTTTTTAGCATAATCGCTATGACCAATACTATTAAATAATTCTGTAGCATCTTTACCTACACCTTTCATTATAATATCACCACCAGGATGTTTAGAAATCCAATCTGTAATATTTGCTACTTTATTATTAATGACTATCCAAGCATCTGTTTTTTTATTATGTTTAGCAACTTCAGTTAATGTATAATAGTTTATAGTTGATTTTAGATTTGACTTTGTCTTTGATTTTGGATTTGTCTTTTTTTTTATCTGTGTCTGTTTAGTCTTATTATTATTATTCATTTTTTGTTTCTTTTTATTAATCTTATTACTATTATTAGTTTTAGTCTTGTTACTATTTAATATTTTATTAATTTTTATTGTTTTCTTAATTTTAATCGATTTATTAATTGTTTTTTTATTATTTTTTTATATAATGGGCTTATCCTCTAATAAATAAGAGTGGTTTATATATTATAAGTATAGTTTATTTAGTTAATAATATAATTTATATTTTAATTTGCACTAACAAATAAATTTACATATTTTTTAATTTAAAGAATTTAATTTAAAGAAAATATCTTAATAAATAAGAATACTGTTTTTCTATCTTCCATTGATATATATACTAAGATGCAAGTCAATAATAAAAGAACTGAACCGTTATTATATAGTATATATTTTAATATTACATTAAAATAGAGTTTGAAATTAATTATTTAATTAAATAATTAAAAATAAATATCTACTTTAAATATACTAACCGTCAAATAAGTTCAAGGCTTTAAAAAGCTCTTTTAGGTTTATCATTTAATAAACACACCCGTTTATTTAAGGATATGCCTAATATTAATACCTAATTTCTTTAATACTAATTCAGCAGTCTCTAGAGCACCTTCAACCCAGGCTTGATGACTACTATAATTTTCACCACATATATATAAAGGTTCATTTTCTAAAGGTTGTATCACTTCATTTAATATTATTTTTCTATCATAACCTTTTTTCCAATAACCAGCACCTGAAACCCAATGACAATGTTTATACCATTTGGCTTTTGGAATAGTTTTATTTGGAAATAATTGTGTTAATTGTTTTTGTAATGTTTTTTCAAATGTTTTATCAACGACTTGTTTAGTCCAATAGTTTGCAAATTTAGAATCCGTATAAGAAATCATTATTATACCTTTTTCATAATTTATAGGTATAATATATTTAATTGGTAAATTAGTAGATGTTTTTTTCAAATCATGAAACCATACTTTGTCGTTCTCTTTCTCTTTCTCTTTCTCTTTATCTATATCTGTATTTGTATTTTTTTCTATTTCTGTTTTCATACCTTTATTTAATGGATATCTAGCATAAATACGATACAAAGGTTCATTTTGTATCGAATTTAAATTATGTAATAATTTTTTATTTTGTTTTAAATAATCTATATAGATTAATTTATTTTTAGGAATTGCTAATATTAAATTTAATGTAGTAAATGTTTGCTTATCATTATTACAACTAAGTTCATAATATATATTAGTAGTATTATTATTATTTTTATTATTATTAATTTTAACTATTTTTTCAAGTGGGCATTCTTTGTATAATTTAACATTTTTTTGTTTTTTTAATTTATTATATAAAACTTCAGCAAGTTGTTCCATACCACCATCAATACAAAAATATTTCATTTTATCTGAAAGTTCATTTGTAAATAAATTTAGTGCTTCTAGAGCATTTAATACTCTAAGTTCAGAATAATAAGGATAAATATCAATTAAATATTGTTTAATAGTAGGATATTGTTGAGATATAGATGTTTTAGATTTTATAGTTGATTTTGATATTTTATTTAGTTTATAATCAACAATATCAAGTAAAGTTGTATTTATAAGTTCTTCATCAGTAATATTATGTTTTTTTATTATTTTTTTCAAATAAACTATAAAACTATCTAGTGATGGAAAAATAGTTTCTAGATGAATATCATAGTTTGGATTAACAGATTTATAATTTATTGTATTTGTAATAGGATATACTTTATTAGTTAAGTTTAAATCATTTACTAAAGATACAACTCTATGTTGTTTAGTATTAAACCTTGCTCCTCCACCATCAACTATAATACCATCATAGTTAATAGAATGAAGCCTACCACCAATATACTTTGAAGCCTCAATTAAACATATTTTTTTTTCACTATAATTTTTAGATAAATGATATGTAGTATATAATCCAGAAATTCCTCCACCTACAATAAAATAATCATACATTGTAAATACTTACTATAATGGGCTTATCCTCTAATAAATAAGTGTAGTTTTTTTTTATATTGTATTTCTAATTAAATATAATGTATTTTAAATTTTATTTTCAAAATAAAATTATATTTATATTAT
>Ga0209491_10010495_pt1 | contig 11107 bp, 11 predicted proteins | sample BON02_FD_187213 | JGI IMG/M metagenome (GOLD analysis project Ga0209491, IMG submission 187213) | Freshwater microbial communities from Lake Bonney liftoff mats and glacier meltwater in Antarctica - BON-02 (SPAdes) (version 2) | ecosystem: Environmental > Aquatic > Freshwater > Ice > Glacier...
CGCTAGGATGATCGGGGCGGGTTTTGTTCGATATTAGTAGATTGAACAGCGGGAATATCTCGGATAAATCGGCCCCGACGATCGATGTGTTAACCAGTTGCGAGCGACGATTTGACTGTCAAAGATCGACCGATTAATTAATTCCTGACCAATCAGCTTGATTCATTTGATTCCAAACTTCATCGATTAACATCCCAGAATTTGCTGGTCGATCGAGATCCTGAAGATCGATCGATTCTGCTACCTCAGACATCCCATTATTTTCAAAATTGAGCAGATCGTGTGCGGAAAAATCCAAATCTAAATCGGTGAGATCGAGTTCCATCATCCCATGCGGAATGATGATCCCGCGATCGTCATGGGCGAGATCGAAGTCAAAAGCAATTTCATCGAAGCCCCCATGATGAGGCGCATTTGGATCTGTCGGATGTCCTAGCTCTAGAGTCGTCTCGGCATGTGGGATCGAGCTGGTGACGGCTGCGCGCACGGGAGCGGCAATTGCGGCGACGGTAATCGCCCTAATAGTGGCGATACCGAGTACAGGGAGCGCAGCAAAAACGGCTGAGGTAGTTGCGATCGTTACTGACGGATTGGCGATCTCTGTCGGTTTGAGATATGCGGCGACGGAGATTGGCGTTAGATCGTGTGGAGGTGCCGTAATTTCTGGCGCGGCAATAGTGGTTGTGACTGTTGGTTGGACATACTCGCTGAAGACATTTGTAGCAATAGTCGAATTCTGATGTGCAGGTGGCGGACTAACATCCGAGCCGATTGTCTCGAGCGCAGCATTTATCGCTTTGGGAATGCTGCTACTGATAATACTCTGAGCAGGTGGATTTGGTCGATCTGGGCAAAATTCCAAACATAGCCTAATCCGACCTTTTTCCCAACCATTGGAACCAAATCTCAGAGCCTCACAATCGATACCTTGCGAACTAAACCAGTCGTTATTATGTTCGGTCCAATCAGTGATGGCTTTTTCCAAATGACCTCTGATTGCGTCATTAATCTCGCCCACCCTAAAAGTCTTATGTCCGATTAGTACCTGCGTTTCCTGTTGAACTGAAATAACTTCTCCATTTTCCAATAACTCAAAGCGATCGGTCATAATACTCTCCAATAGTTAGATATTTTCATCTATAGCTGGAAATCGCGATCGATCGGAATTTCCAGCGATCGATAACATCCTATTATAGGAACCAGCCGTAACTATGCAGTCCTTTACCCAGCAGGTTAACCCCTAAATAACAAATCCAGACGACGACAAAGCCGACTGCTGCTAATATTGCTGGTTTGCGCCCCTGCCAACCCTTGGTAATCCGGGAGTGTAGATAAGCTGCAAATACCAACCACAGGATCAATGCCCAAGTTTCTTTAGGGTCCCAACTCCAATAAGAACCCCAGGCTTCATTTGCCCAAACGCCACCCGCAATAATCCCAATCGTCAGTAAGGGAAATCCCAAACCGATGATCCGGTAACTGATATTGTCGAGCGTATCAGCCAGACTCAGCCGTTGGGGTGTGATGGCAGTTACCGCCATTGTGGGTAATGCTAATACGGCGGTTGTCGCCATATTACCGCTGGTGATGGGTTCGACAGCGGTAAATGGGGAAATATTTTGAGTTGCTAGACTACTCGTCAACCGATAACCGTTCCCGCCCAACGAACTACCACGTAGCTCGATCTCTTGCCCACGAGTGACAAATAAAAATGCGATCGCTAGGACAGATCCCACCATCAGAGTGGCATATGATAGCATCATCACACTGACGTGCATCATCAACCAATTAGATTTCAGGGCGGGGACTAAGGGTGCTGATGCCTGCATATCGTCGGGTAGTTTCAATGCCGCAAAGGCAGTGATTGCCATCGCTACCGGAGCTGTGACTACTCCTACTAGCGCGCTACGACTGATGGATTCGGCGAATAGGTGCATCGTAGTGATGCCCCAAGCTAGGAAGAAGAGCGACTCATACAAGTTACTCAGCGGGAAATAGCCCGCTTCAATCCATCTTGCACTGAGCAAGGTTGCCATACACAGATTGGCAACTGCCATGCCAGTAGTTCCCAAGTTTGGCAAGAATGGAATTGTTGGGAAAGCTGCACTCACCCAATAAACCAGCATTGTCAGCAGCAAAATTCCAAAGGAGAGGTTATCGAGTTGATTTTGGAGCGAGATTAAGTTCATGGATTCAGATCGGAGGTAGTGGTTTTAAATAAATGGATCGATAAATAGACAATTAGCCTCAGCTCGCTCTGCTCCTAAAATTTAACTGTCAACACTATGCCTACGGGGGACTACAAGTAAGTCGCGAGCTGTCAACTGTACTAGTCGAGGCACCCGCCCAGTCAACTAAATCAATCTTGCCAATCAGGAATCACCCACACTGGGGGAGCCGTCAATTTTTTGCGCCGTGCTTCCTCAGCCATTTCGTGCATTTGGTCTAAGGAAGTTTCGCTAATAAATTTTGAAGCTGACTCGACATGAGCTTGATTTTGACATCGATCGGGTTGAATACAGCCATTCACACAAACTTCGCTACAGTTAATCGTACTAGTTTCCACTGGCTCTAAAAATTTAAATCTTATCAATATTTTAGCCTAAGTGACCAGTAGCGAGTAAGGCTACACCGAACGATCGATCTTGAGCTGAAATGAGTAGATTTGATAGTTTTCGAGTTTTAAGTTCTCCTCTGAACAATTTAAATAACGTTAGTTCCTCCTGTCAGAGCGACTGACATTAGAGAAGTCCGGATGGATCGATTCAAAATTATTAGTAATTATTCTTAATAAGACTAAAAAAAATCGGATGATGAGAGTATACTCATCGATCCGACCTGCCGATCCTTAATTTTTAGAGAGGAGAACACCAAACTAACGACTAGTTAAAATCCTCATCCAGCCAGAAGACTGAATATAGCTTTTACGATCCAGTCATCGACGATCGCTTAGTGGATCTTCTGCCGATGACTGGCGGCTTGTTACCAGTGAATTTGAGCGTTCTCAATTACTATACAGGTACTGAGAATAGATGTCAATACTTTTTGAGGATAGATAGTAATAAGGATGAGAGATCGGGAGCATTCTCTCATCCTTATTCCAGACTTTTAACTTCTAAACAGCCGACTGTAGAGAGTTTCATGCTGCATACTAGCTAGTGATAGCCCCCAGCTACAGGCGTAGAGATCTTCATCAGCCCACTCAGGAATCGTCTGAGATAGTAAATCGATTCGATCCTGTAATTGCCATAAGATTTGTTGTCCGGCTGTTTGTCCGAGCGGAATTAATTTGACACCTGCACCGATCTGATTTGTCACCCAATTATGTAGATAGGCTAAAGTTGTGGCTTGTCGATCGATCTGCCAAAATTGTGCGGTAACTCCAAAAGCGATCGCGTAATTACAGGGACTACCGATGGCGATGATTAATCCTTGAATTTCCGGTGTTAATTCGATCGCAAGTTTAGCGAGAGAACCGCCCATTTGCCAACTTTGGTGGCGCAACTCTGCAGTTTCTCGTGCTGCTGATAGCCATTGGTTCCAGTATTGCAATCCTTCACAATCAGACTGCATTCCAGCCAGATAAGCACGATCCATCATGGCTGTCTCGATCCGAATCGATCCAGTCTGTAATTCTCGATCGATCCAAGCTTGGAGTGTGACTCGATCGGCAATTATCTCCTGTGAAATGAGACTTTCTAATCCCTCAGAATAACTATATCCTCCAACTGGTAACAATGGACTTGCTAGCTGTAATAATCGTAATAGATGTTGGCGATCGGTTGGTCTACTCACGTTATTTACTAATGCTGATGACTGTAAGCACCACCTTGAGGGCGGAATGGCGCAACTTCAGCAACTACTTGTAAACCTAATTGTATCAACATTCCTTCTAAGACAGAATCAGGAGTCAAGCGGAGATATGTAGATGTTATTTCCAGGCTGACGTGGCGATTGCCCAAATGATAAGCCGCACGGAGTAACTTAATCGAGTCATCGCTAGTTACTGTCAAAACTGGCTCCGCTTTAGCAGCAACTTTGACTAAGATATCGCCAGTCTCAGACGCTAGCAGATCGCCATCTTGAAGAGCCGTCCCGCGTGGTAGTTGCAGGTAGACAGGTGTTTTGTCATCAGTAATAAAATGATAGCGGCTGCGGGTGCGTTCTTCGGCTGTCAAAGAGAGAATCGGTGGTAGCGATGAATGGTGATGACCGTGATGTAATCTTTTGCTAAGTACTATCGACAAAATAGGTTTAATCTCACTGGATGACAGTTATTATTATATTCTCACCCATATCCGCTCGATCGTCAGCTACTTCATAAAGCTCCGAACCCGATATTGGAGTTGAGGATTGGACCGTACAGCCTGAGTAATTTGATTGAACCTGTCGATACTCAGTCCTCTACCCGCCGCAATTGCCTCACATTGATTGCAATACTTGACAAATAGATATTTTGCTTCACTATGTAACCCCTCCATCGTATTCGGCTGATTGCAAACTAGATTGGGCAATGTCCCACCACCATTGGCGCGGATCACCTCCGCTAGTGCCGATCTCCGGATTGGTTCGATTTGTACCAATGCAGCGGCATAGTTGCGAAGATCGGGATCGCTAAATTCTTCAGCTTGCGCCATCCTGACGAAACTGGGCTTGGCGGCGGCGACATCGGGGATAATTCCACCTAGAATACCGAATAAACTAGTCACAATCCCCAGTAATAGGGGGCGAGATAAACGATAAAAGTTGGTTCGAGTGTGTGGAGTTGTCATATCACAAAGTGTGAAACCAATCGAGCGAATTTTGGTTGGAGTTACGCTATATTTGAAGTGTTCGCTAGTTGATAAGTTCCTGAATATCTCGACCGAGACTAACTATCTATCTATTGATAGATATTCGCTGATATTAGTTCGGGTTACAATGTTACGCCTCGATCTAATCTACTTCAAGATCGCCATCGATTCGCCTCCTAAAACAATAGCCCGCTAGTGCGAGCTGTTGTGGCAAATTTTAATGAAAATAGAGACTATGCTGGTTCGGCACTTTCGGCAAGTGCAAGTGCAAGTGCAGCAGCTTTAGCTGCTTTCTTCGGAGGATCGAGTTTGAGACTTAGGTAGCGAATTACATCTTCACTCAGACGCATTGCTCTTTCTAGCGGCGCGATTTCCTTGCCAGAACCAGTATAGTTGACCTGAACATAGATTCCGTCACGGTTCTTGCCAATTAGATAAGCAAGGCGGCGTTTGCCACGTTGTTGAATTTCAATATCGGTAGCACCATTTGTTTCGATGATCGTCCGATATTTCTCGATCGCTTCGCTTGCCTGCTCGTCCGACAAGTCGGGACGCAGGATGTACATGATTTCGTATTTATCGCTCACAGATTCTCCTTATGGACATATTGGCCTCAGCTCAGTGCACAAATGTGTTGGCAGAAGCAAGGATTTACTATCTTATCAGCAATTGGGACTGTGATGGAAGTCCTAAATTGCAAATCACCAGCCCGAACCTAAAACCTAGGTAACTTTTGACCTACTTAACTAAACCATTTAGGTAGGTGTGTATCCTGGCTCTCGAGATGAGAAACAATCCACCAACTGCATGTTGTAAAGCTTAGTAATATACAGGTAGAGAGGAGATACGCACTAGAGATAACGCGGACGATGGCAGGTGCGGAGACAAGATCGAGCATGATTGATTCAGCTCAAGGCTGTTGAAGTTGTTTGTGAATTACTGTATATCTGTAATTCTGTTACTGACTACGAGAGATTGGCGGTGTTTTCTAGCACTGTAGTGAGAAATTTTTCGTGCTAGTCTGGCTCGATCGACGTAAATGTAAATAGATGGGGGCTGATGATTCAGACGTTTGTCCGATGAGTTAAGTTGCTGTTTGGGAAACTTAGTCATCCATCACCGTGGATTTAGTGGCGAAGATCCTCTTTCTTTACTTAGATCCACAGCGATCGTACCCATGTTTATTCAGAACTGGTTGAGAAGATTCGATCGAGTGTAAATCGCCTACTTATATAATTGCCACCACGGAATTTGAGGGGACTGATGATGTTCGTGATGGTAGCCAAAATGATAACAGCTCATCAACGACCACCACCAGGATCGTGAGATAGTTTGGGCACGATGTTGGTTGAGATAGCCACCTTCAGGTTCGCGATGGGGTAAAAATGTCCCGAAGTAGAATAGCTGGAGCGAACTCAATAGTGATGGAATTACCCAAAATAACAGCGGGTTGGCAAATCTCCAGAGGGACAGCGATGTGAATGAATATCGACAAATTGTCACATAAATTCCTAACATCATTATCAAATTTATTACTTGTCGCCAACTGATATGCTCGGAGACAAAATGTCCGTACCAGCCCCAAAAATGTGCTGTTTTCCCAGAATGAAAATCGGGATCGCGATCGCTAGCTGGATACTGATGATGTAGGTGATGCTTGACCCAAAGTTGGGAGTAATCAAATCCAGCATACAACCATGAACACAATTGACCGATCGCCCGATTGAGCTGTGACGAAGGGTGAATGCTCCCGTGCATCGCATCATGAGCGGTGATAAATAACCCCGTATAGATCCAAGTTTGCCAGCCAACCAGGCACAGCACCCAAATTGGATTTAGAGTTTCCAGCTGAACCCGAACGCAGATCCCCAAACTAATTGTCCAGACGCTGACGATCGCGATGGCTACGTATAGCGGTAAAATATTCCTTATTTCTATCAATCTGGGAGTCATTAATCGAGTTTCCTTCGCAACGGACTTAACATATCTAGGATCAAAAATATCCAGTATTTTTGGCAACCGAGCGATGGTTACTCAGATAACTTGCGGTTTAGGTAGGCTCTGTTCTGGTATTATAGCCAAACAGTAAAGTTTTATAAACAAAACCTCACAAATATCCATTTATCCTTTAAGGGGTCATAGTACTTATGTCTATTTCACTCAAGTCTGCTCAGTCAATCTTCGCCAACACCTTGATTGCTGATGCAGTTCCTGCCGTTACCGCTGCATTCGACCAACTCAGCGTCGAAGATCAATTAGCTTTGCTTTGGTACGCTTACACTGAAATGGGCATCACGATCACTCCTGCTGCGACAGGTGCGGCGAGTATGGCACTAGCACAACCCCTACTCGACCAAATTAAGGCGATGCAGCCTGTGGATCAGACTCAAGTGATGACTGACCTGGCAATGCACACTGATACGCCCATTTGCCGGACTTTTACCGCATATCGGATGAATACCAAACTGGGGTTCTGGTATGAGCTGGGACAAATGATGAAACAGGGTTTGGTAGCACCGATTCCCGCTGGCTATGTTCCTTCTCCTGGAGCAACCACGCTACTCGAAACCATTAAACAACTCGACGCAGGTCAACAGATCACGGTATTGCGGAATACAGTAGTCAACATGGGTTTCGATCCAGCCCGCAGTCAAGACTATGATAAACGCGAAGCACCATCAGTTACCCCACGAGCATTTGCCGATCGATCGCGCGCTGCGATCGAAGGTGTAGACAACTATACTGTGTTGAGCTACATCGATAACATGAATGCCTTTGACTTTATAGCAGCATCGAGTTTATTTGTCGAAGAAGGTGCGCTGCAACCTCCGTTCCAGTCTCCAGTTATCGGCCCTGCGGCAATCCTCACCTACATGCGTGAAGAATGTGTAGGCTTAAAAATGTTACCAGAACGTGGTGTGGTCGAACCGATCGATGACGGTTATACCCAAGTCAAGGTCACGGGTAAAGTCCAAACGCCTTGGTTTGGTGCCAGTGTTGGGATGAACATCGCTTGGCGGTTTTTACTCGATCCTCAAGGTAAAATCTTCTTCGTCGCGATCGATCTTTTAGCTTCTCCTAAAGAGCTACTCAACCTACGTCGCGTTTAATTTTGTCATAATTAGCGATCGGTTAGTAGCCACTAAATAGGGATGGATGAAAAATATTCATCCATCCCTATTTATGTTTTGTCAATCTCCTTCAGTCTTAATACTCAGGATTGATGTTGTACAACGCGCTGATTAGCTATGGTTGAGATAGTTTCGATTTGACACGGCGGATTAATGTTACGGGTGTCGATCGCACCGGATATTTCCGCCAGTTACGAGCGCAAATTGGCTAATAATAATCGCCAGATCGTCACCGAACTCGTTACCCAGCCAGGTATTCTAATGCGAACTAATATTGGTTCCGACGGGCTAGATTTTGTCCGGTTGAGCACTGGCTTACCAGCGCAGTTTGCCAACAATTTGGCGGTGGGAGTCGGATCCGAACGACTTTTTGGCAGTAATGCTAGCGAGAACAACCTCAACGCCCAACTTCGCTATCAGTTCTAATAATGTTATTCATCGAACAATTGTAACTATATGCAAGAAAGTATTCTCACAACACTAGTCTTACCGATCGCCCTCGCAATGATTATGTTAGGGCTGGGACTATCACTCAAAAGTGATGATTTTTTACGGATTTTCAAATATCCGAAAGCTGTGACTGTAGGCTTAATCGGTCAGTTGGTCATCCTACCAGTTATTGCGTTGGCGATCGTCAAAATCATCCCCATGCCGCCAGCCATCGCTGTCGGATTAATCGTCCTCGCCCTCTGCCCATGCGGTGCATCATCAAATATGATTACCTATTTGGCTGGCGGGGATGTGGCATTAGCTGTTACCCTCACGGTGTTTAGTAGTATTATTACGATTTTTACAATTCCCCTCTTTGCCAGTCTGGCTGTGAATTCTTTGCTAGGCAAGAGCGCGATCGTCGCCTTACCGATTGGGATGACGATGGGACAAATCTTTTTAATTACAGTTATTCCGATCGCCCTTGGGATGTACATTCAGCATCAATTCCCCGAAATTGCTCGACGGTTAGAGAAAGTCATCAATAAATTGGCGGTTGGCTTTTTAGGATTAATTATTATGCTGCTGGTCGCCAAAGAATGGAGTCGATTACCCAGCCTGATCGTGCAGGCTGGCACAGGGGTAATGTTACTGAATATCCTGGGCATGGCAGCCGGATTTGCGATTAGTAAAATGCTCAACTTGAAGGTTGCTCAACAAATTTGTATCGCGATCGAAATCGGCATTCAAAATGGGACTTTAGCGATCGCCATTACAGCCGGAATCTTAAAAGATGCAGAAATGGCAATTCCTGCGGCTATTTATAGCTTATTCATGTATCTGACTGGATTCGCCGTCATTTTTTACAGCAAAAATTTAGCTGGCGATCGATCTCGATCGAATCAAATCTAAATGGCATGACGGTTGCCGCTATGTGCGCCGCTGCGATCCAGTCCAGCGACAACACAGCTTCAAATCTGTTGATGAAGATCCTCGGTGGCCCCAGTGCTGTCACTACGTTCGCGCGATCGATTGGCGATCTACGACTTTTAACCCGTCACAAGTCCCTTGATTTGTTTGAGCTTTTGGGCAGTATAAGGAGCATAACGCCAGCCCAAATCTAGCCAAAATTCACGTCTGAGCACACTTTTAGAGTGAGAAAAAGTATCGAAACTTGCTTTACCGTGGTAAGCACCCATGCCACTTTCCCCGACACCACCAAAAGGTAAACTATTAACACTAACCTGCACAACTGTATCGTTGATACAGACTCCGCCGGATGAAGTCGCCCGCAAAATCCGGTCTTGTTTTTGGCGATCTTGACTAAAAAAGTACAGGGCTAGCGGTTTGGGGTGAGCATTGACTTGAGCGATGGCATCTTCTAAATCGTCATAGATCAGAATTGGCAAAATTGGGCCAAATATCTCCTCCTGCATGACTGGATCGTCCCAAGTGACTCCATCGATCAGAGTTGGAGCCAAATAGCGATCGGCAGGATTATAGTCACCACCGAGGGCAATCTCCCCGCGATCCAAAAAGGTAATCAGCCGCTCGAAGTGTCGGCGATGGATAATCCGACCATAGTCGGGACTTACGGCTGGATTTTCGCCATAGAATTCTTTAATGTAGTATTTAATTCGCTCGACAAGATCGGGCTTGATTTGACGCTGAACCAGCAGGTAATCCGGTGCAATGCAGGTTTGTCCAGTATTGATAAACTTGCCCCAGGCAATGCGTTTGGCTGCGCGATCGAGGTGAATATCGCGATCGACGATACAGGGACTTTTGCCGCCCAACTCTAAGGTCACGGGCGTGAGATGTTTTGCCGCCGCCGCCATCACAATTCGCCCGATCTCCGTCCCGCCCGTAAAGAAAATATGGTCGAATTTTTCAGCCAAGAGTTGTTGGCTAATATCGGCATCACCTTCGGTAACAGCAATATAGTCAGGATCGAAGGTGTCGGAAATTAGTTGGGCCACCACCCGCGATGTCTGGGGAGCATGTTCGGAAGGTTTGAGGATGGCACAGTTTCCCGCAGCGATCGCTCCTACCAAGGGTGACATCATCAACTGAAAGGGATAATTCCACGGGCCAATAATCAGCACCACACCGAGGGGATCGGGCTGAATCCAAGCCGAAGCGGGAAACTGGTCGATCGGACTTTTGACCCGTTGTGGCTTGACCCAATTTTTAAGCTGTTTGAGGGCGAGATTAATTTCGCCAAGAGTGGCAATCTCATAGTAGGCTTCAAAAGATGGACGACTGAGATCGGCTTTGGCTGCCTGTATAATTGCCTCTTGGCGATCGATGATAGCTTGTTTGAGCTTGGTAAGCTGTTCTAGCCGAAAGGCGATCGATTGAGTTTGTTCTGTCCGAAAAAACTCTCGCTGTTGCTGGATGAGGTTGGGAATGGGCGACGCGGTGAGTTGCTGGGTCATGATTAGCGGTTCAGAATCTGCTAGACAATTAGATTTTAACGAATTATACTTAGCTTGCAATCTGGCGGGGATCTTGTTTACTCTCAACAGATACTAGTAACTTAGGTTGGTTAGTGCCGCATAGGCTTTGTGAGTCGATCTCAAAGGAGTAGATACCATAATGTTATTTGGTTGGAGGATGTTAGATTGTTTCTAATTGACACTCTCAGGTCTAAAGACACTGAGATTCTTTAATCAGCGATCCATCTTGCTCTAGCAGGTTTGCACCAGCAAAAGTAGAGGACGAATCTCCTAAAGCGTTACCTACGTCAAGCGT
>Ga0209491_10010497_pt1 | contig 11106 bp, 10 predicted proteins | sample BON02_FD_187213 | JGI IMG/M metagenome (GOLD analysis project Ga0209491, IMG submission 187213) | Freshwater microbial communities from Lake Bonney liftoff mats and glacier meltwater in Antarctica - BON-02 (SPAdes) (version 2) | ecosystem: Environmental > Aquatic > Freshwater > Ice > Glacier...
CAGGGAACGAAAATGGGGGGGGCGGGGATCAGAGGTACTTGCGCCCGTGCGGAGGGTCGGCGCGCATGAGCATCGTCCCGCCCAGCCGCGACCGCGCGACCGCCCACCGCGGCGTCGCCGCGAAGAAGGACAGCGCGTTCCTCAGCCGGAAGGGCGGCGGCAGCGCGACGGTAACGCCGGGCAGCCGCGGCGGCGCCGGCGCCGGCGCGCCCCCACCCCCCTCGCCCCCACCCGCCCGCCGCCCCCACTCGACGCGCACGGCCGCGATCTCGTACTCGAGCACGGGCCCCTCGGCCCACCGCCGCTCGCCCAGGAAGTGCGTCGTGATCCACGGGCCGAGCTCGGTCACGACGTCAAAGGGGGCAGCGCCGGCGCCGGGATCGGCGGCGGCGGCGGCGGCAGAATCAACGGCGGCGGCGGCAGCGGCGGAAGTGGCGTCGTCGGCGGCAGAGGCGGAACCCGCCGCGACGACAAAGTACTCGGGCACGGGGATGAAGAGCAGCCTCGGCCAGCCCCCCGACGAGGCAAAGACCGGCTGCCACTGCGGCACGGCGCGCGCCGCCGCGGCGACGGCGGCGGGCAACGTGGCGGCGGCCAGCGGGGCGGAGGAGCAGGACACGTCTTCAGCGGCGGCGCCTCCCCCCTCTTGCCGCTGCTGTGACAGGAAAAGCTGCTCGGCGGCGAGGATCGCGCCCTCAAGCAGGGGGAGGTCGGGCGACGCGGCGTGCTCGGCGGCCGAGCCGAGCGCGTGCAGCAGCATCTCCTGCATCACGGGCGGGAAGGGGCTCCTGCTCGCCGCCGCCGCGCTGCCGGCGGCAGAGGCGCTGGCGGCGGCAGAGGCGGCGGCAGAGGCGGCGCCGGCAGGAGGAGCCAGGGCGAGGACGCGCGCCAGGCTCGCCGACTCTTCGGGGGTCAGGGCGGCCCCCGCGGTTGTCAGGGGCTTGACCGCCAGCAAGGGGCTGGGGGTGGAGGCAGCGGGAGCTCGAGGCGCTTGCGCCGACGAGGAGGCGCCGCCGTTGTTGCTGGCGCTTGCGCGAAACGCGACGACGACGCCGATCGCGCCGCGGCGAGCGCAGCCAAAAACGCGAGCCGGGCGCGCGCGTGCGGCCGCTGCGTTGGGCGCGGCGTGCGCGAGCATCGTGGGGCACAGGTGGTCGGAAGGGCGGGAGAGTTGATGTGTTTGGTTTTGGATTTGGCGCGCGTGCGTGTGGAGAAAAAAAAACTGATCGAGGTCTGATTTCGGGGTGACGCGAGGGCGAGAGGAGGAAGGCTGAGAGACAACCGTGCGGGTCTGCACTTGTTTGTTGCTGCTGCAGTTGTTGGTCTAAGGGGGCCTAACGGGGACGGTTGTGTGACACGCTCGGACAGGGACCGAGCGCCCCTAAAAAAAAAAGGCGGACTGCCGACGCGACGACGCGTCGGTGCGCGAGTTAGGGCCGCCGATGCAGGCAAGGCAAACCCTTATCAACGAACGACTAGCTCGTCGCCATGACGGCCCGACGCCTTCGGCGAGGACGTTGGCGGGCAACGAATGACCGTCTGGTAATCATATTCTTCTCTCGCCTCCCCCTCCCTTACTTGCCCTCAAAGTACGTCTCGCGCACCCACGCCGCAAACTTGGCGCACGCGCCCCCCAGGCCCCCGTCCACCGCCGAGTCGGCAATCACCTGCGGCCCGTGCACCAGCCGCACGCGCATCCGCAGCGCCGCCTCGACGGCCGGGTCCCCGCTCTTGAAGCGGGCGCCGCCACCCGCGATCGCCGCGTCGTAATCCATTTTTTCTTGCGCCACCACCGACTCGAGGTCTTCCTCGAGCTCGCGCACCCACGCGTCCGCGCTCAGCGCCTTTCCCGTCAGGTCCTCGACCAGGGGCAGGAAGCCGCGCGTATTGCCCCACGCGAAGTAGCCGCGCGCGAGCCACGAGCCCACCTCGGGGCGGTCGGCCAGGTCGTGCGCGCCCCCGAGCATGTCGCGGAAGGCGGCGCGGTTCTGCGCCACAGCGCACGACGCGAGGGTGTAGCCGTGGTAGTAGGCAGAGGCCTTTGGTAGGAGGGGCGGGGGTGGTGGGTGGTCGGTGGTTGGTGGTTAATGGTTGGTGGTTGGTGGTTGGTGGTTGGTGTTGGTGAAGGTGTTGTTTTTCGGGGAAGGAAGGGTCGGCGATTTTTGTTTTTTCGGGGGGGGTGGGGGGGGGTCGGTTTGGAGAATCCAGAATTGGAATGTTTTTTGTGTTCTGGGGCCGCAAGGCGCGCGCGCGCAGTGTCTCCCTCTCCCTCCCTCCCTCTTTCCCTCTCTCTCTCTCCCCCGCGCTCTCTCACCTCGTCCGCCAGGATGTGCGGCACCGACAGCAGCGGCCGCGGCGACAGGCCCCCCTGCACCCGCTTCTCCACCTCGTCCGCCAGGGCGACCAGCCCCTCGGGCGTCACCTGCTCGTCCGGCAGCTCGTAGAGCGCCTTTTCAAAGTAGGAGACGGCCAGCATCGCCCGCAGGGCGAGCACGCGGTAGGGCTGCGTGGCGCGGAGGCTCTGCTCGACCAGCGGCCAGGGCACGGCCTCGCCGTCGCGGCTGACGGCGTAGCGGGCGAGCCAGCCGGCGTCCTCGCCGAAGGCGTCAAGCGTCATCGACTGGGTCTGTTTCGTTTTGTTTTGTTTTGTTTTTGTTGTTGTTTGTTTCGTTGGGTGGTTGTTTTTCGCGGCTTTTGGGTTGGCGTTGGCGTCGTCGTCGTCGCGAGGGGCGGGCGGGCGGGACGTCGGCTTTTTTTGGGTCGCACGTCTCTCTCTCTCAGCCTTTCCCCTCACTCCCCTCTCCCTCTCTCGTATTCGTCCATTCCTCCGCCTCACCTCGGCCAGCGCCACGGAGAAGGGCGGCCGCTCCTGCGCGCAGAGGGGCGACTCCTGGTCCACGCCCGCGGAAGTGCGCCGCGTGCCCGCCCTCGTGCAGCAGCGTGGTCAGCGCCGTGAGGCCGGAGCCGACCGCCGACGGCGTCGCCAGGCTCGTGAAGTTGGCCCTTGCCGGAACGAACGCGCCGTCCGCCCGGCGGTACGAGGGCTGCGGCCACGCGCAGAAGCCGTTGCTGTACTTGGCGGGGCGGTCGCACAGGTCGAGGACCATCTCCCCGCCGCTGTAGGTCAGGCCCAGGGCGGCGAAGGACCGCGCCCACACGTCTACCGCATTCTCAAACGGAAAGAATCTGTCCAGGGCGCGGGTGGCGTCGCCGGCCAGCGCTTGCGACTGGTTCCAGGGATCAAGCGCCCTGGAACCCTTCTCGCGCGCGAGGCGGGCGCGGGCCTGCTCCATGATGGGCAGGGTGCGGCGCTCGAGGCCGTCGAGGATCTCGAAGAGCTGGGCCTTGGACATCTGTTTCGGAGTTTGGGGATTGGGTGTTTTCGGTTTGTGTGGCGGAGGGACAAAAGCGCGTCAGGCGGACGGACAACGACGACGAAACGACGACGACGCACAAAATCCCCAAATGCGCGCCCACACACAACGCACCTGCTCCGCCGCCTGCACCTTGTACTCGTAGTAGTCGGCGTGCCCCTGCTCGCGCGCCAGCCTGTTGCGCAGCCGGACGATCTCGCAAAGCCCGGCCGCCACAAAGGGGCCGATCGCGCACAGGCCCTCGTAGGCGGCGCGGCGCTCGGCCTCGTCCTCGCTGACGCGCATGGCGTTGCGCAGCTGCACCGAAGACATGGGCACGAAGTCGCCGGCCGGCGACTCGCCGTCTGTCGCCGGGCGCCGCATGCCCAGAGGCATGGCGTTGCGCCGCGACGACAGGTCCGCCTCGAGCTCGTTCAGGCGCGCCTTGAGCGCCGCGGCCTCGGCGCCCGGGGACACGTAGGTCTGGAACGTGCGGCGCATCACCTCGAGCACGCGGCGCTGCGGCTCGGTGAGCGACGCCGCGCCGGGGCCGCTGAGGATCGCCTCGACGCGCGCGAGGTTTGCCGGGTCGGCCAGGAAGGCCTCGTAGGCCGTCTTTGCAAAGGCCAACTGCTGCGTGGTCGAGTCCGGCAGAGCCATCTTTGTGCCCCAGAAGTGGCGCTCGAAGTCCGTGTGCAGAGCGTTGTAGCTGGTGTTGATTTCGTCGATGGCCGCGGTGGCGTCGGCCGGCGCCCCCGCGCCAAACGGGTCGCCCTTGAGCGGCGCCACGGGCTGCGCGCCGCGCGGGTCGGCGGCGAACTTGCCGAGCGGCGGGGCGGCGACGGCGGCGGCCGCCATGGTCGACTTGGCGGGCGGACAGGCGAGGCGCTGCTTGAGGGCGGTGCGCGTCGATGGGGCGACGCGGAAGAGGGAGCGCATGAGAGAAGGAGAGGAGTGGCTGGTGTCTTTGGTTGCGCGCCCCTGCGCTCGATCTGTGACTTGTTCGAGTAAGGTGTTGTGTTGTAAAAGGCTGCGTGCCGTTCGATGATGAGTGTGCTGTGTCGCGCTAGTGCGGGGGCGCGCTAGAGAGGAGGGAGCCGATCGCCGGCAAGGGGCGAGCGCGCGGTTGGCGTCGTCCGCCGAGCGCTGTTCGCCCGCACCCCGCCTCGCTCGCTCGCTCGCCCAGTCTTTTTGGCCTCTGTGTGGCGTTCATTGATTGCGACGAGGCACGAAACAACGACACAGCGGAACCCTCATCTCGCACGCCGACCCACATCGCGACCGCGCGCGCCGCCCACAAGACGACGCATCGCGACCACGCAAGAGGAATTCCGGCTCCCTCCCAGAGACCGACGACAGTCATCGTCGGTCTCTGTCCCATCCGATATCGAGAGAGAGGCGCGCGCGTGCGGTGCAGTACTTGAGCCCCTCTCTCGCGCAGCGGTCGGGCGTGACCCCTTTCGTGGCGCACCCCTCTTCGCGCCGCACCCCGACCGCAGCGACAAACGACAGCAACAGCAACAGCAGCCCGTCTTGGCGACAGCGGCGAGCCCACGGGGGGGGCGAGGCGCCCCCTCGCCGCCGCCGCGCCCGTCCGAAATAGAAACGGCGATCCTCGAAGAAGAAGCAGACCCAAAACGCGCGCCCCAGTAGTTGCAGCAACTACCCACCAATCGACCAACAAACAAACCACCTGAACCTGACCAACCGATTGATCTGGACCAACCCAGTCAACCGAATCCGGACAGCCATGCCGACCCCGCTGTCCGACCAGGGCTTCAGCGCCCTGCTGCTCGCGGTCACGATCATCGTCGCCGTCATGCTGGCCGCCGGGTGCGTCTACGTGCTGGTGAGCTACAGCCACCCAGACGACAGCTGCCAGGCGTGGTTCCCAAAGGGCGTGGTGCTGCTGGCCATGTGGACCTCGTGCGCCGCCGTGCTCTTGTTCCCGCTGGACGTGGCCAACCGCGCCGCGTGCGGGGCGAGCAGCGTCGCGTGCGCGCGGCCGACGCTGCCGATGCGCGAGCTTTGGCACGCGGCCTTCTTCACGCTGCTGGGGTTGGCGTTCGTGGCGTGCCCCTTTACGCTCTTCTTCTACGAGGGGGACTCGGACTAGTTGAGTGCTTGCGTCGCTCTCTCATCTCGGGTTGGGCAAGTGGAGGCAAAGCAGACGGGTTGAGAGATGGATGATGCAGCGCCCCGCCGCGCTAACAAGAGACGCCGACCCCCAACAAAACAAACAAAAACAAAAACAAAACCACCAAAACAAAGCTCTCTATTCGTGCGCATCCGGAACGCGTTCGTCTGGACGCTGGTGTCCCTCTTCATGATCTCCCTGATCATCGGCATCGCCTACGGCCTCGCCGGGTTCGTCGACTACCCCACGCTCGAGCTGGTCTCCGGCCTCGCGCCAGTGAGCGCGCTGAGCGGCGGCGGCGAGGTCGTCGCCGGTGGCGACGCCGGCGACGGCGACGCCGGCGAGGCGGCTGTCGGCAGCGTCAGCGGCAGCGTCAGCACCGGCGTGAGCGACGTGCCCGCGGGCGCGCCGCGCTCGTCGTGCATCCTGCCGGGCGCGGCGGTCCCTGGCGTCGTCGGCAACCCGGCCACCAAGCTGAAGGACGGGCTGGTGAGTTGTTGGTTGTTTTTTGGTCGTTAGGGCGGCGGCGGCGGCGGAATCGTTCCCCGTCGCAATTCCTTTGCGCGCTGAGAACGGAGAGAAAAACGACGGCGCCGCGGAACAAACAAAACACGAAAAACAAAAAACAGTGCAGCGCCTTCAGCGGCGCCGCCCCGGTCAAGACCTGGAGCATCCGCGTCTCCCTGCCCGTCTACTGCATGGCCATGCAGTCCGTCATCGGCTGGGTCCTCTTCCTGCTGTTCGGGGGCTGGGGCCTGCTCGCAGGCCCCGTGGACTGGGTCCACGAGTACGTGCGCAGGCCGCGGTGCGTGATCCCGAGATCCCAGTACCTGGAGCGGGCGCGCGGCGTCGCCCAGCGCGCGCGCGAGATCCGGGCCACGTCGGACATGCTCAAGCGCCAGGACCGCGCCTCGGGCGGCGCAAAGGGGCGCGGGTGGCGCTCGGGCCTGCGGCGGCTGCAGCGCGAGGTCGTGGCGCTCGAGGCCGACGAGGCCTTGCTCGACCACTCGTTCCCGCAGGGCGCGGACGGCGAGGCGCGCTGGGTGCTGCTGCAGCTGCGCTACCTGCTCGCGCTGCTGGGCGGGCTGCTCGGCCTGTGCCTGTCGCTGATGTGGATCGCGCACATCGTCGTCTACATGCTGCCGCCCGTGCCCGTGCACCCGCTGCTCAACGAGATGTTTGTCAAGATGGACGCCGCCTTTCCGCTGTTCGGCGTCGCCTTTTTCTCGCTGTTCACGTTCTACCTGCTCGGTGAGGGGCCGTTTTTTTTTTCTCTTTTTGTGTTGGTTGGGCTTTTATCGTGGGGGAAGGTGTTGTGTGTCAGTGCCGTGTGCGCCGCTCTGCGGTGTCGATGGCCGTTTTGCGCTTGAGTGGTCGAGAGGGGAAGAAAGGGCGGGCGCCGTTTGTCGTCGTTGTCGTCGCCGTCCGGTCGGACTTTCGCCCACAAAAACACGGCACCCCCAAAAAACCAAACCAAAACAACAACAACAGTCGTCACGATCAAGGGCAACTTCCTCCTCGGCCTCGCCCTCCCCTTCCTGCCCCTCTACCCCGTCCGCCCGGGTGCCACCATGATGTCCTCCTTGCTGGTCAACCTCGCGCTCGTCATGGCCGCCGTGCCCGCCGTCGTGCAGTTCGCCGCCGCCGCATTTGCCGGCTACGCCTCGGGCACGGCCGTCTTTGGCGTCTTCGGCAGCACGGCCATGTTTTTGCGGGGCCTGTCGTACGTCTACCGGTTCAACGTCTTCCTGTACATGATGCTGGGGGTGTGCGGGATCTCGGCGCTGGTGGCGGTGGTCAAGGGGCCGGGGAAGGGGTGGGCGCGGCGGCGCAAGGACGACGGCGGGTGAGGGGGGAGAGGCGCGGGGCGCGTGTTGTTGTTTTTTTGCTTTTGGCTTTCCTTTCGTCTCGTCTCGCTCGCTCCTGCATGTTACTCTCTCTGTGTGTGTGTTTGATTCGTTCGTTCGCGCGTGTTGTGCGATAATGATCTGCGCGCACGCTCTACGCGTCGTCGTCGTCGTCGTCATCGTCGTCCGCGGGCTCGGACGACGCGCCGCCGCTGCCGCCGCCGCTGCTGCCTTCCGCCCCCTCGGCGCTCTCCGGCTCCGGCTTTTTCTTTCCCTTGTCCTTTGTGCCGCCATTTTTGCTCTCCTCCTTCCGGCTCCGCTTTTTCGCGCCGCCGCCGTCGTCGTCGTCGTCGTCGTCGTCGTCCTCCGCCTCGCTGCTGCTGGCGTCGTCGTCGTCCTCGCTGCTCTCCTCGTCCTCGTCCTCGTCCTCCGAGCCCAGCTTGGGGCCCTTGAGCGCCGCTTTAAAGTCGGCCGCCGCCGCCGCGCGCCTCGGCCGGCCCCCCGCGCCCGCGCCGCCCCCCGCGCCGCCGCCGCCGCCGTCGCCCTCCCCCTCGCTGCCCCCCTCCGCGATGATATTGCGCGCGTCGATGCCGTCCAGGTCGCGCTCCAGCTCCAGGCGCGCGCGCACCTTGCCCACGCGCGCGCGGTCGCTGTCCGCCGAGAGGCCGTGCCTCGACAGAAGCTCCTCCAGCGCCTTGTCGAGGTCGCGCGGCGTCGCCGCCTTTGCGTACGCGCTCGGCGGCACGCGGATGCCCGCGGCGCGGCACACGCCCTTCATGCGCTCGGCCAGCTTGGTGGGCTGCACCTTGGCCGCCCTGGGCTCGGCCTTGGCGCGTGGCGCGGCGGCGGCCTGCTGCTGCTTCTTCTGCTTCTTCTTGGCCTGCCGCCGCTCGTCCTCGTCGTCGTCGCTGCCGTCGCCGTCGCCGCTGCCGCCGTCCTCGTCAGTCTCGGCCGCCGTGTCCTCGGCTTCGTCTTCCTCGTCCTTCTCCTCGTCCTCGGACGACCTGGCCTGCTTCTTCTTGAGCTTGGGCGCCGCCGGCTTGCGGTCCTCCTTTTGCTTGCGCTTTTTGGGGGCGGCAGCGGCGGCGGGCTCGTCGGCGGCGGCGTCGTCGTCGCCGCCGCCGCTGTCCTCCGCGGGCGCTGCGGCGGCGATGGCCGCGTCGACAAGCTCCGACACGACCTGCTTGAACGGCTTGAGCGCCTTGCGCTCCAAACCCAGGTCGTCCTCGAGGTCGTTCAGCAGGCCCTTGAGCGTCAGCGAGCTGTGTTTGTTTTTGGCGTGTTCAAAAAGAACAGTGAGAGAGGGATTGACCATCGATCGCGGGATAAGGCGCCCAGGTCCGCTGATCAACTCACGAGATGTTGTCCATCACGTAGGCTCGCCGCGCCGCAAATGCGGCGCGCACTGCGGACTCCGACGACATTTGACAGAGCAGCGTGGGAAGAGGTGCGGGATGTCGATAGATGTGTGTTGCGGCAAGTGTGCTGTGATCGGGGCACGCGGCGCCTCGCTCGGTTTATGTGAGAGCGGAGACAGCAGGTTGTGCCCCAAGGTCGGCTCGTGGCGACGCCGTCGATTGGAGCAAGGGCGGGGCGTCGCGCAGGGGTAATGGCGAGTGTGGCAGAGGCTCGACGGCGAGACGGCGAGTTGTCCGCCGCGGCGGCGCCGCGGCGGCGCCGCCGATGGCGAGTGCGGCTGAAACGGCGAATTGACGGCGAGTTGCCGATGTCGGCGGCGAGTTGGTGGCGAGTTGCATTTTAAGCTTTCTGAGGTCCCAACCAGCCTCGCGTCAAACACTCTCACTTCAAATTTCTTTCTTCTTCTTCTTTCTTCTTCCGTTTCTTCTTCCGTTTCTTTGTTTTCCTCTCCTCTCTTCTCCCCCCCCCGCTTCCCGCTCTCCTCTCTTCTCCCCCCCGCTTCCCGCTCTCCTCTCTTCTCGCCGCGTTTCCGGCAGGCAACCTCTCCCAGCCACACAACACTGTGCAACACCACGCGTCGGCACGCATCGAATCGCTGTCCCACCTCCTCGGCGTTCTCTTTCGATCCCCAACCAAAAAAAGCCCCTCCCGCCCCGGACTCCCCAAACGTCGCGACCGCCCCGTGCACAGCGCCAGCGGCTTGTTCCCACGATTCTGACCGCGCCTGCGCGCCAAACGCGCCATAAGGAGCTCTGTGCGCGGCGCGCGGCGGCCGATAAACAACGCCTTCCGTGTTCCAAGAACACGAAAGGCGTTGTGAAATCCGCCCGCGCCGCGCTCCTGGGCTTGCCCCACGCCCCTAGCTCCCGGCCATCAGACATTACGATAGGGGCGCTACCGCTCGGCAGCGTACGGCGGAGTCTCGCACTCTGCCGGGCCCGGCCTGTCGCCGGCCGTGGCTGACGAGATTGCAGCAGAGGCGGCGGCGGGCCCGAGCGACGCCCCCCCTATCCAACTCACGGGCCGCGAGGCAGACGCCGTCGCGTGCGCCATCCGCGAGCTCGAGCACAGTGCACCTCGTTCGACCTCACGGCCGGTGAGCGAGCTGCTGGACGAGGTGCGCAAGGAAGACGAGCTGACCGACGACCAGGGTGCGGCGGCGCTGCAAGGCCCCTTCGTTTGGCGTCGCCGTGATCAAGGGCACGCGTACGCTGTGCGCCCTGTGCGCGCTCGACGACGCAGCATGCGATGCCGCTGGCGGGTGGACGTCCAAGGTGGCGCAGGACTTGAGCGAGTTGGACGCTCTTTCGCGGGTTTGGGAGGGCGGCGGGCGGGGGGGGCAGTTTTTGCAGTTGGCGCCAGAGACCGACGCGCCCTCGGCGTCGACTGCAGACGCGGACCATCATTTTTTCTACCCGTACCACCTCGTCCTCGCCCCGGACGTCCCAACAGGGCCGGACCCGTTTGTGCGGGAGCATGAGCAGGAGCTGGAGCAGGCCGTCCTCGACGCGTTGCCAGCAGGCTTCTTCGACGAAGTATCGGACGGGCCGCCGTAGTCGCGGAGCGTCTGCCAGCCGTCCAAAGGCGGCGGCCCGTCCGACACCTCGTCCCACCAGCCTGCTGGCATCGCGTCGAGGACGGCCTGCTCCAGCGCCTGCTCGTGCTCCCGCACAAACGGGTCCGGCCCTGTTGGGACGTCCGGGGCGAGGACGAGGTGGTGGGGGGCGAGGCGCACGAGTCCAGGCGGCGGCGGCGGCGGCGGCGGCGGCGGCGGCGGCGGCGGCGGTGAGGGCGGCGGCGGGGGCGGCGGAGCCGGCAGAGGTGGCGGTGGCGGCGGCGGTGGCGGCGGGGGCATGGCGAGGCTCTCGAGCGGATTCGACGCATAAGCCGAGAATAGCCCCAGTAAGAAAGGGCTCAGCTTGGGGCGGGCGGCGGCGGGCGGGGCGGCGCACGCGGCGGCTGCGGGCGGACACGACGCGGCGGCCGGCGGGGCCTCGGGCGCGGGCGCGAGCGCGGGCGCGGGCGGCGGCAGGGACGGGGCGGCCGGCTGCGCGCCTGCGGCGGAGATCGGCGCGCTCGCGGCATTCGTCAGGAGGAAGTCCTGGAGCCAGTCGACCATCTCGCTGGCGGCGCGCGCCCGCTCGGCGAGGTCGGACGCTCGCCTGTCGTCGGCGCGCGCCTGCTTGTTGGTGGCGCGCGCCTGCTTGCGGGCGGCGCGCGCCCGCTCGGTGAGGTCGGACGCTCGCTTGTCGTCGGCGCGCGCCTCCTTGTTGGTGGCGCGCGCCTGCTTGCGGGCGGCGCGCGCCTGCTCGGCGAGGGCGGCCGCCTCCCCCTCGAGCAACTCTGTCGC
>Ga0209491_10010502_pt1 | contig 11101 bp, 8 predicted proteins | sample BON02_FD_187213 | JGI IMG/M metagenome (GOLD analysis project Ga0209491, IMG submission 187213) | Freshwater microbial communities from Lake Bonney liftoff mats and glacier meltwater in Antarctica - BON-02 (SPAdes) (version 2) | ecosystem: Environmental > Aquatic > Freshwater > Ice > Glacier...
ATACCGAGACTCCGTCGCGCTTAGAGCATCTTTAATTAATGACAAAGATTTCGTGCTGAACGGTATCAAAGCGCTGCCTAACTTAACCAAAGCCGAGCTTTCCATTTTCTTCGATGAAAATAACTTTCAAAATGGCACACCAATAGAGAGTTTCCAAAAACGAATCGAATTGCTTAACAGAGTAAACGAGGTTGAAAGGCAACGTAGGAAGAAGCAGCCGTTGGATGACATTGAAACGCACGTTTACGGACACGGGTGGCTTTGGTTGACGGGGTATTTGATAGGCGCTGGCGGCAAAAACAACGTTTATAATGTGAAGGCTAACCAACTCGCGAATGTCAATACCCCTGATATTACCAACGGGGTGGAGGACATCAAAAATAGGACTAAACTGGAAAATATCGTGCCGGATTCCTTTTTGGATATGTTACAGGTTAGAGATGCGGTTGCGCTGGTTAAAGAAGTGGGGCCCGCTTGGTTCTTATTAGGCACCTTACTCGCAGGGCTTTCGAAGCCCACCTCCAAACATTTGGTAAGTGATTATTGGACCAAAACCAAGGAAACGCAGTTCAAGGAAACGGGGGACTTAAAGGTCACACAGGACATCAAGTTTATCGATGAATGGATGGATCATGTAAAGGAGACAGATGTAAAAAAGCCTAACACGTATATAGCTCTACGGGAAGTGAGTTTTACAGGTGTAAAAGAGCGGCTAGCCGAGTTAGTTCGTACTACGCAAAAGGTCCTAGTAAAAGAACTAAATCTATCCGAACAAATCGCCCATGCGGGAATCCGGGTATGCCAATGTAGAAGCCATCATGCTCACGTTCAAGATCAGTTATACATCCTTAATCTTCAAAACACGGTCAATCCCGCAATTGGCGCTCGGACCTATAGGACGATGATGTGGTCTAGGCTCGCGTACCTAAATACAGTTCTGGATCATGGATACGGTAAAGATGTGGACGCGGAAGCGCTGGAAAACGCTCTTAATGCGAATGTTCTCGTTGTACAAGAAGGTGAGAAAGTAATCGAACCCGATAATGACCGCGTTATCAAACAGACAGGAACGGTGAATCGTTTAATGGAACTCATTGCGCAGTTTAGGTTAGCCATTAACGAAGTTCGTGACATGCAGGAAAGGGCTTATGATCAAATGGTGTTTAAATTAGCCAAAAAAGTCGAACTATTGGGGCATTTTATGGTTATTGAAAGTTCGTCAGGGGGGCTTGGTCAATATGACGAAAAAATTACCCGAGAGGAATCCATGCTCTCTGCGTATAAAAAGGTAATCAGCGAAGGGACAGACAAATTAGATGGATTAGTGTCGGAGCCGAATACAACCGTAAAAACAGAACCTGATGAAGACAGCATGGTAACGTATGCGTTAGTAAACGCGGGTTCGCAAAGACGTGCAGTAGGACTCCCGGGCGCGGATCCGTCACCGGGAAATAGAATGCCATCGGCACCGCCACCGCAACTTAGGAGGGCTTTGTTTTTATCGGACAACCCCACTGGTCTCGTTAACGCTCTGACGATACACTCGCCTTACGATACACGTAAACGACTTCAGCAGCTAATCGATGGTAACAATGCCTTGGTAGATAAAGAGGCGCTTTACCGTAAGCAAGGTCCTACGCTTTCTTCAACGCACACATTGACCGCCTCGATCGATGCAGATAGTGCCTCGATCGAGGCAGATAGTGCGGAGACGCGAAATAATGTGCTTGCAGAAGGCGAAGAAATGGCAGCAATAAGGGGTGAAGGAAGGACTAGTATGGATCGTTTTCTTATTAACGAGCCATTTCCACAAAAGAGAATCATTCACCGTTTCGCTGGTGCAGGGCCCATATACTCGGCGGACCCAACATTAGATAAAATCCTGACGGAAAAACTTGTGTTTTCGGATTCGACGGCGAATAAAACATTCTCGCCATCGACAGGTCCTATGATGAACTATAGCGAACAGGTCTTCTACGCAGCAATCTGCATGGCGGCGCCCACAATACTCCACGACTTCTTTTTGAGTCCTCGCGTACTTTTCTCCGCGCCAGGAGTTAGTCATGAGAGCGTCTTGAACGTGCAAAAAAGCATGGCGCTTTTCCTTGCTCGAATTGGCGAGAAGACCGTAATGAAGAATTTCGTGGATACTATAGGCACCGGCGCCTATTTCCTGGCAGAAACCTACTTAACTGGGAGCCGCGCCAAATTGTCTTCGATTGAGGAAACTTTTTACGACATCAGCGCGATCCTTACATTGTGCAACACAAGTGCTCTGATTAATTACAATCACAATCGAAATGGGCTGGTGTGCTTAGGAACAGAGAATAGTTCGGCGGTGGCGGAGGCGGAGGCGGTTGATTTTATCAACATCAACCACAGCATCCTTTCCATTACAGTGGTACCTGAAACGATCATCAAAGTCCAGGCTAGACTTCCCGGTGGGCTAGGTCTTGAGACAGCGCTCCTTGAGCACGTGCGCTATATCTGGCGCTCGAATAAAACAAATAAGACAATTAATTAATATTTATCATCGTTTCAACGCCCAGTGTAGTGAGCTCTTCAGGTAATGTGCGCGCGGGCAGTCGCCGTCTGAACATTTAAACCACCCGACCCAGGTCTTTGTGTTTACGGTGTAGAAAGCGTTGTTATTCTTGTGTAGTTTCCCTACCCACGGACACACCGTCCCTGACACAATCAAAGAGAGGAACTGGCCGTTCTGACTCGCAGAACGTACGATGCCCCCGAGGTCGCTGAGGTAGGACTTGAGTCCTGCGCCCACTGGGCAGTCCCCCTCGTCTAAATCGACGTGCGATGCGTTTGGAATTCCGTTTTCGTTTACGCGCCTTCTCTTGTTTGGCGTGTCGCTCACGAAAGCGCGTACGACGTGCGGTTCGCTCGCCAGCGGGCCCGCGTAGTGCCGTGGCACGACCGCTTGTATGAGGGTATCGAACACGTGCTGCGGGTTGTAAGCTTCTTCCCGCGCTCCGCGGAGCAGCAGCGGGTTAGCTTTACCCATCTTGGTCGAGTATATGAGCCGGAATGACCTGTTGCGGGTGTAGACGAGTGGGTCCACTATCCGCCTAACTGCCGCCTCGTCGGGGAACGTACTCAGCGCGTGGTCGAAGAAGGCCTTCACCGCCGGTACGTTGGCGAGCACGATGTCAACTATGACGTGACTGGAGAGCTTGGACATGCTGGAGGCGTCCAGTATGTAGAGCTTGATCTCTGTCGACAGCAGCCCGAAGCGTTCCGCCAGGAGGACCTTGACGTGGTCGAGGAAGTGAAACATCGTTCGTTCGAACCACACGAGCGCCTGCTCGCGGCTCTCATCGCTCGTCAAGTAATAATCAAAGTCAAAGTACACCTTTGTCGGCTTGTGAAACTGCAGGACCTCGTAGACATTGCGGAGCGCCGGCTTCCTGTAAAGGCGGGTGCAGAACAGCTCATATCCGCATGCGAAGAAGGTCTTCGCACCACCCTCACCCAGGTCCCGCGAAAAGACAGGACACAGCGTGTCAAGACAAACACCCAGTTTCGATTTGCGCGCGCAGTACCCCGGGTAGAACGCGGAGGATGTAAAGAGGTCCATTGCAATTCGGGGTCTGACATGATGATTCAATTTTTGTGTGTTAATAAATTTGAGATTTACTAGAAATAAACCGCGATAGTTTGAGATTTACTAGAAATGACCTGAAGCAAATTTGGTACGATCGCCTCGAATAACCCAGAGGATGGTTTTTTTGTAAGGTTGAAATTTTGCATCTCGCGATACTCCTCTAAATTTAAGGCATCAAAAGCGTCCCCATCTCCCGCGTACCCACCATTTCTGAGTGCCGCGATGCGTTCACTGGTGAGTCCGTTCGGTCGCGCGATCTCTTCCGGCGTACGCTTTTCTTGCGCACGCGCCAGGTTTTTGCCCAACGAGACATACACCCCATTGGTAAATAGGTCGGTGTCAAACTTCATCATATACAGAACGGCATTTCGCCGACGATCAGCTTTAGGTTTAAAGAAGATCGCTTTCACCAAAGCGGTGTAATGACGTATAAAAATTTCATCTTGCAGAAAGAGCAACTTTTTGCGAGCAGTGTCGACAGTTGCTTCGGACCAGATCAAAGGGTGATCGTTCATCTTATATTTGATCATAGTTTGCGATATCATTCGGCAGGTGAAATTCCTGAAACGCCTGACGTAACCATTGTATTTAAATCCTTCCCCTTCTTTCGCGATGCTCAACCTATCGTCTGCATATCCATTTCTGCCCGCTCGGAAATAATAGGCAAACATTGCATCCATAAAGACCCGTATTACGACTGCTACCCAGATCTTCCTTCTCTCAGTAGATCTGCCCATCAGTTCGGGTAGGTCAGGGAAGAATCGAAAAAGCAGGTCATATAGATCGCCGCGGACTCCCTCGAGTTCCAGTTCCGTTTTGAGCTCTCTATCTCTCAACACGAGGTCAACCTTGTAGTCATCACCCCCCCCTGCTAACCGAATAAAAGAGGCTAATGGATCGACAGGGCTGGAGTTCATCCAAGTGAACCCGAGAAAGCCAAAAATTTGAATCCCCCCCATTGCGTTGCGGTAGGTATCTAACTCACTAACCACCTCAAGTTTTACAGTAGTGTAAGAAGAAAGGCTAAAGAGGCGCACTAGCTCGGATTTGTGGTATTCAAGGATTTGTTTCCGAAAAGCCCACGTTTCTGGCAATGGCTCAAGGAATTTTGCGAGAAGGCCTAGAGGACGCAGTCTCCACTCCAGAACACGTACCATAGAGAAGTTATCAGACCTGCTCGGTTGTTTGGCAGATATTACCTCGACTTCTGCATCTACCAGTCTCCGAATCATAGACAGCAGGTCCTCTTCCGCGAACGGGTTACCGGCTGCTTCCTTTTCGGACCACTTGAGTATCTCATCTGCCATCATTGCACAAATCTTGATAGCGAACGCATGGAAACCTAGACTTTTGCGGTCAATGTGACTAGTTATCCGAAGATCTGCCAGTAGTGAGTACAAAACAGTTTGCACTTGTTCTTGCAACGCTTTCGATAGTTTCTTTCTAATCGAGAAAACCTCAACTTTCACTTTTGCGGTTAAGTCTTTCTGTATTTCGCCGAACCCTTCGAGATAGGATCGAACGTTTAGATCTGTAATAGGACCGACCCCGGAATTCACACGCACCCCCGACGGCCAAAGCACCTTTTCTGCCACAGAAAGGACAAGAGCGGAATCTACGATATGACTCGTTTGTTTTAGATGTCGCACGATTTCACCAACGAAAGGCTGCTCGACATTGTTTTGAAATCCAACTTGTGCACCAATAATGTCGAGATTGTTAAGCTTCACGCTAAGTTGATCGTATTTATCGTATACGGGTTGCAGGGGCATCAAGAACTTGAACTGCCACCAAGTTAGCAGATTCTGTTGGTTCAGGAAGGCACCGTTGGCCTCATCCAAAATCGCGAACGCTTTATCCACCCCAGTCTTATTGCCCATGATGTCGATAGCGCATGCCGTAAACGTTTCGTTAAATAGGGAAAGACGCTCGAGCTCGCCCGCAGCGGACTTTAATAGTTCCCAGAGTTCAGTTTCGGTCTTTCCAAATTCGGTTACATTCAAAAGCCAATCCGATTCAAGTACTTTATTTACAAAGAAAGCCCCGGTGTTGTCTAAGTTAAACAATTTCTCGGTGGTACCGAAAGATTGTCGGTCTGGACTAGATCCAAAAAGCAAGTCGACTGGCGTGGTGCCGGTCAAACCTATCCCTACCATACCCGCAATGACACTGGTCTGTACTGCTAACTTACCCCACCTATACCAAATCCTTTTTTCCGCCGGCGATAGCAACCGTTTTGCAGCGACAACGAATTCTTTTTTTCGGGTTTCCGTAACATCATTGAAGAGACTGAGGTCACTCTTTTGACCGGTATCGTTAAACCACCCAAAACCCCGTGAATCGGCAAGTAGTCGTTTTTCGTACGATTCGTCATCCTCGTCCGCCCCGCACTTCACCTGCTTGCACGCAGGTCCGTATTGGAGAGCATATAGGTACTTGGCGTACATGTGTCTATCGTACACGTCCTTGGTCACGTTGTAACGAACCACCGCCATCGCGAACAGGAAATAGGGCGTTTCCGTCCCCGGTTCCATCTGCATTATGTCACCCATTCTCGACTCAATACACGAAGGTTTCTATATATATACGCTGAGCAGAGTAGAGCGGACAGTGGGACATGTTCTGCAGGATATGCCTAGAGGTTGATCGGGTAGATGACCTCTGTTGCCCATGTGACTGCAAGGGGACATCCAAGTGGGTACACGGGCGCTGCCAAATGCATTGGATGGCCGTCAGCGGTAGTCGCAAGTGCAGCGTCTGCAACTACGACTTCGCGGGTGGGCCGTTGCAAGAAATTACTCTTCTCGAATCCGACATAGCATGGTTGGGCTCGTGCTGCCGGCGATTAATGGCTCTTCTCGGTTTATATATAGATGGGCAATGGCGCTGACGGCTCGTTTTCGTTTGAGATGGTCGTCACCCTGAATGCGGATTTCGAGTACCAGTCTGTGCTCTATGGAAAGATACGTGAGCAGCTTGTTGCCGGGGAGGCTGCCGTAAAATCCCGCAAGCGCTCTCTATTCGTGAGCACGCTGGACAGGTACCGCGTGCGCACCGCGGACGTCTCCAACGGAAATTTGCACCCAGGCGACGTGGTCATGGACCTAATCTTTACCTGGCTGAGCAAGCTGTACCGGTCACCGCAGCAGAAGGATTTCCACATGGCGTTCTTGGGGGCATGCCTGCGAATCGTCTACGGGGCGGCGTACACACAAGAGCGCCACCGGATAATGGTCAAGTACCAGTTCGATTCCAAGAAGCAGCAGGTACTCGTCTGCGCACCGCGGCGCCTAGGGAAAACGTACGCCACCGCGCTATTCGCGATCGTCATGGCCATCGTGCTTCCAGGCATAGAGATATCCATCTTCAGTCCCGGGCAGCGCCAGTCCGTAGCGCTCATGGGCCACATATACACCTTTATGAAGCGCCTCGGCGAGACGGGGCGAGTCATCACCAAAAACGTGGAAAAGATGGTGCTGCGGTCTATCGGCGGACAACACTCAAAGATAAACGCGTATCCTTCCGCCGTAAAGACACTCAAAGGCGTGTCCGGCAGCATTGTGCTCCTAGAAGAGCTAGCCGTCATTGACCCGGCAGTGCTATACGAGGTCGTATGCCCACTGCATCAACTGGACGACACCGCATTCATTGGCATCTCCACCATTACGACATCCGACAACTTTATGACACGATACCTAAGCATGAAAGACAAGAATGGCGAGCTGCTCTTCGCGGTCAAGCAGATATACCTAGCCTGCAAGGTATGCCGTGACGCAGGCATGGCCCACAAGTGTCACCACAACGTACACATGCTGCCCATGTGGTCTAGCGCGCGCAAGAGGCGCATCGTCGACTGCATCATGACCGGTCAGGAGGAGATGAATGCACGCGAGTTGGGCGGCGTCGCATCAGAGCTAAACCAGAAGGCATTCCTAGGCAAGCAGGTCACGATGGCGGAGGAACGACAAAGGTACAGCGTCAACCGCGCATACGACTACCCATGCATATTCATCGCAGTGGATCCCAACGGCGCAGGAAAGAGCAGCGACATTGCCATCACGACACTGCTGCGATTCCAAGGCGAATACGTACTCATAGGTTTGGAGACCTTCCAGTCCAAGAGCGCACTAGAAAACCACTCATTGCTCGTAAGACACGTAAAAGCGTTGGAACAAACAGGACTCTACCAAAACGCGCTAAAAGTCTTCATATTAGAGAGCAATCTAGGCCTGGAATCGGAACACATATCCCACATGCTCAGAGACAACATATCAAACTACCTCGTCATGTCGGAAAAGCCAGAGGGCGGCAAGATAGGATTCTGCACCACGAACGCCATGAAGACACTCGCGGTCGAGCAGCTCCGTGAACGCCTAGGGGACGGCGCGTTCCGCGTCGCAGAAGAGGCATGCATGGTATCCATATCGCACACATACAACGAGATTGTCGGCATCATGTTCGAGCAGATGCGCGAGTTCTCAGAGGTGCTCAGGGAGTCTGCCGTGGAAAAACCAAAGAAGTATTACTCAGGCAAGAACTCAGGCAAGGACGACCTGATTATTGCAGTACTCCTAGCCATCACTTGGTCAGGGTACTTTTTCAAGAGCGAAAAGTACGCACATTATCAATGACAAAACTTTGACGCAAACACAGATTCACGCACGCGTGCCAGTACCGACTCAATACTGCTCTCCACCTGCGCATGCGAGCGACATCCAGTGATCACAACGTTACCAGACTTGAAGATATTCGCCTTGATGCGCGTGCCCGGAATGTTGTATGTGCAACAAGGAAAGATACCCGGGTCGTACGTAGAGTACCCGCGGTTTGACTCGAAAAAATGATCCAGCCCCAGTGAACCCACAAATAGACTGACCACGATGTTGGTCAGCTTCACGTTTATAAAATCCAGACCAAGGCGCTTCTTAAGACCCAACAGCACACGCAGCGCACCGTAATAACTAGCGCACCCCATGTTCGTAATGTTGCCCGTAGAAAACATGATCACAGTCGTCTTCGGGTTGCGGAAACGCTGCGTGAGCGCAGAGTACGTCTTAGGCTGGTACTTGCCATAACCAAGCCTTTTGTACACATCCAAGAGATGCTGCCGCCCATGCGTCTGCGCTAAAATAACATGATTCACCTGCCGGTACGTCGTAGTAGACATTACGTACACACAAAAAAAAACACAAAACAGATGGTTATATACAAAGCACACCGAACGAACGAACGAACGCGATGCTCGTAGCAATATACCACCACGTTCTCGGGGATGCGAGCAGAGATCGCAATATACCACCACAGTCGCAAACCGGTTAGACTATGAAGTGCACCCGAAGAAAGACGTTGAGTTTTTTTTCTTGGTTTTGAAAAGTGCTCGCCCGCGCTTTGTCATTGGATTTGGTCGACTGACCGTTTGCGAATACCATTAGGTAACCCACAATGGTATATGATACCCAAAATGGTATATTGGTTTTATATCAGCGTAGATATATCAGCGTAGCTATCAGCGTAGCTATCAGCGTAGCTACCTTATCCTATTCGCCAACTCCGCCGCTAGAATTCCAGCTTGCGTTTCGCCTCCGCACACTTGACCGAATCGCCCAACCACCGAGAAGGAGCATCGAGTAAACTAGAACGCGGCTGTACCACCATTTCCTTCTGTTGCGCTTCCTTAACCGAAAACGCCCTCAGAATGTCGTACGCAGCTATCACACCTACACCTACCCCTATTAAAGCAAGACAGACCTCCGAGTAACGGTACCCGTACAGAGGGTACATGGTCCCAGCGAGAAACAGGCACGCTAAAAGGTAGTCGGCCAGGTACAGCCCAAAGTAAAAGGCACCCACAAGAAGTTGGTTGGCGCGAAGGAATTCGCCGTCCGTCAGGAACTCGAACCGCTGCAGGAGATAGGGCAACACGCGTGACACGAGCACAACGGTGAGGTATGACTTGACGAAAAAGAACAGCAGGATGAAAAATACCGACTGCGAGAGGATTATCAACCCCTCTGTAGTCCAGTGGTGAAGTTCGTCAACCATCAGAAAAGGGGACCGCCCCCACACACTCTATGCGTTCATATATATACCCAGAAGACAACATTAACAACCACAACGACGACACACCAGGAATGCTCTACACATCAGTCGACAATAACCGCATAGTCAACCTCAAGGTCGTATCAAAACTGAAAAAGGGAGAAAAGCTAAATACCCGCTTACACAGGTTCACAGTCGAGCCACCAGGTCTGTTCTCCCCAGGATTCCTGTTCAGGTATTTCAACGGAGAGTCAAGGTCACAAACCATAGACGCCGTAGACGCTCTAGTGACCTCTTGCGTCACACAATACGGACTCATGGCGAGGGAAAGAGCCGTTCTAGTAGGACAGCTTTCATTGGCAGCAGAGGGGGTTAGACAACTAGCTTTCACATACAGAGATGACTCCACCTCTGTAGCAGGGCTCGAGCTCATACTAGAAACAATACAGCATTACGTAGACGTCAACGCCCAGCACTTACCAAAGCCAGACGACGACACACTCGACAACACACTCGACCTAACACTCCCCGTAACACTCGACCTAACACTCCCCGTAACACTCGACGACGATGACCTTATAGAGGAAGATGTTATTGTCTAGAGTTATATAAGTCACCAAACGCTTAAGGTTAGTGTACACATACGAAATGGGGCTATTCGACAGTCTGGATGCGTTAGAGATACTTGGTTTAACGGTCGGCGCGTTACTGGCAGCTTTTCTATTCTGTGTACTCGTGCAACTCACGCAGCTGTTCTGGTTCTTGTGCATTCCGTGCAGGCTATTATTCTACACCGTCAGCAAATGTGAATACAAAGACAGCGACGGTGACCCTATGAGCGACAACTGGGACGAGTACGAAGTGGTCATATGCCCAAGACACTGTCCTTGTAATCGATAGAATATGAATACAAACAAATTATACAAATTGTAAATTACTACAAGATGGCAGACACTTTTGTCGCGCCTTGTCATTGGATTTGGTCTCATGGCCGTCATTGGATTTGGGATCGTCTCCGAAGACGGACCGTTTGCGAATACGAGTTAACTAGGTTGTTACCTTTTATTAACTGACCCCCATGTAATAACTAAATATTTTAAACAGAGGATCTGTTCCATAAAAATCGTTTTTTTGACAAGCGAATTAGCGACACCCTTCTTCAGCGAGTTCTTCAGCGAGCACCTCAGCGTGCCCCATGACGCGTTCATCGGTGTGCTCCTCAGCGTGCCCATCAGAGTGCTCATCGGCTTGCTCCGGGGCATGCACCCCAGCGAGTTCCTCAGCGAGTTCCTCAGCGTGCCCCATGACGCGTTCATCGGTCTGCTCCTCGGCATGCACATCGGTTTGCTCCTCGGCTTGCTCCTCGGCTTGCTCCTCGGCGTGCCCATCGGTTTGCTCCTCGGCTTGCTCCTCGGCTTGCTCCTCGGCGTGCCCATCGGTTTG
>Ga0209491_10010504_pt1 | contig 11098 bp, 9 predicted proteins | sample BON02_FD_187213 | JGI IMG/M metagenome (GOLD analysis project Ga0209491, IMG submission 187213) | Freshwater microbial communities from Lake Bonney liftoff mats and glacier meltwater in Antarctica - BON-02 (SPAdes) (version 2) | ecosystem: Environmental > Aquatic > Freshwater > Ice > Glacier...
ATCAAAAAGATGTGGATCAATAAGGACTGGATATTCAATAACCAAGGTCAGTTAGCCCTTTTTTTTAAATTATTTCAGGAATTTTCCAACTGGAATTATCAAATATCGTCTTAACTTAATGACATTGAGGTGCGCCTCTCACACCACCGTACGTACGGGTCTCGTATACGGCGGTTCATTGGATTGTAGGTTGCGTTTTGAGGTAGTAGGAAAGCATGGATTCGTATCCTTTTCTTCTGAGGCGAGACAAAGTAATAGTGGTTATCAAAATCGGGCTTTGGGCTACTGCCCATCCCCCTTTTCTGGTCCTACTCCATGCATAGGCATGGTCTTGATCCACTCCCAGTCTGATCAGATTTTTACGTTTTCGCTCAGGCTTCTTCCAGTCATGCCAGACACAGTATCGGAGTCGGTTTCTCAACCACTCATCGAGTGATTTAAGTTTTGCGGTAATACTGGCGAGGCGGTAATTATTTACCCATCCCCGCCAGACTTCTGCCAGCTTTTTTAACCTCTCCTCAAAGCCGTATGGTTTGGTTTTCTTGGTGATCTGCTTGAGCTTGCGTTTAAGTGAATCCCAGCTGTTCTTTTTCACTACCAATTGGTATTTCCCTTTGACTCCTTTCTGATAGGTCGGAACAAATGCATGTCCCAGCAATTCAAAATTGGAAGGTCTTCGGATGCCGCTTTTCTCCCTGTTAATGGGCAGTCTGAGCTTGTCCCTCAGAAAGAGGTAAATCTCGTTGCCCACTTTTCTGGCTTCCTTCTTTGACTTGGTGTAGATGCTGAAATCGTCAGCATAGCGGACGTATTTCAGGTTTCGCCTGTCCAGTTCCTTGTCCAGCACATCCAGCAGGATATTGCTTAGTAAGGGACTGATCGGGGAGCCCTGCGGAACGCCTTTTCTACGCCTGTGCAGTCTTCCGTTGATCTGGATGGGTGCACATAGCCATTTTCTGATGAGGCGGAGAGTTGTCGGACATTTTACCCGTTGGTAGATCAGTTGAAGTAGCGTCGAATGGTCGACCTCGTCATCCCGATTTATCGGGATCAGGTCAATGTCCACGATATCCTGATAGCCATCATTGATGTTTTTCAGAGCCTGTGTAACTGCCTTGTGGATATTCTTTTCGGGACGGAAGCCGTAGCTGTGTTCCTCGAACGTAAGTTCGTATTTGGTCATCAGCACTTGGCTTACTGCCTGTTGAAGCCACCTGTCTACTACCGTGGGAACACCTAATAGTCTGATCTTCCCATTGCTCTTAGGTATCTCTACCCCTTTGATAGGTTTTGGTACGTACGTATGGTTAAGGATGGAGGTGGCGATCCTGTCCCTGTTACTTTCCAGATAGGAAAGCAGTTCGGTGACATTCATACCATCCACCCCTGCCGAACCCTTGTTCCGCACCACCTGTCGGTAGGCTTTGTAAAGGTTCTTACGGTTGAGTACTTTTTCTATCATCCTTTAAATTGTTAACCTTGTCCGCTTAAGATAAGGCTGTACCAAAACGGTACTCCCTATCGAATTTGGACGTAATCCAATGTTCAGTCCTTCACTACTTCTGTGAGACCTCCATAGTTCTTATGGCTCGTTTCTCATAGCTACTATGACCTCTGCTGACTTCTCTTAGATGTTCTCGACATCTAGAGATCTCCCTCGGTAAGATGAATATCCTTATGTCTATCCCTGCCACATCTACTATTTTGGTACTTCCTCCCTTTCGAAAAGTTGGGACTTCGGCAGCATGTGTTACCTCATCCGACCTCATAGCCTCAGTATGTGATTCCTGTTCGTCAGTACAGACACCGCAGTCTGGCTTACTTCACTGCATGCCTCACGGCAAACCAGCTTTGCCACTTGCTTGGCTTCGGGTAACGACTCCCGCGCTTAAGGGACTTTCACCCGTTGGAACGACCATCTTTTTGGTCTATATTCACCATTCAAGGCACACACATCGGTTTGGCAATATGGCGGGTTTCGTGCGAAATCGAAGATTTGTGCTTCCTTTGAAGTTCAGTGATTATAGAAAGTTTCGGCTTCTTTATCCGCCACATCGCCAAGCCGAGAACCGTTAGCACCAATATAAAACGAAATTCAACAATGTTTAAAAATTTATTTTCGAAGAAAGGATTTAATAGTAAAACAGGATTTTTTAAAGTAGAAAAAGATTCTTTAATTGAAATAGAGGAATTAAATGGAAAAGGCTCTATAAACGATTGTATTGAAACTATTGGATTTCCAACAAATCATATTTATATCGTTCATATTTTTGACTCTGATAAAATATCTTGTTTAGGCTTTACAACATTAACCAAAAATCTTCAATTTGTCTTGGCTGAAAATAAAGAAACTAAAATTTCATTTTCAGATGTACTTAAAGCACAAAAAAAAATTGACTGGAGTTTTGAATATTCTGACTTAAATATTGAAGATATTTTAGAAGAAGGAATCGAAATGGAAAATTTCGACTTAAATTTTTTACAGACTGTTACAAATTTATCAAACGAAGGTGGAAATCTTTATAAATCAGAAAAATTTGGAATTTACTTTCAGTTTGAGAATGACATCTTAATCTCTTTTTCATCTTCTGAATGGGAAAATTCATCAACAAAATGGCTGAAAGATGTTAATGAAGAAATGGTTGAAAATTTCAAAAAAGAAGCAAATAAGTTTCAAAGAAATGAAATTGAAGCGATGCAAGAGGTAAATGCACAAACAAATGCATTACTAAATATTCCAGAAGCAATGGGAAATGAATATATTCCTTTACATACTAAAGAAAACGGGAATGTGAATTTATATAATTTAGTAATTGTTCATTATACTCAAGATTGTAAAAAAGACGATTTATTATTTATAAATAAAGGTCGTTATCAGAAAATTGACGATAATAATTACAAAATTGGTAGTTTTAAATTTGAATTTGGAAATGATAACGAATTGAAAAATATTTATGAATAACAAATACTGGTACTAACACCGTATATAATTTATTGCTGGCTTCTCGCTTACTTACGAAAGTCCTCGCGGAATTTCTATTCGATTTTTATTTACTAAATTAGGTGCTTAAACACGCCACTAATCATACACAAACACGTTATCGGCAACTGTAAAAAACGACACACATCAAACATAATGATATCAGAAATAAGAATAATTTTAGAAGACGGTACTTCAAATAAAGCAAAAGGTAATTGTTTTGAAGATTTGATTAGAAACTTACTGTCTCGACATAGCTATAAAATTCGCCAAAACTTACGTTTCACTGGAATGGAGTTGGACCTTTTAGCAGAACACAATTTTGAAAACAGCGTTTTATACGTTGAATGTAAAGCAAAAGAGAAAGTAACATCAATAGAACTTAGGACATTTTTTGCAAATGTTTACCATCACAAAGCAGACAAAGGATATTTTTTTAGAACACAGGAACTAGAATTTGATGCAGGTGGATTACTTAATGAATACAGGGCAGACGAAAGATATAGAAACCTTACCTTTTTTGAGCCAGATGATATTATTAAAATGCTTTCTGAAGGAAAATTATTGTTTGAACCACATTCTAAGCTGACAAATTATATCATATCAAAAAGAATAATGGCAGTAACATATTTTGGAGATTATCTCATTTATTTGATAAATGAATCAAACGCATTACCAACGAAATACATAATAGTAAATGCACAACAAAATGACAAGCAGGTAGATTCTGATTCAATTGATAAGTTAACTAATAAAATATCAGAACTCAACAACCTAACTATCCTTCCTCTTATTTCCACAGAAAAGGTAATTACAGTATCAAGTAAGACTGAGTTAGTTATCGAAACTATATCAGAAGTACAAGAAAGTGAAAACTGGTATGATTATTTGCCTGCCTCTGCTAATAAAAACCATTTCGTTGGACGGGACGAAATAAGGACTAAAATACTCAGTTATTTCAAAGAAATAAGGAATGGAGAGTCATCAAAAAGAATTTTCTATCTCAATGGAAAATCAGGTTGGGGAAAAAGCTCATTAGTTTTAGAAATCAAAGACAGATGTCAAAACAAACATTTTAAGAAAAAATTTTATGCTTTGGCTATTGATACTCGTAGTGCTATTTCAGACAATTTTGTAGCATTGTCATTCAATAAACTAATTGGAGCAGCTATTGATGATGGTTTCCTTCAAAGAAACATCTTTAGTAAAGGTATAACATTCACTTCATCTAACGATTTATTATCTTCAGACAGTGTTAAAACATTGAATGAAAATCTAAGGATTACTGATAGATTTCTTGTTTTAATTTTTGACCAATTTGAAGATGTATTTAGAAAAAAAGACTTTTTTAAAACATTTTATAAATTTCTAACTGACGTGACAGATTTAAAACCAAATATCATTATTGGGTTTTCTTGGAAATCAGACTTTTTTATTCAAAGTGATGACCCATCTTATCACATTTGGCAACAAGCAAAAGAGCAAGCAAGAGAATTTACAATAAGTGAATTTGGAGAGAAAGAAATTGATGGAATTATTAAACAACTCGAAGGTTCTGTTGGACAGCTTGACAAGGGTATTAAAGAAAGGATTAAAGAAAGTTCACAAGGATTGCCTTGGTTAACAAAAAAATTATGCATCCATATTTACGACCAAATCAATTTAGGTCTAGGAAAAGAAAATTTAATTGAATCTAATTTAAATATTCTTGACCTATTCAAAAAAGACGAAGAAAGATTATCAGCACCAGAATTAAAAGCTTTAAAGGTTATAGCCAAAAGAGCATATGACGGAAGTTTCTTTGATGAAACGGAAGTTGGGGATGTTATTGCAACAGATACAATTTCATCCTTACTGCACAAAAGATTGATTATTCGTTCAGGAGCCAACTACAATATTTACTGGGATATTTATAGAGACTATTTAGTAACTGAAAAAATTCCAATTATAGGAGAAAGCTATATGTTACGACAAGGTGTTAACCTCTGTTTGGAAGTGTTTTTACTATTTGAAGCTAGCAAAGCAGAGAGTATGGACACATTGTTAACTAAACATCCTAAAGGAATAAGTGCAGAAACTTTAGTTAATATTCTAATAGAACTAAGAAATTTCGGATTCATTCAAAAAAATAATGATGACTATATTGTGAGTATTGGAATAGAAATATCCAAACAAGGTTTTATTGATTTTATTACCAACAGGTTTCATAATTACACACCGTACTTAACTCTTAAGAAACTTTCTCAAAACAGAATATCAAAATCTGATGTCATCCTAGTTTTAAAAAATATATTCAAACAAGATTATCAAGAAAATACTTGGGATTCCTACGCTAAAAATATTATTAGCTGGTTTCTATTATCTGACTTAGACATAAAAAACAAACTTATAGAGCCGACAAAAGGCAGGGGTAAAAGTAAATCAAGCTTAATTCTTGGTGACAAATCAAGTTTAATTCCTAGAAGTTCATTAAAAGAAATACTAGAACAAATCCCCTTATTGTCAAGTAATCCATGTTTGATAAATAGTAAGTTTAACCGTGATATTTTACTTCTTGACTTAATCGACTCTAAGTCTGAATTAACTGACTTTGGTAAGCGTGTTATAGCATCAGATGAACAAACTCAAATTCAACAATTAAAGGAAAGAACATTGACCTTGCCAAAAATGGTGAGTTTACAACAGTTGTATACAGCCAATAAAAAAATAAAAGCTAAAGACCTAATTCGTCAACTACCACAAGATTTTTTTGATGGTGAAAAAGAAAGTTCAAAAGTTATTTATGCAACAAAAGCGATGACGTGGATAAAATAACAGCAGCCGATAACAGGCGTTTGGCAAAAGTGGCGGTTCGGTGCTCCACGGACACATTTGTGGTTAATCAAAGTTTGGTTCTCCGCATCAACATTTGTGGTGAAAATCGCCACCTTCGCCAAGCGCCAAACCGTTACCACCGATTAGTAAAAAAACGAAAATCGTGACTAGGACAGAAAAATCATACAAAATTAAAATTCCTGTATATTCATCTGAATTATTGAAAAAAGCAAAAGGACTATTTGAAGGACATTCATATGAAGATATGATTAATTATCTTGATAAGAAATTGGATAATTATACTCAAACAAAACCAAAACTATCACAAAAAAAAAGAAACAAAGTTAAAGAAATTGGAATTCAAAATATTGAAAAAATAGAAGGACATATCGGAGAAATTCCAATAAGGTTATTTAAAATTTCTGCATATAATACTAATTTGATTGATGGATATGTTGAAACTGAAGAAAGAATTACACTCACTAAAAATGACAAATTAGGAAGTGACACAAATTTTATGCTTCTATATCCAAGAATAATTGGATTAAATGAAAATGAATATAAATATCAATGGAAAATTTTACTTTATGAAGATCCCACAAAAGAAAATCGTGAGTTAGTTCCGATTTGTAAAATTGTTTTAGAGAAAGTATTCGAAATAAAGATATGTAATATAAAACTTGATAGGGTATTAAAAATTCTCAAAGAAAAAGAAGTTATTTCAGAATTATCAATGCAATTCAATTCACAATCAAATGATGAAAATGAAGTAGAAACAAAATTAAGAAAATATTTAGTTAGTGCTAACTTAAAAAGAATTAGATATGAAAACTTTGAAAATGTACCATTTATTGAAGTTGAAAAAATAATATCTGATGAAGGTTATAAAAATGAATATCAAAAAAGAATTATAAAATTTTTATTTAACAAAAAATAAATTAAACTTACTGACGAGTTTAAAGAAGCTAAAAATATTATACAACAAACTGTAGAAGAAATTTTCAATTCAGAAGTGATTATAACTGAATCAGAAATTGAATCACTATTTTGTACAAAATTTATATTAAAAAAATTATCACCAATAATTCAGGAATATCTGAGCGAAGATGAATAATATAGAAATGTTAAATAATATATTAAGTGATATTGGAAATTTTTCTTTAGTAATTTTTGGATTTACAGCAACCTTATTTACAGTTATTTACTCTTTTATCATTAATAAACGTGAGAATTTAAAAGAAATTAGTGATAAAATTAAAAATGGTGAAATTAATCCTATCCTAAGTCAAAGGAGATCAAATGCGTTGAAGTATATAACTACAATGAAAAGAATAAATTTCCATTTAATAATTAGTTTGTTTGTATCTCTTTTTTTGTATATAATCAGTATAATATTTAAATATATTTCATTCCAAAGTTGCACAAAAAAATATGGAGTTATCATTATTGGAATACTAAGTCTTGGAATTTTTATTCAAATACTTTATATTTTAATTACTACAATAAAAAAATATTTGAAAGAAACAAAAATATAAGGCTAGTGTTAACATAATGGTTCTACCACGAATTTAATGGAGAAATCAGAAGTTATGTATTGTTACATTTTAGTTGATTATTCTAAATCGCAGTACATCAGCCAATAAATGGTTTCGGCAAAATTCGCGTTTCCTATATTAAATTATTTTATTTATATGTTTCACTAACTTAAGGGTAGAACCAACATAATATACTATTTATTACTTTCTGTCCTACTCATCAAAATCCTTTTGGATTTTCTATGCAAATATTATTTAATAAATTAGTTAATTACCCAGACAACAAACTATATTCAACAACATTGGCAGCAAATAAAACAATAAATTGAAGTCTTGAAAAAACTCTATATAACAAAGAAATATAAAATACGGAATAAAATTCAGGCGAAAAATTCCTTAAAAAGGCGGCTAGCTTTCAAGGTACATAAGCGTCAAAAAAACATTTCTGAACTAGGTATTAGTGAACCAGAACTAGAACATAAAAGGAAATTTGAAGATCCTTATAAAGATTATAAAAAAATTCATGCACCTTCAAAATTATCTTTTATTGAAAATTCTTCTGAAGTCGTAGAATTCATTGATAAGCTCAAAAAGCATTATGACCTAAAAAGTAAAGTATTTGTAGTTCTTAAGGATGTGAAGGAAATAAGCTATGATGCTATAGTAGTTCTTCTTTCAATAATGGTGAAGTTCAAGTCAAATAAGATAAAATTTAATGGTGATTTCCCTAAAGACCCTGAGGCTCGTAAAATTCTTGACGAATCTCAGTTCCTAAAATATTTATTTCAACAATTTAAAGAATCAGATAGATACAGCCTTGGTCAAAGAAGCTCGATTCATACTCACGCATGGAAAGATGTAGACTCCGAATTAGGTAGTGAGCTAATTAGACAAGCAAGTAAAACAATTTGGGGCGAAGAAAGAAGATGTCAAGGTGTTCAACGAACACTTATCGAATTAATGCTTAATACCAATAATCATGCTGATGATGAAAAAAAAGGAGAAAAATATTGGTGGATTTCAGTTCACCATGATAAGGAAAATGAAAAAGTGAGTTTTGCTTTCATTGACTTTGGAGTGGGTATCTTTACAAGTCTTAATAACAAACGTAACGGCAGCAAATTTTATGGTGTTTTAGAAAAGGTTAAAGAAAGATTTAAGTACGGAAATAATGCTGATTTACTGCGGCTTATTTTAGATGGAACAGTTCATAAAACTGCTACAAACAGACCTTATCACGGCAAAGGATTACCCGGAATAAATATGGCTTTAAATAGAAATCAGATAAGCAACCTAAATATAATAACTAATAACGTACATGCTAATATTGACAATTTGGACTTTAAAATTATGTCAAATTCATTTAGTGGCACATTCGTTTATTGGGAAGTAAACAAAACAAATATAAACAGTCATGGAATCACTAGAAATTAAAATTGCAAGAGATTTTAGCTTCTCTCCAGGTCCTCGCTACATTGACGAAGGGAAGAACTCAGGAGAACAGTTCAGAAAACATGTCCTCTACCCTAAATTCAAAGAAGCAATTAAGACAAATATAAAAATTGTAGTTGATTTGGACGGAACAGACGGATATGGTACCTCTTTCTTAGAAGAAGCTTTTGGTGGTTTAATTCGTATTGACAAATTGAGCTATGAAGAAATAATTAAGTGCCTAAAAATCATTTCAAAAGAGGAAAATTACCTAATAGATGATGTTTTTGAATATTTAAAAGATGCACACGAAGAATCTGCTAAGTAATATTATAAAAGTTCTATTTGGCCTTGTATTACTTGCAATAGGTATTCTAATCGGGAAGTTTTACAATTTCCCTCATTTTGAAATTTCGAAAAGTATTGATCTCATCAACCTGTTTTCAATAGTAGTTACTGTAGGTTTAGCCATAATCATTACAGTTTTTTTTGATAAAAGAAAAAATGACAATCGAGTTGAAAAAGATCTGATTCTAAGACGAGTAGATAATGTATATGAGATAACTGCTGAACTTCAAAAAGAATCAATTTCAGGTACAATACCTTATACAGAAGCTGCTTCATCAATTAAACGAATTAACACAGCAATGCAATCGATATATAAAACAATTGAAAAGTGTCAATTTTCAATCAAGGATGATATTAAGGAAAGCATAAAAAATGCAATTGGAGATTTGCGTGATATTTTAACGGACACTCCAAAAATGAGTGAAGAGCAAATTCAAAACTCTGAATTACCAATTGAAGTAAAGGATGGGATTATCTACTACAATAGACAAAGAATTGCTCAAATTGAAGCGAAATTTGATGCAATTAAAGATAGTTTACTCGAACTTCAAATCAGGATAAATAAAAAATAAAATCAGTTGCCTAATCAAGTAGACAGCCTAGCCAGATTTCTCTAGCGAGGTGCGCCTATGCCATGGGGTTCTGTTTGGTCATCACCCCCAATAGCGATCGCGAGTGGCCACAGACAATTCACCGCTCCAAAATCTCCACCTCCATCTCCTTGCCAACCCCTACCTGCAAGTTGAAAAAAGAGCCACCGCACGCTCAAGCATATTTATTTTTTGCAGCTACTAAAATCCGAGGTACAAAAAATAAAAGCGACTGCCCTACCCTAGCCCATGATGCTACACTGACTACTTAGAGCAAATTATAGGGTAATTTTTCTATTTTTGACCAGATAAATATAATCAGGCTTCAAATGAACCGAATTAAAGAAATCCTTAAAGAGAAGGGTATCTCACAAACTTGGCTTGCCAAATAGCTGAACAAGAGCTATAACACCATCAACGAGTACGCTCGAAATGTGAGGCAGCCGAGTATTGAAGACTTGTATCGAATTGCAAAAATATTTAGCGTTAATGCCAAAGATTTATTGAAAGAAGAATAATGACAAAGGAAAACCAACTCGAAGAAAACCTTATCAAGCAACTAAGGGATCTAAAATACAGCTACAACGCTGCTATTGTCGATAGAAAAACGCTTGAGCAAAATTTCAAAAATAAATTTGAAACGCTTAATCGTGTGAAACTGACAGAAAACGAATTTTTACGCTTACGTGAGGAAATTATTGAGCCTGATGTGTTTGCTGCTTCCAAACTTTTGAGAGAAAGACAATATTTTCAGCGTGAAGACGGAACGCCACTTCACTACACCTTGGTACATATAACAGACTGGTGCAAAAATGACTTTGAGGTAATCAGTCAATTGCGCATCAACACTGAAAACAGTCATCAACGCTACGATATTATACTGCTGATTAATGGTCTGCCAGTTGTTCAGATAGAATTAAAGAAATTGGACATTTCGCCTCGTAAGGCAATGCAGCAGCTTGTAGATTACAAGAATGAGCCAGGTAACGGGTATAGTAATTCGCTCTTGTGTTTTATGCAGTTATTTATTGTGAGCAACCGAAGCAGCACTTTTTATTTTGCCAATAACAAAACCCAACACTTCCAATTTAATGCAGAAGAACAATTTTTGCCAGTGTATGAATTGGCAGACATTAAAAATCAAAAAATTCGTGGCTTACATGATTTCACAGAAAAATTTCTAAGCAAGTGCACACTTGGCGAAATGATCAGTAAGTATATGGTTTTGGTGGAGAGCGAACAGAAATTGCTTATCATGCGACCCTATCAGATCTATGCGGTAAAAGCCATTGTAGATAGCATTTATGAGAACAGAGGTAACGGCTTTATCTGGCACACTACCGGTAGCGGCAAGACCTTGACATCTTTCAAAGCCTCTACCCTACTGAAAGATAATCCCA
>Ga0209491_10010505_pt1 | contig 11097 bp, 14 predicted proteins | sample BON02_FD_187213 | JGI IMG/M metagenome (GOLD analysis project Ga0209491, IMG submission 187213) | Freshwater microbial communities from Lake Bonney liftoff mats and glacier meltwater in Antarctica - BON-02 (SPAdes) (version 2) | ecosystem: Environmental > Aquatic > Freshwater > Ice > Glacier...
AGCGTGAGAGAGTGAAAGAGAGAGCGAGAGAGAGAAAGAGAGAGTGTGCGTGTGTGTGCATTTATGTATGCAGAGAGTGAGAAGGGGCACGCAAGTGAAAGGAACGAAACGCATGAAAACACAGCTTGCTCTGCGCGTACACGAAGATGTCGCCGCCCGACACGAACGGCTGCTGCTGCATGCGGATGCTTGCCGATAGAGCGTTGTACGACTGGCAGGCTCGGCTGCAGCGTGTTCCAGTTGTCGTTGCTCTGGCACCGGTTCATCGCGAAGTCGCAGCGCGCGACAATGTTCTCGTCGAAGACGCCCGAGGCTGCGGAGGGTAGCGGCTGGCCCTCTGTCTGCACACGCTTCGGTCTGCGCCAGGTTCACGTTGTTCTTCCATGTCGTCTGGTTCCGCAGCACGATCTCACCTGGATTTGCACCTGCGCGCACCGCATCGTCCTCGCCGCGTACGACGCCTCGAAGACCACCGGGTGCACCGTCGCGCGCACCCACGCCTCGTCGTCGTGTTTACTTTGAAAAGCCTGCGTTTTTTGGTAGAGAGATAGAAAAGTTTATTATAACACAACCACCAACAGGGGAAAAAGATGATTATGATAGTGAAAACTCCTGGATCTCAGATGGGCTCCCCAGCAGCAACAGAAGAAGGAGGAGAGGCGATGGGAAGTGGGAGGGGGGAGAGTAGAGAGAGAAGTGAAGTGCAAGCGAGGTCGTCGTTGACGTCGACGGCCGCGCCAAAAGCGAGATCAAGGTCGAGAAAAGTTGCGACCCTGGATGAAGCGCCGAGGATTTTGCTGAGAGTGTCATCCAAATTACCGACATTGGCATCGTCGTCGTAGTCATCAGTAATCACAGCGCTCGCACGGACATCGGCATGCCGGTCTACGACAGCGGCATTCGCGCGAACATTGGCTTCCTCGTTGACACCGTCAAAGCCAGAGGAGGGACGGCGAGCCGAGGGACTCGAAGAGGCGCTGTGATATGATGCTTGACTTTGCGTAGGCAGGTAGTTACCACGGCCCGACGACGAAGGGCCTGAAGCAGAGTCAACAGGACTGGGAACGAAGCCTGGAGGCATGCTAGAAACCAGCGAAGGATTGCCACCCCCCCCGACTGTACCTGCACCAAGGCCAATGATAATATCGCTGCGGACAGAGCCACTGACAGCAGACGAGCTTGTAGGAGGGTTTCCCTGTTGACGAGGATGAGAAAAGTCAACGGCGCTGCGGATGAGACAATCAGCTGCTGGTCGAGGGCGAACAGAAGCGGCACTCGTGGGGTGAGCGGTGCCATGTACTGACAAATGAGTGCGTATGGCTGAAGTGTATGCAACGGCAAGGCCAATCGCATTCCTATTATAGCTGAATGTGCTAGCCAGACTCCACCTGAATCGCTTATTCCCGATGTCCTCTTCGTCCCCAACGAGATTGAAGTACTTGACTGTATACATGTCAGCCAACACCCACAAGAGACGTAGAAATTCAGGATGAATCTTGCCGGCAACAGATAGGATTGCAGGTGCGAAAGCGATGTTCTTGGCAGCATAATCACGTCTGAATTTGCCAATATTGCTGCGAGCCCGAGTGTTAAGGTAGTCACCGAGTTACAGCTTACCATTGAGGCCATGCTGCGTGCTGCTGCCGATCCTGTCACTTGCGAGACACACATCCCATAACAGATCGTTGTATCCTGGAATGCCAAACTCCATGGCCTGTACATCACCTTGTTTGTTGCACTGTTTTTGGCAAGCACTGTGAGTGCATTCCACAGAAATGCACACATCTAGGACGCCTCCCACCCCTTGTCAGTCACTTACTACTACTGAGACACTGTGTACTCACCTGGTATGGAGGCAAAAAAAAAAGTCACCAAGAACACGGTGCATGACCGGGAGTCGAACCAAAGTCCATCAGGTCGCAAGTCCACGTTTCTACCAACTGAGCTGTGAGAACAGTTGTACTCAATGGACCGTACCGGTTTCACGCTGAAACGCCAATCTAAACTTCAAATCACATCTTTTTGTTGAGAACTGAAACATTCAGTTAATGCCGAAAATAATGAATCGTTTATTTATGTATTATTTAAATTGTGTGGGCAAGTCTAATCCCGTTTGCCTAATTCAACAATTGCCCCTCGTTATTTTGTTGGCTTCTTATGTGCAATGACTTTACTTTCTGATTTGGCCTGGGAAAATTGACCCATTTACTTTTTCCCATCTTTGTTAACTATTAAAAGGTTTGCATTTGAGTGTTTCAATTCATCAAATGAATGAACAGATTTTTGTACTATGATTTATACAGATTTGCTTGCGTACGAATTCCTACGCAGATCTAAATCAACATTGCATATACAAATCTAAAAAGCCACATGCACCCCTCCGTTCACACACGTCTGGGTCTAGTTCAATTCATCTCTTTCCAGAGTCCGCAGTATTACTTTTACAAGTGCTTGCCAAAAGAGATGAACGATAAGTTTTGTACCAACTAAACAAAAATGGAATTAGGTCTTTTCAGCCCAGCTGGGAAAAACAGGCGAGCAAAACAGAGACAATTTCCGCGAACGAACCTTGCTCAGACTTTTTGCAAACAACCCAAAATTTGGGGTTTTTTTCAGAAAAATCGAAAATTGTTGAAAATTGACAGAAATGAGGGTACCGGGACTCTCCCATTGGACAATGTGCAGTAAGCATTAACAATTTGAATTCAAGGTTTGTCAAGCTGAGCGCAATAGATGTGATAGTACGGGCAATCCTTGAGCGTTTGTATTTAGTTTCAGGACTGAGTCAATTTGCGCCTCGAGGCAACGTTCCTATGTACCCACACCCCCACCGCACAATTGCCGACTATTTCTCGCTTTTGGTGCCATTTTTTCGCAAGTGACCCTCAATTTTTTGGTCAACACGATTCGTAATCTGGCCGATTCCCGGTACCATCAGCACATACCATTTCGAGCCAGAACGCGGCTGAAAGGGTGAACACTCACCGGCATAAAAGTAGCCAAACAAAAGAAATTTAGTTCAGCGTACCAGATAGCAAACACTCAAAGATTTTGCACTGGTTAAGGCACCTCGATTTCCATGGACCACTTCTGAAATTGGTCCATGGATTCCAGATTTTTGGGTGGCAAATACCTGAATTAACTTGAAGCGAGAAATAATGGTTAATTTGACCTTGCATTTTCACATTTTGAGTGGGGGCCGTGACGATTTTGCGAAGCTAAATCGCAACAATTCAGCAGCTAATCTAATCCAGATTAGGCCGGCTACTTTTCCGCCGTAGTTTTCCGCCGTAGAGTGGTGAAGGAGCGGGCGGAAGAAGGTGGCCCCTCGGTAGCGACTGTTCGCCAGCCCGCTTCCTGCCACTTCATCCATCGACATTTTTCGGACATGCTTTTTTGCATCCTGCAGGTGCCTATTTCCACCCGCAGATTTGCGTATGTGCCACCTTTTCACTGGTAGCGAATGCAACTGCAGCTGCATGCGGCTAACGGCCTCTTCTAAAGCTGTCGTGATTGTCATCGCTACATTTTGCGCCGTGTGTTTGTTGGCGTGCAGGCGCACTTGTCCATGTAACTAGCCTCTGTGTGTTTCATTCACTTTGGTGCGCAGAGCTAGATCAGACGAGGTGGCACCAGCGCGCCCGGGGGCGAGCTCGCCCATACACTAGGTGAGCCACGCCGCACGCACGAAAACGCGCAGACGCGTGCACGCACAAACGCACGTACTCTCGCACGCAGACACACGCACATGCACGCACACATGCACGCACACGCGCGCGCGCACACACACACACACACACACACACGATCACAGGCAGGCACAATCATACACACACACACACACACACACTTTCACACACACACGCACACACACACGCACACTCACGCACACGTACAGACTCACTACACACATACACACACACATTTTTTTCTTTGTCTCTCTGATACACACACGTGTGTGTCTGTGTGTTTGTGTGTGTGTGTGTGTGCGTGTGTGTGTGTGTGTGTGTGTGCATGTGTATGCATGCGTGTACGTGCATATGTGTGTGTGTGTACATGTATGTGTATGCGTTTGCGTGTGCGTGTGCGTGTGCCTGTGTGTGTGTATGTTTGTGTGTGTCACTGCGTGTGTGTGTGTGTGCGTGTGTGAGTGAGTGTTAATGCATGTGTGACTGCGTGTGCACATGTGCGCGCAGTTGCGCGGGTGCGTTGAAAACTTGAGGTGACGTTGTTTTTTGCATTTGTCCTGTTTCATTCTGTGAGTTTGTGGGTCTTCGCGTTTTTGTGTTGTATGTACACCTGAATGACATCTACTTGTGCAATATGTTTACAGAATTCTGTTCATATTTGTGCAGATGTACATCTGGGGTCAACCAAGATTGCCAAATATGAATTGTATTGTCACATCATTTTCGTATGATCGCATTGCTTTTGATGTTATTTCTGAGTATTGTATCCTCTGCGACTCCGGCGCTACACATCACAGGCTTTCCGACTTGATGTTTTGTGACTACTTGCGCGACAAACACCTTGAGGTCTCTTGGGGTGATTCCTCAACGTCACGTCCTCTAGGTATCGGACATCTTATATTCTTGGCGTATTTAACAAGCGCTCGTTCCAACGCCAGATCGATAATCTAAGTCACTGTAGTTTTTGGGTTTTTGGGGTCATGTTGTTCATACATGTGTATTAAAAATACCTCTTTTGTGAGAGAATAAAGGTACTAAAAAAATAGCTCAAAATAACTGAAAGTGCTTTCTCCGACGCGCTACTAATGTCACGAGGTAAAACTGCGCTTTGCACGATTACACACCACACACACACACACACACACACACACACACACACACACACACACACACACAACGTGTGTGTGTGTTTGTCTACCTGTCTGTCTGTCTGTCTGTGTTTGTGTGCGTTGTTAACGTCCGCATAGTCAAATCAACCACATTTGTTTGATTGTCTTGTTTCCAGATCATTCTCAACTTTTGGGTCGACAGTCCAACCAAAAAACCGCGCAAAGCGCGATTTTTTTTCCCCAGACAGCGTCAAAAAACCGCGCGAAGCACGATTTTTTTTTGGACAGCGTCACGGTCAATACAGTAGTGCACACAGAATCTGAGTCTTGCCAAAAACCGTGGAACTTTGTTCCTATCAGCTGCAGTGGTGTCGACCTTACGATTGATGCGAACTGTCAATCTGCTGTTGCGAGCCAGTTTCGCCGACACATTCATGACGTGATCATGGCCGGCGATGGCCCCAGTGTGCTTCTTACAAGTGAGCACGTGATCCCCGTACTGATCGAGCACAAATTTCTGGCAAGCACATTGCGTGCGTGCGACAGCGTGAGCAGAAGTGGAATGGGTGCTCCGAGTGCCTGACAGAAAAAATTTACCCAAATCTCACCAGTAAAACGTGTTGGCTGTCGCTGTGGCCGCAAGCTAGCAAGGAAAGCGAGCGGCATCCAGGTCAGATGCCACGCCTTCTCCTTCAGAGAGGGATCAGCCTGAACCTGAAAGTCAGTGCCAGGCGTGGGAAAGTGACTGCCAAAAATGGTGTCATCGGGATCTGCAGGGCAGGCCTTGAAATGTTGAGAGCTCTGTAGCCCGAGAGTTTGCTCGCTGCGACTTAAAGAGATGCCGCCGAGCACGTATTGATTAGAGGGCCATAAACGCATGAGGTGAGCCGTAATCACACGCTGCGCGGGTACAGACGGCGCCTTAACGTTACCATCCAAATTTGAATCTACTGTTTGCGTGCTGTAAAGCAGGGTGAGGGGAGTCAAGTCAAAGGTGGCACAATGTTGCGAGATGAGATGCAGACTGCGGAGCGTTAGTAGCAGGATTTGGGCTCGAGCCCTCGATTTGTGGAACTGCCGAGGCAGGAGCTGGCCCATTAATTGACCATTCATGACAACCAAAGTCTGTGAGGAGGACTTGGTGAGCTTGCTTGAGAGCAAGCAAAACAGGGGCAGACCATCGGTCCGGATTGGCTAAATCTTGGCCTGGGGCCCATGTGCTGGCAAGGTCAATGAAATTCTGCTTGGCATGGCTGCAAAAACCAAGCCATTGCACGAGAGACACAGATGCCGCATAGAAGGCAGAAATGGCACTACCAGCGTTGGGAGTGACGCCAAACCCTCCCAGAAAGTGTGGCAGTTGCAATTTCATGTCAACAAAACGTCGAAAGACAGCAGTCCATTCGCCATGAGCGTCAGTTGTACCTTTTCGGCAAAGCGCCTCCAAAATCGTGGCATCTGCTTTTACAAAGATGTCGGATATGAGGGGTGTTGGAGCATTGCGCCCAAGAAAAGCAAGACGAATGTCTTAGTAGAAACGCAGCATCTGTTAGTGAATCAGACCGTCAGATATAATGTCGAGTTTACACACGTCGACCTAGACTGCAGCTGCCTTCTCCTGCACAAACTGCTGCACCCATTCATCATTGTCAATGGGTACCCCTGCGACACGCAGCCCTGTCGTGGAGATGCCAGCATCCATGCCTGACAGACATGCGAGCTGAGGATTGGCCTGCAGAGCATTTTGAAAAAGAGCACGTACATGATCGTCGTCGTTGATTCGATCACCCGGAAAGAAGCAATTCAACTTGGGTACATCGAAGTCGAGATCAAGGTCCTGCTTGAGTAACTGTTTGAGCTCAGCAGCAAGAGCAAGACCTTCTGCAAGTGGTACACCGATGCAGACATCGTCGCAGATGGCGGACCCGGTGCAAGCACCATGACGTGTAAACACTCGGCCAAACGAGGGGAAAGTGGTAACTGCAAAACGTACCGTTTCGAAGGCGTCACCCTGTTGGCCGCCTTTGCTACACGCAATCTTATGAGCCTGACCCTGGTAGTCGCTGAACTGCAAAGTGGAAGCGGTACCTTGCATGGATTCAAAGTAACTCCAATAGTGGCGTAAGGAAGGACAGGGGATGTCATCTCCCGTGTGTACATGCCCGTTGTCGTAAGACTTGGAAGCCCTCCCTGCTAGCACATCGAATTGAGCCTGCCGATCTGCAGAGGGGTAAGCATTGACGATGTCAAGTTGAATCACGACAAGAGGATTCTCGTCGGGATGTTGAGCCCATGCTGCCGCTCAAAGCTGAGTGACTTGTGCGCATCGAGTGGCCCCATCCGATTCGCCGCCAAATTGTTTGAAATTCGTGTATTGCAACATGAAAAAAAGTAGCCTCATTGCTGCGCACTTCCGCAACGCCGAGACGTGCAGCGCATCGACGACATAGAGAGCCAATGACGATGGGGCGCAATGAGTTGTTTGCCTTTTCGAGCGCAAACATCCTGCCACCAGCAATTTCATCAAGACTATCTGCAAGGAAGTCCCCCAGAATGTTTGGCAAAATGAGATGCGTGCGAAGTAATTCCTGAAAAGCAGAATCGCCATCTGAAAATAGCCAGCCAATGTGTTCACGTCCTCGCCATCCATCCGCGTCCTGCGCACTTAAAGGCTTACAGGTGCGAAAATATTGCCCAATTTTCTTGATAGAAAACGAATGCTCTTGAACGTTGAGCCATTCATCGTGTCGGCGCATCTCGGCGAGCGCATCTGTTGTCGGCCAAAATTGTTTGTCAAAAACGACTGAACCGACTGGTGTCTTTTCCTGTAATTTGTACAGAGTGTCGTGCCCAAATGTCGGTTTAAGGACCGAGCATACAGTCTGATTTGCTTTGGAAAGGTTGCCAGCCCTAGCCTGTTTTTGAGCCATGGCGTGTTTTTGGGCAGACGTGCGTGACGATGCTGATAGTGGATTTGCAGCAAGTTTATCCTGGCGAGCATGACCTTTGGCCATGCATTTGTCCCAAAGAGATTCCCATTCTCCTTTGAGGAATTTGTTGCACGCGGCGCGAATCTCCATTTTGCTGTGAGTAAGTAATAGCAACGGTAAAGTGCGGGCTAGTTGACGTAAAGCTTCGCAAGCTCGCTTTTCATGTTCGAAACGACCAGCCATCGTGAGCGTCTGCTTTACACAATCTTTGAATAAACTGCGCTGTATGTCATTCAGGTCCGTTGCAGTTAGGCTTGTGAAAGCTCGCAACTCAAACAGACGACCGTCTCGTTCAAGACGGCTCAAGAAATCTAAAGCACCAGGGTTGATCCATGTTACAGACGGATCATCAGGATTGAGAGAAGAGATTAAATGTCGAAAAATGCTATCATGTGCTGGTTCTGGATTGATGCCAGCGTTTTGGGGCACGTTTGCCAAATTGGACCCCGAGGGAGCCGATTCCGCACCTGTTCGCTGCTGAGGAAATCCAGGCATCCCAGACTGTGATGCCATGGGCGGGCGGGCGCCTAAACCTCCCCGACCCTCGCTGTGAGATGATGGTCTGTTATTCGGGTGCCGAGAATCAGAGTTTACCGGTGCTGAAGAAGCTGCAGTTGGGTGAATCCAAACCTGACGCGCTCTCGCAGCATTCCACTCTGTATAAGCCGGTTGAAGCTTCATGAAAGCTTCGGCTGCTCCATCCAAAAAGCATTGGTCAGGATGAATGAAATTGAGAGATTTGTTGTATTCTATGGCTACCTCTTGGTAACTGCACGCAGGGCTCAATCCAAGCATGCCAACAAGCGAATCATGGGAAGAGATTGAAAGGAGGCAAGCCAGTTGCTGTGCTGCGCGATGCTCTGATCAAGCCTCAAAGGCAGATCGCCATACAACATCTGCATCGCTGTATAAAACACAGTATTGTAAAGTTTTACATGTGTCAGCCGACAAAGGAGTAGAAGATGCCGTCACACTCAATGCGAGATGAAAAAGACAAGACAGGGAGATCGAGATCGGCCCGTTGAGTCGGCGAGAAATTGAATATCTGCGAGCGAAAAGCTGCAGAGAACCCTTCATGCACAAACTGGTTAGAGGTTGGCTCGTTGGTCCTCCATCGCGCACCTAAAGCGCTGTACAGTGTAGGGTTGATGAAAGTGCCTTGGAAATAGCTAGCGTCAAATAGTCTGTATGATGATGCGCCCAGTACCAGCGCTAATTTATTTTTGCTGAGCCAAGTGCAATATTCATCATCGCTGCCGGATGACAAGCCCAGAAAATTATTGTCGTTTGTCCGAGGACGACGTAACAAACTTGCGGGTACATTTGACCCAGAAGCTTGGCTGGCGTGTCCAGGATCTGCAGTGTTAGAGCGAGAATTAGAGCGAGAAAGTCGTCCCGAGCCACTCGGAGGGTCCGGTAACGCGGAGATGGGTACAGAAGATGACGTGCTCTTACCCCTAGCTTTGCCCGAGGGCGCTCCCACCGCCGGCTCTTCAGCTTCGAGTACTCCCTCCGAGAACCCAGGCGTGGCAAGCGTAGTTCCTCCTACAGCTGATGTGCCGACCTGAGGGGTCAAAGGCTCTGAGCTTTGCCAATGTCGCCCTTCCTCTTATATTAGAGTGAGCGGTTTGAGACCAAAATCTACGGCTAAGTTATTTTGCCGTTTGAACTTTCTCCACCATCCATGAAGACTCACATTGACAAGCTCCTCAAATTCATGGCCTTGGCGAGAGGTGATATATTGAACAGGGCATTGAAACATGCAAGACAGGGCAGAAATTTCCAAATCGCCCCCCCAACGCTTAGCATTACCTACCGAGTGCCGTATGTCGGAGACGAGCCCTTTCCACGCTATAGGCTCGCTTTCCTCTGCAACAAGAACCTGCTGGAAATACTCAGCCTTTTCCCAAATGAAAGCGGCCATGGTTGGGCGCAATACTTGCATGGTTTGACCGTAAATACCTTGTTGTGCAAGTTGATCCTGCACAGAATATTGTAGGCCGTCTCCTCCCGTCTCTTTTATTTTCAGATTGTGCAACCGAGCTCGGCGATTTAAAGTGGCCCTTGCCACTTTGCGAGCAGTTGCATCTTTAGCAGTTTGAGCCAAAGCCGCCTGTATATTGTGCTCCTCCTGCTCGGCCGTGAGAGGCGCTTGCCCCACTGTATTTTGCACCGAGCGAGAACGAGTTCGAGGACCCATATCAGTTGCTGCAGCTGATGTTGTCGCTTTCTTCTGCATCGTGTGCACGTCAACGAGATCCAAGCCAGATTTAGTTGTGGAATCGCTTGGCGTGACACTGCTCACACATTGTGCTGTTATAATCGACAGGCCAAAAACTGAGCACGTTTCGCGAAATCAAAATGCCCGACACGTACCCGCAGAGAGAACAACAGATTGCCAGAAGCAAACTGCTTGGACTGTGCTCGCGTTTGGCGACGAAATGCTGTTAAACACACATTTTGGGATACACCCTCGAAAGACAACGCGCCACGACGTGCAAAGATGTCAAGCACGCATGTCATGCCGCCCAGGAAAGATTGACGGGTCTTGGATGCTGTGCCCTGCTCGTAGTGTCTTGGCTAATCCGTCCGCCATCTACGTTCACAACGCCATTTTCTTTGTCGCCGGAATTCGAATTCCACTTTTAAGAAAGCAAGAAAGAAAGAAGAAAGAACTTTTTCACGATAGGGACTTAATACTGTAAGTTAGTACTAAGTCAGTGCTGTAAGTTAGTACTAAGTCAGTGCTGTAAATTAGTACTGAGTTATACTTAGTACAGCAGTGATAGTAAGATTCAAAAATAAAAAGCAAAAAAACACGGTACAAACCACTCCAAACAAACATTAATGTTTGATTGGAGTGCTTTTCAGTGGTACAAAAATACATTCAAAACACACAAATTACTGTAGACTTGTTTTTTGCAGTCTTCCTACTGATGCAGATCCATAGGTTGTTGCAACTGCAGTGCACAACGCAAGAGGGAGGCCAGGCTGTTGCGGAGGGACACGGTGCTTGTACACGGGCGGTATTTTCAAATCAAAATCAAAATTTCTGAAAACAAACGAATAATACACAAGACTTCCGATCACGACATGTCACAAAGGTGACGCGACGACATAACAAGTAACCTAACGAGAGACAGCTGAATAGAAGCACACATCCCCAAAAACGTAGAACAAGTCCCTGTGAAAAAGAGAAATGAGATTGGGAGACATGGTCATCATGTGAGAGATGACCCATGGACATGACGTATCAGCCGAGCGAAAAAGAAGTCTCCGTCAGACAACACTACATGGAAATTATGACAA
>Ga0209491_10010507_pt1 | contig 11094 bp, 10 predicted proteins | sample BON02_FD_187213 | JGI IMG/M metagenome (GOLD analysis project Ga0209491, IMG submission 187213) | Freshwater microbial communities from Lake Bonney liftoff mats and glacier meltwater in Antarctica - BON-02 (SPAdes) (version 2) | ecosystem: Environmental > Aquatic > Freshwater > Ice > Glacier...
CTCCAGCGATTTTTGCCGAGGGAAGACCCTCAACATCGAAATAGTTGGGGGTAAAGATAATTACGTTGGCCGCGGAGATTTGCGTTCCATCAGCGTCGACATCGGGATTTCCGTTCGAGAGGAACTTGAGATAGGTCCCGGTCGCCGAATCCCATTGCCAGATGGATTCAACTCCCTTGCTAAACACGACGCGAACAGACTCCGCGTTCTCGCCGGATACGGCGGCTGTTGACTCTGAGGAATCAGAGACAAAATCAAACTGCTGAGCCGGCGGCGAGAGTGTCGAGTAGCTTGCAAAGAGGTCAGCGGCCTTGATGTGGAGGTTCATAGGCGCTGGTTTACGATCACTGCGAAAGAACAAAGGCGCATCATCGGTTCCGCCGGATGTGTCGTGCTCGACAAGCTGAAGCCCAGACCCCCGAATAATTTCTCGGACATTGGAATTGCCCACGCCAGAGAACACAAAGACACCACCAAAAGGGGGAACAATTCCTGCATCCTGAGGGCGGCCAGAGCGGACAGGGCCTACCTCGTCAGGCACAGTGGTGTGAAAGACGGCAAGGTAGCGAGTGACGCCACCCTCCACGAGTTCCTCATAGACGATGTCAGCCGAGGCAATCCCCACCTGCGGGCGGCCAGAACTGGTGTTGTCAATCTTGACGGCAATGCTGGGTCCGCTCACGACGGCACTACCAAGCTCCACTCCGGTGAGAGGGTGGCGTGGCACATCTGCCACGACTTCTTCGACAACCTCAAGCACTTCGTCTGGCTGGGCGGTAAGAGGCTCGCCCGCGCATCCCGCGAGCGTCAAGGCAGACAGAAGAATAGCAGCCGCGCTGAGGCGGAGAGGTGAACGCATGACAGTCTTTCGTAACAGGAATAAGCCGACACTAAATACTAATACACGCCACAGAGCCAGCACACAAGCAGAACGAGTGTCAGCATGACCCCAGTAAGCTTTGCGGAGGGCCTCTAGCTCAGTTGGTAGAGCATCGGACTTTTAATCCGTGGGTCGTCAGTTCGAGCCTGACGGGGCCCACGATGCTGTCACTATCTGAAATCCATGCGTCTGGAGACTACCTCAGCCACGAAAAACTGTGGATTTCTTTCTTGCGCGACGCTGATGTCCACTATCGTCCCGCAGATTTTCTCTTCCACTCTGGACGGTGGCGTGGCATCGACTGGCAGCCCCTCGCTACCAAAATGTCCTGCAAAAGCACATTAGTTGTCGGCCATTCAGATCTCGACATAACAAAGCGCGATATTGAAGCCATTCAGGAGGCCACGAATGTCAGAAAGATCTTTGCAACCAACCTGACAGATGATGTGGCCAGAGAGGAAGGAGTCACCGATTTGCCGCTTGGCATTCCAAACCAAGAAGCGCAGTCGCGGACCCACATTATTCAGGGCGACCAATCGCTCATTAGAAATGGTTGGGCCCGAGCGACCAGAGCTGGCCAACGCGCGACGCCAAGAATCTATGCCAACTTTTCGGTTCGGACGAATCCCAGGGTCCGTGCGAAGGCGATGGCGGTAGCGTTAGACATATCGGAAGTGGTGGTGGGAGAATTTGCGCTCTCCAAAAAAGGTCGCCTGCGCGACTTAGAGAAGATGGGGCAATGCGGCCTAGTCCTCTGCCCCGCAGGACGCGGATTTGATACCCATCGTTTTTGGGAATGCCTGCTCGTAGGGGCCTTTCCCGTCGTTTTAGAAACTGACCATTGTGCGGGGTTGGCGGGAAGATTAAACCTCCCGCACCTAAGACTTAACTCATGGGATGACCTGAGAGACAATCGCAGACTCGATGAGGGCTTCGAGCTCCTGCAGTCCCAAGAATGGGATTTCGGTCCTCTTAGTGCAGAGTACTGGATAGAAAAAATTTCGCGGAGGAGTTCCGAAAGATGAGTTGGAAACCGACATCATGGTCGCCGGGGTATCCAGCGACTGAGGCCCCAATCAACGCTCGGCGTCATCGGCCGCACCTTAGAACCCAATTTCTCGTGAGGGATTCTTCGATGAGATTTTGGAGAATGGTGATTGTTGGCTTAACCTGCCGTGTCAGGGCGAAGTCCAGGGCTTGAAAGAGCCATCGCTATGCGCAGGTCCATCTCTCACGCGTCCAATTTTCGGTTCAGCATGGCCCCGAGCCCCCCGATGTCGAATCAGACACGAAACGTTGAAATATCCTGGGATATATATCCATTGGAGGGAGGCTCCGCGTTACTTTCACACGCCCTGAGACTCAGATATGAATTTTTTGTTCCCGAGGATGAAAAATCAGCCTGCGGCACTCAGAACGACTAGGTTCCTAAAGTGACACCAAAATCAATTCAGACTTTTCTGGTGAGGTTACCTTTGAACCTGCGCAGTAACCGCTGGTTTCAGATAATTGGGGGACAGCTGTTCTTTTCGTCCTCCCGCCATAAAAAATTTTGGTCTGAGCGGTCGATAGACCCTCAAAGCATGCTTTCCGACAGCTTCCATCGGGTATATGTTCGGGTCCCACGGCTTCTCAAGAAACCTCAGTCCTTCTCGCCGAAGAGCCATGGTTTTCTGATTCCGCATCTGGGCAGGTTTGGAAACGCAGTGAGGGAGGTCATTTCGGCGGTAGCCGCCGCTACCGATTTGAACATGGGCCATATCTACCTCCACGGGGACAATGTCTTTGCCCACGGCAGCGACCTGCCAAACCCCGGGATTCACACGACCTCCAGAGGGCTCAAAGTGTGGATTGACCATCCCCTGGATGGGCGGGGAGAGAGCCCAGACGTGCTCATTTCCTGGAAAAGAGGGGTCTTCCCCATCTCAGAGAATGCCTCGCAGGCAGCTTGGTCAGATGCTCAAAGTGTTCTGGGGCTAGCTCCAGTCGAGCAATACCTCTCTCGTGACACTCTCGTCATCCATCTCCGAGGTGGCGACGTTTTCGGCGAGAGAAACGTGCTCCAGTATGGCCAGCCCCCCCTCGCGTACTATCTTGCGGTTCTTAACCATCAGCTTTGGGGCGGGGTCATTCTCGTGCATCAAGATCATCGCAATCCAGTTCTAGAAAAAATTGCCTCAGAATGTGCGAAGAGGGCGTTGCCGTGCGAGCTCGTTTCGGGTTTTTTACGCGATGACGTGGCTTTGCTGCTTCGGGCCCACGTCCTCGTGGCAGGCCGCGGGACTTTTATCCCTGCGGTAGCGGGGATGTCGGCAGCCCTATCGGAGGTCTACTACTTCGAGGACAAATTCTTGATTCTTCCCGAGCGCAATGACCTAAAAATCTGGCGGGTCAAGGATACTTTGGGGATTTACAAAAAACAGGTTCTGAGTTCAAACTGGATTAACTCACCCGCCCAACGCGACTTGATGATGTCTTATTCTATCGAGCACCTGGGGGTGGAGGCGCCATCGTCTGGCAGCCCGAGGGAGTGAAAAGGATTCAGGTAGCGAGCAGGCCAAGCTTTTTCTGAAGGGCTGCGACATGTCCTGTCGCTCGAACGTTATACAGAGCGTGCTCGATGAGGCCTGTTCCGTTAATGACGAAAGTAGAACGGATGACGCCCACCACCTTTTTCCCATACATTGATTTTTCCCCGTAGACCCCATATGCCAGATGAACCGCAAGATCAGGATCGCTGAGGAGAGGAAAACCGAGGTGTTCCTCCGAGGCGAACTTCTGCAAAGCGGGGAGGTCGTCTTTGGACACCCCCACCACGACATATCCGGCAGCGGTGAGCGAGGCCGTATTGTCACGAAAGTCGCAGGCCTGCGTCGTGCACCCTGGAGTGCTCGCCGCGGGGTAAAAGTAGACAATGAGACTCTGCCCAGCAAAGTCAGAAGAGCTGACGGTCTCCCCGTCTTTGCTTCTAAGACTGAATGCGGGGGCAATCATCCCTGGTTCTAAAGGTTCCTTTGTCACGCTCACCCTTTCTTCATGCACGGTGATATCTTCGACCATACTTTCTGCGCTCTAGTCTGACAATAGCGCTGGCTCGGGTGAGGAATCCTGAGGGTCGCATTTCACATCAGACAAGCCAGGAGGCCTCGTTCTTCCAGAAATCCCAAAGATTTACCCCGCCTTTGCCCTCGGCTTGCGCCGTCAGGGGTCAGTGGCGGAAGCATGTGCGCTTCTGCGGCGTCGCCTAGGTGTCAACGCTCGTTGAAAACTGGACCAAGAACGCTCTTTGAAAAGTAGACCATCCACGACAGATTGGATGGATGATAACTATGAACGATTGGGCTGAAATTAGGCGCCTGAGTGTGGCAGAGGGTTTGTCCCAGAGGGCCATCGCGGGGCGTTTGTCCCTGTCACGTGTCACGGTCGCGAGAGCGTTAACCTCACCGACCCCACCAACATATTCACGAGTAGCAACCTCATCAAAGTTTGATGAGGTTGCTGACTCCGTTCGGGCTTTGCTGGAGGACACCCCGTCCATGCCCGCCTCAGTCCTGGCAGAACGGGTCGGCTGGGAAGGATCACCATCCTGGTTTCGCAAACAAGTCTCCAGGGTTCGACCTGAAACCATCCTGGTGGACCCTGCCGACCGGTTGAACTATGAACCAGGTGATCAAACCCAATGTGATCTGTGGTTCCCGCCGGTGGACATTCCCCTCGGTTATGGCCAAACAGGTTCCCCGCCCGTGTTGGTGATGGTGTCATCGTTTGCCCGATATGCGGCAGGAATCATGGTGCCAACTCGAACAACAGGGGATTTGTTGGCAGGAATGTGGAACATCATCCACTCCGGGTTCGAAGCTGTCCCTCGGAGGCTGCTGTGGGATAACGAAGCGGGAATAGGACGACGCGGGACCCTCGCTGAAGGGGTGACCGGGTTCCAAGGGACTCTGGCAACCAAAATTGTGCAGTTGAAACCCCGCGACCCTGAATCTAAAGGCATTGTGGAACGCATGAATGGGTTTCTTGAAACATCGTTCTTGCCCGGGCGAACGTTTGAATCACCCGAGGATTTCAACACCCAAATGTCGAACTGGTTGACGACAGCAAACCAGCGGGTGCATGCCCGGTTGAAAGCGCGACCCGTGGACTTATTTGCTAAAGACCGAGCAGCGATGCTGGCGTTGCCTCCGGTGGCGCCCGTGGTCGGGCACCGATTCGAGACCCGTCTTGGCCGTGACTATTACGTGCGCATGACCAGTAACGATTATTCGGTGAACCCTGCGTTCATTGGCCGCATGGTCACCGTCAGTGCTGATCTGGGACGTGTCACCATGAAACACGGTGATGGCCTCATCGCCTGGCATGACCGGGTGTGGGCGAAAGGTGCCACGATCACAGACCCTGCCCATGTTGAACATGCCAGAACATTACGTCACCAGTTCCAACGACCACGGCCTATGACACCACCGGTGATGGTGCGGGATTTAGCTGATTATGACCGCCTGTATGGTGTGGACTTTGTGGGCGAGCGTGCCTCATGACCACCAGTAAAGACCTCACGTATTTGGCGACCGCGTTGAAAGCGCCAAGGATTTCTTTGGCATGGGAGCGTTTAGCTGACCAAGCCCGCGAATCAGGGTGGAGCCACGAAGAATATTTAGCCGCCGTGTTAGAAACAGAAGTGAACGCAAGAAATCATTCCGGTGGGAACTTGCGCATTCGTGCGGCCGGGTTCCCTCAAATCAAAACGGTGGACGAGTTCACTCTCACCCACCGACCAGGAATCAGTAAGGACCAGGTGGCGTTGCTATCTTCGGGCAGATATTTGGCCGGTGCGGGAAATCTCATTTTTTTGGGACCGCCAGGGACCGGCAAAACTCATCTCGCAATCGCTTTGGGGGTGATGGCCTGTCAGACCGGGCATCGAGTGTTATTCAAAACAGCGTCGGACTGGGTGGTCACCTTGAACAAAGCCCATCAAGCGGGGCGTCTTGATCAGGAGTTGAAACGGGTGCAACGCTATGGGTTGATCATCATTGACGAGGTCGGCTATTTGCCGTTTGACGCTGACGCCGCAAACCTGTTCTTCCAACTGGTGTCGAGTAGGTATGAAAACGCATCAGTCATTCTCACCTCAAATTTGCCGTTTGGGAGGTGGGCGGAAGTGTTCGGGGATCAAACCATTGCGGCAGCGATGATTGATCGGCTTGTTCACCATGCGGAAGTTCATACTTTGACCGGGGATAGTTACCGCACAAAAAATCGGGGCATCGACACCCTGGCAAGCCATAAACCCGAAAATAAGACACAATAAGGCCACCAAGTGGTCTACTTTTCAAAGAGCAAAACTGGCCTACTTTTGGAAGAGCGTCGACACCTAGGCTAGCGAGACCCGTAGCCCAACGAGACCCCTAAGTGACGGCTAGCCGCAGACATAGAACTGATGGAGCAAACATATGTTGTTTTTTGTCCACCGAGGCCCCATTCCCGGATATTTGGTAGCAGCAATCTTCCAAGCACGACATGCGGATGTCAACCATCCCATAGTTCTGTTGACTGATCAGGAGGCCAGCGCAATCCCAGGACCTGTGGTGCGCAATGTCACAGTCGCGTCGCTCAGAGACTTTTCTGACGGCGCTATCGCCTGCGACACAGCGTACCGAGGGCGCAACGCGAAAGACTACGACCGCGAAATAATGAACTTCCAGCGCTGGTTTTACACCCTGGAATATTGCCAGCGGGAGGGAATCTCTGGGCCCATCGCCCAACTCGACTCGGACTCTTTCCTTTTTCTCTCGCCGTCAGTCGTGTCCTCTTCAGTCAAAGCCCCCCATACTTTGTGCGACCGGGTGGGCCCTCAATTCAGTTTCTTCCAATCGCCACACTACTTACAGGAATTTTGCGAGTTCATCCTGAGCAAGCTTGGCTCGCCCCAAGGTTTCCAGGAGCTTAGCGATTATGTGGAAAACTTCTCTGGCCCAGGGCTGCCTTACCCCAGTGACATGGCCTGTCTGGGTCTTTTCGCATCGACGCATCCGACAGAAGACATAGGGGACCCTTTGCGACCTGATTTTATGTTCTGCGAAAATGTCGGCTCGCCTCAAGGGATGAAAATGGGACTCCTCGGCAAGAAAGTTCGCCTAACCCAAAAAGGTCGCATGTTCGTCCGAGAAAACGGAACGACGATCCGCGCTGGAGGGGTCCATTTGCAGGGAGGGAACAAAGCTACCTGGCCCTTTCATGTCTGGCCCCAGGTTCACGTCGCGATGATTCGAGAAACCCCCGGAATATATTTCTCCTCCCTCGGCCCCGCTTTCAAGAAGGTGGCTACCGTTATTTCCCTCAAGGCCGCGGCAGGGCTGCGCCGAGCGCTCAGTAAACGTTGAGACTTTGATATTCCGGTCCCTAAGGTGAAAGCTAAGCTTGTGGTATCTGATCTAGGACGGTAGCCAGCAATGAGCGATGAGCCAGACTCCATCGAAAGGGTCATGGACACCGATGGTGTCTCCGTGTTGGCACTAATTATTCCCGCTGAGCATCGAAATCCGGGGATCAACTTCGTGACAGGCGATGAGAGCGCTCACCAATTGGGTATCCTCTGCTGGCCTCAAGGGCATGTGATTGACGCCCACGTGCACAATCCCCTCCAGAGGCAGATTGACTCAACGCAAGAAGTGCTCTTCATCCGAAACGGGCGTGCCCGGCTCGACCTTTACAGCGCATCTCGTGAGTACCAATGTTCGAGGGAACTTAAGTCAGGGGATGTGGTGTTCCTCCCCTCGGGCGGACACGGACTGGAAATGCTCGAAGACACGGACATTATTGAGGTCAAACAGGGTCCCTACAGAGGAGAATCAGAAAAGACCCGTTTTATTCCGACTGACAACCCCCATTGGACTGGCCATGACGCACACTGACAGAGAAATCTTCGATCAATCCGCTCAGTTTTACGACCTGATTTATTCCGATCGTGACTCACACGCAGAAACACAATGGATCCTCAACCAGCTGACGCAGGCCGGCGTCAGGCAGCCGGCACGAATTCTTGAATTGGGGTCGGGGACCGGACGCCATGCTGTGCTGTTCGGTGCGGCAGGCCACTCAGTCACCGGGGTTGAACCAAGCCCTCAGATGCTCGAGAGGGCGCAGGCTCACCCGCGGGTAAAATATGTTCCAGGAGATGCCCGCTCCATTCGCATCGATGAGCCCTTTGACGCGGTGCTCGCCTTGTTTCACGTTCTGAATTACCACACGAGCGCCCACGACATAGAAAAATTCTTTGAGACGGTGAGTGCCCACCTCCCTTCCGGCGGCATCTTTGGTTTTGATACCTGGTTCACTCCGGCAGTGCATGCCCTCAGGCCAGAAAAGCGCACTCTGACCAAAGAAAGCCAAGACCTTCACATATCCCGGGTCGCAACCCCCACGGAGTACCTCTCGCAGTCAATGGTGACGGTCACCTACGACTGCACCATCACCGTTAAAGCAACCACGGAAACCCACTCCTTCGTCGAAGCGCACCATATGCGGCACTTCACTGAGACGGAGATAGCAAGCCTCGCTATCCAGCATGGCTTTGAGATCCTTGACACTCGAGAGTTTTTGACCGGGCGCGAAGCAAGCCGCGAGACCTGGGGTGTGTGGTTCACCTTGAGAAAAATCTGACATGGACTTTATTCCCGTTTCTACCCCCTCGCTCTCTGCTGCAGATGTCGATGCTGTTGCGGCCTGCGTTCGGGAGGGGTGGATTTCTTCTGAGGGCCCTCAGGTTCCGCAATTTGAAGAAGAGTTTGCCTCCCTCATTGGTTCACGCCACGCCATCGCTGTCGCCAATGGCACAGCTGCTTTAGACCTCGCGCTAGAAGCAGTAGGTATCGGACCTGGGGATGAGGTGATTCTTCCCAGCTTTACGATTATTTCCTGTCTCAATCACATTCTCCGCAGTGGCGCAAAACCCGTATTCGTTGATGCCCAGGCGGACACGTGGAACTCTGGGTCCCAGGCAATCAAGGATGCTGTCACTCCGAACACCAAGGCCATCATTGTGGTGCATATATACGGTCTCCCCGCAGACATCGACGAGGTGGTTACCTTCGCACAAGAACGCGGTATCGCAGTCATAGAAGATTCCGCAGAAGCACATGGACAGCATCTGAATGCCAAGGCCCTGGGCTCTTATGGAACCTTGTCTACCTTTAGTTTCTATTCCAACAAGCTCATCACCACAGGTGAAGGCGGGATGGTCCTCACCAACGATGCCCACCTAGCTGGGAAGGTGCGCTCTCTTCGAAACCTCTCTTTCAGCCCCCAGCGGAGATTCGTCCACGAAAACGTTGGCTGGAATTACCGGATGACGGCCATGCAAGCCGCACTGGGTTTGTCGCAATTAGGAAGGCTGGAGGAGCTTCTCAAGTACAAGAAGGAGATCGGTCAGTATTACCAAGATGGGCTGAGCGATCTGCCCGCCATAACGAAACCCCTGCCGAGCTATCGAGGCTCAGAAAACGTCTATTGGGTTTTTGGTGTCGTCCTCGATAGTCATCTCTCGGCAATTGACGTAATGGCGGCGCTTCGTGACAAAGGAGTAGGAACCCGACCTTTCTTTTTTCCTCTGCATCGTCAACCTGTTTTGGAAAAATTCGGGTGGGGAGCGCAGGCGGGCTTGCCCGTATCGGAATGGCTGGGCGAAAGAGGCTTGTACCTCCCCAACGGTTCCAATCTCACCGATGATCACAAGGATTACGTGATCAAATGCGTCCATGAAATTGTAGGTTCCTGATGGCCAAGACCGTCGTTCCCTTCAAACTGCTGGTGGTAATCGCGGGTTCCGCTCAAACAGGAGGGGGCTTCCACCAATCGATCACCAACTTAGAGACACTCTTGCGGGCTGCCCCTAAGCACTTCATCATCGACGTCCTCCCCCTCTCTCGAGCATTCGATGAAACTCTTCGCCGACTGCTCCAGGAGGGAAAAATTGAATCAGGCCAGGTGCTTCGACTACCTGCCAAGCTCACAAACTTTCGAGATCGGGTCATATCCAGCGAGGCCCTCATCTTTCGCCTAGCGCGCTGGGCTCTTAACCTCTCGGGGCGACGTGTGGGCATGAGTGCCCGCGCGCGATTCATTGACAACTCAGATGCCGATCTCGTGTACTTTCTCTCCCCGGTTCCGCTGGCGAAAGAATTACTTCTCAAACCTTTTGTATGGACTCTTTGGGATATTTGCCACCTTGATTCCCCCGAATTTCCCGAGGTACGAACATCCTATAAATTTGAGGATCGCGAAGACTTCTACTCGAAGAGCCTCCGGAAAGCGGCGCTTGTTGTTGTCGACTCAACACCGTTGCGAGAAAATACCGCGATGGCTTATGGCCTCCACGGGAACAAGTTTGTGACAATCCCGTTTTCGCCTCCTGCGACCTTGGCCGCAGGAGAAACCTCCCCTGAATTGCCCTCGGAAGTTCGAGACCTGACCGCCCCTTACTTCTTCTATCCGGCCCAGTTGTGGGGGCACAAAAACCACGTTCGCATAGCCGAAGCAATCGCTCAGCTCACTGCTGAAGGGCATGATTTCCACGCAGTGTTCGTTGGAAAAGACCACGGGGCAGGAGCAACCATTGCCAAGCGCATCGCCTCGCTCGGAGTATCAGACCGGGTTCACTTCCTGGGTTACGTGAGCGACCAGGCGATGGGCGCGCTTTACCAGAACGCTTCTGCGCTTGTCATGGCCAGTTACTTTGGTCCCACCAACATCCCACCACTGGAAGCTTTCCAGCTGGGCGTACCCGTTATCGCCAGCCTTATCCACAAGGACCAACTTGCACAGGGGGCCCTCTACTTCGATCCTGACGATGAAGCATCCTTGAGCGACGCGATGCTGGCAGTACAAATTCCCTTGGTGCGAGAACAACTGGTCTTACAGGGAGAAGAACGCCTTAAGGGTTTGGACACTGAACGCTCCATCGGAGAGAAAAGCCTCATTGATTCCTTGACGCGACTCTCTCGGCGACTCCTCTAGAAATACATTCCGCGGCACAAGGCCCGCGCGGCGCTCCGTTCCCCAAGTCCGCGAGGTAGTCTGAACGTATTCGTTGCGGAAGCCTCCCCCGATATGTTCAGGGTCTCACCCCGAGAGGCGGCATCGTTGGCCACACCCACTGCATTTCCCGTCTCTTTTGAGGTGTACCCCCCTCGTTCGCCTGAACATCTTGGCGA
>Ga0209491_10010512_pt1 | contig 11093 bp, 9 predicted proteins | sample BON02_FD_187213 | JGI IMG/M metagenome (GOLD analysis project Ga0209491, IMG submission 187213) | Freshwater microbial communities from Lake Bonney liftoff mats and glacier meltwater in Antarctica - BON-02 (SPAdes) (version 2) | ecosystem: Environmental > Aquatic > Freshwater > Ice > Glacier...
ATATATATATATATATATATATATATATATATACATAAATATATATATATATATATATATATATATATATATATATATATATATATATATATATATATCGCCGTGAAGAAATGGACCGACGCCTTCTTCGCCTACCAGACGACTCGAACAAGCCCAAACACAAACTTGGCCTTTACAAGATATTCGTTTACTTCGAGGCTGTTGTTCACGAATCAACCATCCGTTCACCCCCCCCGCCAACCTGCATTGCCCACCCTAGTGCAATATCATTGCACGATCATTGGACAGTATACGACTCCATTTCCCAACTCGCGTTTGTATACTATACACCATACCATATTGGTGATAACAATATCGTGTCAAGGCCAAACACAAATCCTCCCAACACACACCCCTGTCTTCAACCCTCTCGTGTCGAACCCAACTCAACCCGATATAGATCTCTATCGCTATCTCTATTATGTATATATATGTATATATATATATGTATATGTATTATATATATATATATATATATATATATATATATATATATATATATATATATATATGTATATATATATATATATATATATATATATATATATATATGTATATATATATATATATATATATATACATATATATACGAGTTCCCCCCCGCAATATATAGAAACACGTCGTGCTCAAACCGCCCTTTGGCCGCTGCCCTCCTCTGTAGGTGGAGAAAGACAACCTGGTCACCATTTGGCCTGAACAAGATATTGTTTTACTTGGAGATTTTCGTGTACGAAACATCCTCCTTCTATTGTCCCCTCCCACCTGCATATCGCCCGCACTAGCAATACTATTGCACGTCTATTGCGCAATATACGACGGCCCCCCGACCCTTCTTTTGTATGCCATACGCCATCTACTTTTGGTAATGGCAATATCGTGTAAAGGCCAAGTCACCATCTTGACGACGTTAGGCTGCGATTACATATGTCCGCTTTTGTCGATGTATGAGATATCTCAGCTCAAAAGATCAACAGGTCGTATGACATGGGAAAAGATGTTTTATTTTTATTACACCATCGTTCTCAGAACACAGCTTAACACACTAGGAGGAGGCGCCCCGGCGGCACTTAGGCCGCCGTGGCGCCCCTCAGCCCCCGTCCTGACCCGCCGGCGTTCTTCTTTTTTATCGTGCTCAAACAAACCGCCCTTTGGCCGCCTGCACGTGGAGAAAGACAACCTGGTCACCATCTCTACGACTTTATGCTGGGATTACATATGTCCGCTTTTATAGATGTATGCTATGTCAAAAGATCAACAGGTCGTATGATATGTAAAACAATCAACAGGTCACACACACACAGGACACACCGACAGAGAAAACACCCCCGACACCGGCACACACACGCGCACGACAAGACCTCCAAACGAACACCTCCCACAAGCACTTAACAACGCTCAACGGTGGCGCGACGATGATATGTGGAAGATCTACAGGTCACACGCACACGCACACAACAGCAGAACACACGACAGCAGATCAAATCACTCACACGAACACAGAGCGAGCAACGAAAGATTTTTTTTTTTTTTTTTTTTTATCTCTCATGTCATACAACTCCAACACCACAAACGGCGAGAGCCCAGAGCGAGAAACATTGCCGGCGCCGAAGCGCTAGCAGTGGCCAGAAGGGGTTAATCATGCTCAAACCGCCCTTTGGCCGCTTGCAGGTGGAGAAAGACAACCTGGTTACCATTTCTACGACGTACACCAAGCTGGACCGGGTACACGTTGCCGAGCCGCCCGCGTCGAATCCGCATATATATATACATATATATACATATATATATGTATATATACTAGTTCCCCAAAAATATATAGAAACCATCGTTCTCAAACCGCCCTTGGCCGCTGCTCTCCTCTGTAGGTGGAGAAGGACAACCTGGTTACCATTTCTACGACGTACACCAAGCTGGACCGGGTACACGTGGCCGAGCCGCCCGCGTCCAATCCGCAAGGCGGGGCGCAGGGCACGCCGGCTCCACAGCACCTGGCCGTGGGCGCAGATGGAGAACAGGTCGCCGAGGCCAAGATCGAGATCAAGAAGCTCTACAAGTGCCTGCAGGCGGTGGTGACCTCGGACATACGGATCCACGGCGGTATCTGCTGCATCATACCGGAGCGCGCGCTGGTGCTGAAAGTGTTTTTGCCCTCGAGCGAAGCGACTGACGAGTCGCACGTCGTCTTCTACTTCCCCGTGATTCTGTGAGTGTGGGAACTGTGAGCATGATGTGGGGGGGTTGGTGGGCGTCGTCCTTGTAGAGACGTGTTATTTTTTATTTTTTATTTTTTAATATAAATGGTTAATAGAAGAAGCGACACCGACTTAGGTAGATCTGCTGTATCATTCCAGTTCCAGAGCGCGCGCTGGTGCTAAAAGTGTTTTTGCCCTCGAGCGAGGCAACTGACGAGTCGCACGTCGTCTTCTGCTTCCCCGTGATTCTGTGAGTGTGGGAACTGTGAGCATGATGTGGGGGCGTCGTCCTTGTAGAGACGTGTTATTTATGTGTTTTTAGACGATCTGCTGTATCATTCCAGAGCGCGCGCTAGTAGAGCTCAAAGTATTTTTGCCCTCGTCGAGCGAGGCGACCGATGAGTCGCACATCGTCTTCTAATACTTTCCCTTGATTCTGTGAGTGTGGGAACTGTGAGCAGGATGTGGGGGGGTTGGTGTGCGTCGTCCTTGTAGAGACGTGTTATTTGTGTGTTTTTAGATCTGCTGCATCATCCCGGAGCCGGAGCGCGCGCGCTGGTGCTAGTGCTAAAAGTGTCTTGGCCTCGAGCGAGGCGACCGCGATGAGTCGCACGTCGTCTTCTACTTCCCCGTGATTCTGTGAGTTTGAACTTGTGAGCTCTGATCGTGGGGGTTGGTGGGCGTCGTCCTTGTAGAGACGAGTTATTTGTCGTGTGTGTTTTGTGTTTTTACTGATTCGTAGTATTCGTATTACGTATTACGTATTACTGGTTACTGTCAGTCTGATACTGTAACTTTAAAAGTCACTTTGTGTGGTGTGTGGGCACGTGAGCACTGAGCACGTAGTGCGACGTGGGACGTGGACACTGGTAACCCAGGGCTAATAATGACCGCAACATCGGGATGACCGGGATGGACTAGACTATGTGCTAAGTGACTTATAAGTGTGCCGCCGGCGGCGGCGACGCGGCGGTATACAGAGTTCCCCCCTCTTTATTCGTGTTATTCCCGTCGGATGTGTCGTCTGTCATGCGTCATGCCGCCGTGGCCATCCTCAATAAGTAGTTGCGTGCTGTGCGCACGCGTCGTACTAGCGCTCTATATATAGTTGGCCCCTTTACACGATATTGCCATCTCATCAATATTTATTGTATGGTGTACGTATGACATATGGTGTATGGCATACAAGAGGACAAGAGGCGAGGGTCGGTGGGGGTGTGTGTATTGCGCATGTATGTATGTATGTAAAGATTCGGCGGCACCAGCACACGCAATGGTCGTGCAATAGTATTGCAATAGGGTAGGCTTTGCAGGTGGGAGGGGCAATAATATAGGGATGATAGACTCCCACAGGCAAAACCTTTGAAGTGTGAGCAAGTGAAACAATATCTTGTCGTATAAAGGCTAACACTAACTCTATTTCTATTATTATTATTATTATATTATAATATATAATATTACAGCTATAGGCTATAGCATAGCTATAGGCTAAATCTATATAGGCTGATGAATAGGCCTATGGTATAGCCTTACTGTATGGCCTATATGAACTATATAATATGAACTATGACTATGAACAGTTCATGAACACAGCGAATAACGAAAAACTTATTGAATAACAGATAACACAGAGAGGGCAGAGAGCTCTCTCAACCTCTCAAAATAGAGCTAACTAAGGAAAACGTTGCAGGGAGTAACAGCCGCGTCTAGCGGAACACACACACATGCTGGTGGGAAGAGCAGGCGTGTAGCCTGGCGCTGTCTCGCGCGCCCGTCTGGGGATGCGGAGAGGCTACCGGAGGGGAACCGCAGAGATACCGCCGGGGTTTTCCTCGTAAAAAATCTGTTGTGTGGGCGACTTTTCGCGCCGCCTTCGCCGTTCCCGCTGTCCTTGCCAAGCAGCATGGCCTACTTCAGGTTTGTGTTCGTGCTGGCGCTCTTCGGCGCGTGCAGCGCCGCCTCAGAGCAGTCGATCGAAGACATGATGGCAAACCTCAAGGGAATGCCGGGCATGGAAGGAGTAAAGATGTTTTCGGTGGGTGCAACAGCCCGTCGCTTCACTGTGCTACCTCGGGAGGTTGTATAGCAGACGTCGCGCGCATCCGCCGGCACAGGCAGGCCGCGGCAGTGCAGGTGAACCCGCCTGACCAGTAGCACCGCCCAATGCTCGCAGTCGGACGACTTGAAAGGCATGGACCCGGATGAGATGATGAAGAAGATGGGTGGTCGAGGCGGGCGCGGGCGCCCCCCGCGCCGGACGCGCAGCCAGTGGAAGAAGCAGCTCATTTCTTTCTACGAGCACCACGAGTTGGAGGACAAGGTGCGTCCGCTCCTCTTGGCCTTAGCGGGACAGTCACCCGTGCTGACCACTTACTCGACTTTTTTCGCAGGTTGCCGGTGTGGACGCAGCACTGGACAAGTGGAAGGGCCGCGAGGACAAGATGTGGAGTGCGCTGCAGAAGAAGTGTGTGCCCGCCCTCACTCACACGAGCGCGCGCGGCAGCAATCGAAGGGGGTCGCAACGCGGTCCACCGGCGGCGGCCGCTCCATATAGATGCAGACATAGATATATGTGTGTATATATGTGTATATGCATGCATATGCGCAAACACATATGAACATATAGCTGGGTATGGGCCTTCACATCGACGACGCGGACGTCTCTTTCAACCTGCTGCTATCGGAGTTGGTGCATTGCAGAGCTGACGTCCCGGCGTCTCCGCACAGCTGTGGCGGTCTGTAAGAAGAGAAGCATGGCACACACATACACACACGACAAGAGCAACACCACACCACACGACGAGAACAACACCAGAAACGACCACACGAAGAACGACCCCTGTCACTTACCAACGATCGAAGGTGGCACGGCGACGGTGCGTACCACCTCCCACACCCGTGGGGTAGTCTGTGGGACGAACCTAGCCTCGCTTTTCTCTCCCCCCCCTCGAGCGAAGCCCCCACCGCCTCCACACGGCTGGAGACTGACCACACTGTTGTGAGCAGTCGCTGCCACACATATTTCCCGATATATAGGCGATGGATTTCAGTACCACTCATCACAGCTGACCTTTTCAGATCATTGGTACAGTTCCCCAGTCTTTTCACCCAGAGGACGTGGGCATCGCCACGCCGCGCTGCGCCCCTGCTCCTAGCGCCCCTCTTCCCCCTTTCCCCTCCGCCCCGTTTCAGATACGCAGACGTGGTCGATGCCAAGCTCGAGGAGAACCGCATGTCCCCGCGCCGCGCTGCACCTTTGCTCCTAGCGCCCCTCTGCCCCCTCTGCCTTGGCGTTTACAATATATTCGATATTCTTTCACGTCAAGGCTTTTGTGCACGAATCAATCATCCTTTTATTGCACCCCCCCCACCTGCATTGCCCACACGGTTGCAATACGATTGCAATACAACTGCGTAATATTCGACCCCCCTCCAACCCCCCGTTTTTATGCGCATACAACATACCATATTGTGCATGGCAATATCTTGTAAAGGCTAACATCTGCCCCGTTTCAGATACGCGGAGGTGGTCGATGCCAAGCTCGAGGAGAACCGCAAAAAGGGCGAGGAAAACCGCAAAAAGGGTGACGAGGCCAAGGCGCGCGCGTCTGACGACGAGGCTGCCGCCGACGCCGCCTTCAAGAGGGAGCTGTAGAGACCGCTGGGTGCCACGTTACATAGTGGTTCTCCTGGTTCTGTAGAGTAACGTCCCACCTATGGCTCATCGTCAGAGGCGCGGGCTAGACTAGACTAAAGAGTCGCCGGCGGGGCGGCGATAGAGGATGCTTGTGCTAAGCTGGTTGGGCAGACCACGTGCGGCCTACCGGGAGTCGAACCCCAGATAGTTACTCTGCGCCAATCGGGTGAGCGCCTTCCAGAAAGCCGATGTTTTGTAGAGGACAAAAGACCACTCCGCCAGTTGTCCTCTAAGCGCTTAGAGGACAACTGGCAGAGTGGTCTTTTGTCCTCTACAGATGCTTGTGCTAAGCTGGTTCGGCAGATTCTTCGCCGCGGTGACGCGGATGAAGCGCATCTGAGCTCGCGTCTGGGTGGTGGCGGGGCCCGCACGCCATCTAGAGTCACGACTGTCAGTGGTTAGTTAGTAGACAGTGTACTTGGTGTGCAGTGCCGATTTGCCTCGGCCCGCGTCTTCTAACGCGGCGTGGGCGGCCTTTACGCCGTCACTTGGCCGGACGCAGCGAGCGCTTGGGTATTCAGTTAGGAACTAGGAACTGCGACCACCTCGTATCTCTCGTTCTATAGTTTAATAGTTTGTAGTCTCTAGTGCTGTGCATGTGTATGTGTACTGTGTACTGCTTGTGGCTTGTTTGTGGCGGTTGCTGTGGTTGTGGTTGTCAACTGGTTGTGGGGGTGAGGCCTCGAGGAGCGGTTTTCAGGGGCAGGCGCAGGCGGGGGTTCAGGGCTGACGAGGCCGTGGGCGGCTGGCTGGTCCTTGCTGCTTGCTGCGCGCGCTAGGCAGGGAATCACCTCTCTTTCATACTTATATACTTGTTCTACCGTGGTTATTAATTCATAATTTGCTATTCATATGAATGCTCCCATTGGATTGATTATTGTTATAGTAATAGATTGCACAGTGCGCTCGAGCGAAGGGTGGCTCCCCCTGTCTGGAGCATGGCACGTGCCGAGCTGCTCCTCTGCATCGCTGCATGCTGCGGTGCAAACGCCCGGCCACATCTTAGCCGGCCGTTGCAGAGTCCTGACCAGTCGGCGGTGGCGACCACCATACCCCGCCGGCAGCTTCCGATCCGCCTACGCGGTGGCGCGGCTCCCGACGCGGCATCCGCAGCCGCTGTGGCACGCGCCAAGGGGCTGCTGCTCGTCGCGAACGCGGGCTTCGGGAGCTACAGCGTCATCCTCCGGGCGCTGAGTATGGTGCCTGGCGCCGAGCCGCTCGGTACGGTCTTTATCACGTTTGTGCGCTACTCCTTCCTCTTCCTCTTCGCGTCGGTGACCCGCCATCTTCGCGCGGTGCAGGCACGGCGCCGGCCGCCCAAGGTCCCGGCCGGGCCAGAGGCGCCCGGCGCCAACCTCGCGGCCTTTGAGCTCGCCGTCTACTCAGTGGCCAGCGCGCTTCTCTCCATCTGGGGCACCGTACGGGTGACCGCCGCAATGTCAGAGATATTCGCCTCGACCGACCACGTGTTTGTGCCGCTGGTCTCGGTCCTCCTCGGCGCCGGCGGGTTTGGGCGGCGGACCTGGGGCGCTTGCGTAATGGCGTTTGGCGCGGCAGTGCTAACCGCAGTCATCGACGCCGTGCGCGGCGGCGCGGGCGGCGACAGCAGCTTCGCCGGCGCCGCCGCACTCGTGGCGTCCGCCTGGGTCGACTCGATCTACCGCGTGCGGACGACCGCCTACCTGCGCACACACGCGGCCGGACGGCTCAACCTGGCACGCATGCTCTGGATGGGGGGCCTCTCTGCGCTGGCGCTCCTGGCCGACGTGGCCGCCGGCGGCCCGAGCGCCGCAACGCTGCGCCGCGTGGGCAACGTCAAGCCAGCGCAGTGGGCGCTCATGGCTAGCGGCGTCTTCATCTCTGGCTTTTTCTCCGCCTCACTCCAGTTCGAGGCGATGCGGACCATCTCGGCCGCAAAGTCGCAGCCCTTCGCCGCGCTGCAGCCCCTCTTTGCGGGCATCTTCGGCTTCTTCGCACTGCGCGAGAGCGTCTCGCTCGGCACCATGCTCGGCGGGCTGCTCATGGTGGGCGCCGCCCTGGTTGCGTGCGGCGACGAGGAGGCGGACCTAGCGGCGGTGGCGGACGCGGCGGTCAGCGCCGAGGCTGCGGAGGACCCTGGGATGGCCGAGTCGCACGCGGTGTCGGCGTTGCCACCGCTGGACAGCCCGCTCGACACCATCGAGGGCGAGATGCTCGACGAGATTGTCCACCAGATGGAGGAGCCACCCGCCCCGCCGCCCAAGCGGCGCAGGCCGCGGCCCGCCGAGGTGCTGGCGGCCGCCCTCGCGCTGGGCGTGCTGAGGGAGGCGAGCAAGAAGAAGAAGACGGCATAGAGCAAGCACTTCAGGGGGGGGGAGGCACACTCCCCCACAAGGCCGAATTCAATTCGCCAGCGAGGTGCACGGCCGAGAGTGGTCTGTGCACACCCACACATCAATGCGGGGCGTTTCCTGATGGGTTCGCACATGCGTATGTGGCGAGGCCCCCTGGCTGCTCCGCTTAGGCTCTGAGGCGTCAGCGTCAGGCTCAAACCTTCTCATCGTCATCGGTCCCCGTTCCCTGTGGCCTGTGGCTTGGCACGTGTCGTCGTTTGACATGGTGGCGCTGTGGGCGGGTCCGTCCTCTACGGTCTCCGGCGCCGCATTATATATATACATATATATATATATATATATATATATATATATATATATATATATATATATATATATATATATTATCGATCTATCTCGGTCATGTTTCAGTTTGCATTCTTTGTTTATTGCCCTCTTTCCTCTTTCTCATTGTTTATTTATATGTGTATAAAGACTTTATTATATAAACTTTATATATAATGTTATAATATACTTATTATTATATTATATTATTATATTATATATATTGACACTGATATTGTAGTTGAAGCTGAAGTAGAGAAGTACTTCACAGTGACAGCAGTGACACACACAGTGCACAGTGACAGTGGGGGAGGGCGGTGTGTAGTGTCAGTGTGCAGTGTATATGCGCATGTGTATACGTATGTGGTTGTACAAAAACGCCACACAGCACCACACGGCAGCAAGGAATAAGAAAAGAGGGTCAGTTCTCTACTCTCTCTATGTCTATGATGTCTCTATATATATTTATGGATATCTTTATATTAGAGTCGTCTTCCTTCTATTTCTGTAGATAGTTAGTAGCCGCAGGACGCAGGACCTACCTATACTTACTACCTATAGCTATAAAGTATAGTGTCATTATGTTGAGTAATAATAAGCTATATGAGTTGTGTTGTGTTTTAGCTTCTGCTTCTGCGACATTCGCGCGGATTTTGGCCCTTCTACCCTATACTCTCTGTTTCCTCTCTTTTATTTCAAATCGAAACTTAAACTTAATACCGCCTACGGTACGGCTTAATCTGTAACAACCAATAGTAACGGCTCTACGGCTACTTATACGGCCTGCCTATGCCTATCTATAATACGACGCTTACCGCCTACGCCTACGCGAGACGTGTGACGACGCGGCTGTGCTACACACACACACATATACGGGTAAGCTACGGGTACATGAGTTATGGGTGGTGGGTGGGTCGTATGGGTATTTGTAAGTACGTATACGCGGTGCGTGTAGTCGTAGTAGGCATAGCATAGCTAATATAAATATAAGCGTGTGCTACTGACTTTATAATAACTCTTATCTCTTATGCATTATTTCTGTAAAGATACAGTACAGTAGTATATGGGCCCTACATATATATATCCATATATCTTATAGTGGTAGTAGGGGCAGTATAATATAGCGGTATATAGATGCAGGGTGTGTCATGTGTCATACACATACATCACACCGCACCGCGCACATGTCGTGTGCGCGGTGTGCGGTGTGTATGATATATGTGATATGTGATATGCGTGAGATGGGGTTAACCCTCTCACTACCGCCCGAGACCGAACGGGAACGAACAGGCTGTATCATCCCCGTGGGTCTCACATCTCACTTACGAAAGGGTCGGGAAACACACCCACACCCTGCTCGCGTGAGAGCTCGCGAGGTCTGATCGTTGGAGCGTCACGCCGAGCAGCCACAAAAAAAGGTTAAATAAGGTTATACTATATAAGTTATACAACTTATATAATACTCACCCTGCTCACCACCGGCCACACACAGACTATCTAGGGCTGCTTATGGTGTGGTCCGTGTGGAGTGCTTGCCTGTGGACAAGCCGCGGGCGGGGTGTGGTGTGTGCGACACGCCGCGGCCGCGGAGCTCTGGCGTGTGGCGCCGCGGGCCTGTGCGCGCGCGCGCGTGTGCTGATGCTGCCGAATATTTACATCCACCCCCACCGCTTTCTATTTCCGCCTCGTACTGTGACTGTGAGTCTGTAGCTGTAGCTGTAAAATCGTATAAGAGTAGACGCGCCGCGCCCTACACGAACGCACCCCCTTCCCTACTTTCCTGTATATACAAATACACACAGATTGAGCACAGTGCGCCATATCACCGCCGCCGCGCCTTCTTCCCGCCCTGCGCCTCACCCCCCTCCCCAGCGGTGCTTCTTTGGCCAATACGGGCCGGAGGCCCGCTACTCTGGGTGTCGGCGCTGCGGGGCGTCTCGCTACTGCTTGCTGTGTTCGCGGGGCGGTCTTCCGAGAGGTCCGATACTGCCTCCCCCTCCCCTTCCGAGAGGTTGGATACTGCCTCCCCCTCCTCCTCGTATTCGACCCGGCAGGTGACCATCTCGAACCGCTGCCCCGCGCCGCGCTTGCTCGCGCGCGCGCGGCCCTCCTCCTCTCCCAATTGCATCGCGTACTCAACCGTTACCTGAAAGAGCGACATAGAACATTTCATCAGATTCAGAACAATTCATCAGAAGAGAAACAGGTCACACACAAACACACAACAAGAACAACACAACACAACACACGACAAGAACAACACCACAACAACACAACACACGGCACGACAAGAACAACACCACAAACGACCACACGAAGAACCACCCCCCGCACTTAAAGGTGCCCTGTGCGCCTAAGTAATTCTCAAGCAGATTCTCTTTTTCAACGTGTACTAATGACTTTGGTGCTGTGACTCATAATGAACGACGGTTTCAGTTTCGACTCTTCAATCACTTGTTCCGAATTGTTCCGTGTTTCATGGGTAAATCTAGGATACATCGCTGGTGA
>Ga0209491_10010513_pt1 | contig 11092 bp, 8 predicted proteins | sample BON02_FD_187213 | JGI IMG/M metagenome (GOLD analysis project Ga0209491, IMG submission 187213) | Freshwater microbial communities from Lake Bonney liftoff mats and glacier meltwater in Antarctica - BON-02 (SPAdes) (version 2) | ecosystem: Environmental > Aquatic > Freshwater > Ice > Glacier...
GGCGACTTCGCCAACATCAAGACCACCGCCAAGGGCATCGAGCTCACCGAAGTCATGCCCAAGCTCGCCCAGCAGATGCACCGCGCTTCGCTCATTCGCTCGGTCAGCTACACGCCCGCAGGCCTCTTCAATCACACCGCCGCGATCTACCAAATCATGACCGGCTACACGCCCGACAAGGTCTCGCCCTCGGGTCAGCTTGAGCCGCCCGCGCCCAACGATTACCCGCACTATGCCTCGCAGATTTGCCGCCTCCAGCCCAGCGATATTCCCATGCTCCCCGCTGTCATGCTGCCCCGCCCGCTTCAGGAATCTGGCATCATTCAAAAGGGCGGCACCGCCGGCTTCCTCGGCAAAGCTCACGATCCTTATTACTTTTTCCAAGACCCCAACGGCAAGGTCAATCTCACCGACCTAACCCTGCGTGCGGAAATTAGTAAAGAACGTCTCTCACGTCGTCAGTCGATGCTCGAAAAAGTCAACAAGGCGATGCCCAATATTGAGAAGGCCGTCGAACAATCCGCAGTCAATGAATACTACGGCAAAGCGTTTGACCTACTAATTTCCGGCCGCGCGCGCAACGCTTTCGATCTCGATAAAGAAACAAAAGAAATGCGCGATAAATACGGCCGACATACTTTCGGCCAATCACTACTACTGGCCCGTCGTCTGCTCGAAGCGGGCACCAAGATCGTGCAGGTCAACTGGCCCGCCGTGGCTAATGGTAATCCGCAGGTCGATGCGTTTGATACTCACGCGGACAACTTTGGCCCACTCAAAAATCTCCACTGCCCCAAGCTCGATTCCGGTCTCGCCGCTCTGCTGGAAGATCTCGATGAGCGTGGCCTGCTCAAGGAAACACTCGTCGTCGCTCTCGGCGAATTCGGCCGCAGCCCGCGCATGGGCGTCTCCACCAGCGGCAACGGCAACGGCGCCAAAGGCCGAGACCACTGGCCCTATTGCTACACCGCCCTCATGGCTGGCGCTGGCATCGCTCGCGGCGCCCTCTACGGCAAGTCCGACGCCACCGCCTCCAGCCCCGTCGATAACCCCGTCCACCCCACCGAAATCCTCGCCACCATCTACCACGCCCTAGGCATCAACCCGCACACCCTGGTCATGAACCACCTCAACCAGCCCCGCGAACTGGTGCAAAGCAACCCGGTGACAGGGGTGTTTGGATGAATCACCTCAGCGTGCCCGCCGCTTTGATGCAACTTATACCGGCGATAATCTCTCAAGCGAGTTTGTGCTGATTGAGCCATTGGATTGCCAATGTCCGAAACCGACAGATATTCATCGAGGACGTACTTTTCTTAAGTAAAACAACGGATCACTTGTCATTCGTTCTCTTCAGAATCGTTCTTGTCGGCGCGGCCGGCCTTTCTAGTGCCCTTGCGCTCGGCCTGAGTAGGGTTGTCGCGCTGGTCGCTACGTTTGGGGCTGCGTTTGCCCTGCTCGGAGAGGCTGCCCTGCTGGTCGGTCGGGCCAATGTCTCGCCGTTCCTGCTGACTCTGGCCCATGTCCCGGCGGTCGCCGCGCTGGCCGCCCCCGCCTTGACCGGCACCTTCGTTGCTGCCCTGTCCGCCGCCGTGATTGCCAGATTGCGCGGCGGGCAACTGGCCACCTTGCTGGCCGCGCGGCTTGCCGACTTGCTCGCTGGACTGCGTCTGAGCTTGGTTGGCCTTGTTCAAATTGGGTTTCTTGTTCTGCTTTTGCGCCATGGCGATACTCCTTCTAATAAGGGGGAACCAGCAGTCTGTGAACAACTGAGCATAGTGCCCCCAAGCAGCCGCGAAAATCAGGAGGCTGCCCCAATGCAGGTCAGCGTTAGCCTGATCTTTCCTCACCACTTGCCCTACTCTTGTTACCTGCGTTCCTTTCCGCTCCGCGCTTGCAAATCGCGGATTGGTTCAGGTATAGACTTCTTCCCTTCCCTGCTCCACCATTCACCAGTTGCCGCTCACTCGCCAGAGGTTCCTTCGCTCCAACGCTGATTGCGGTATGCACTTGGCGTCACGCCCACCTCGCGCTTGAATACTTCGTACAGTCGCGTCCGTGATGTGAAACCTGCGCGGGTGGCGATGTCGCCGATAGAGCAGTCGCTGCCTGCCAGTTCCCGCTTGGCGCGCTCGATGCGAACACGGCGGATTTCCTGTGCCACCGTGCGCTTGAGTGTCGCGCTGAATCGGTTCTGCAATGTCTTGGGACTGACCCCCACCGCCTGAGCAACGTCATCGACCTCCAGGATCGTGTGAAACTTGTCTGAGATGTAGGTCATCGCCTTCCTGACCAGTTCATCGTCCACCGCGTAGAAGTCCGTCGATTCTCGCACCACCACGCCTACCGGTGGCAGGATGATGTGGATCGGCTTGACGGGATCGAGTGCTGCTGGCTTGGTGCGATGTTGGCTTTTGTCCTGTTCTGCTGCCTCCATCATGTCATCAAGCAACCGCGCTGCTTCGTAACCGACCCGGTCATACCCGACCTCGACGCTGGAGAGCGATGGCCGGGGCTGTTCGCAAAGTCGCTCTTCGTTCATTCCGCCGACGATGGCGACATCGACGGGGATGCGCCAGCCGCGCTCCTGACACATTTTCACAACCAGCCGGGCGTTCACATCCGTGGCCATGCCTACGCCCATGGGTAGCGCCCAGGCATCCATCCAGCGACTGATCTGGTCCATCGCCTTTTGATAGGAGGAACGTGATTCGCCCCAGTTTGCGGGCAAGTTCAATACGGCGACTTGGTGACCCGCATCTCGAGCAGCGGCGATGAATCCCGCAGCCTGTTGCTTCTCTGGCACATTGCCCAAGACCGACAGGCAGGCGAATTGCCGGAACCCACGCGATTGCAGGTGCTCCAGTCGAAGTCGGCCTACCTCTTCAAAATCCGGGAACACCCCGGGCAGTTGGTCCCTGGCCGGTGAGCCGGCTTGCACGTTGATCAGCGGCACGCCTAGTTTCGCAGCCGCCTCGACAAGCTCCAGGCTCAGCGAATTGACGCGGGCAATGACGCCGTCGTAGGGCCGGTGCCCTTTTGTTGCCGAATCAAGCGTGACCTCGGCCCAGTCGTCGATGACCGTTTCCCAGCCCTGCTCATCGGCGTACCGCTGGATGCCGGCGAACAGCTCCGCATGCTGCTTGTAGAGCAAGTAGATTTCTAACGACAGGCCGATGCGGCGCGGCTTGGGCATGATATTCGACCCTCATCAGAACATAAATCGCCTAAATCCGAACATCGCCGAGGCATTTTAAGCTCCGACAGCGGCGCTGTCCCTTTCTGATTTTATCTCGTATCCGGACACATTTTACCCGTAAGCGGTCAGCTCACCCGTTATGATAGTCTCGGAATCGTTCCAAAAACTAAACGTATGGCCCAACCCCTAGAAGGAGTCTGAAAATGTCTGGTACAAGTCGAATGTTAAGTAAGAAACGATGGATAGCCTGCTTCGCCGCTGCGGGCATGACGTTCTGCGGCACATCAGCGCACGCGATCACGGTGGCCAACTCGGGCTTCGAAGCCAACAGCAACGGTGGTGTCGGCAATGGTCCGATCACCAGTTGGTCTCAAGTCGGGGGCGGTGGCACCAACACAGCCGCGCAGCCCTTCCTGGAGCAGGCCGCTCACGAAGGCACTCAGGTTGCGTTCATCCAAAACGGCGGCAACATCTCGCAGTCGATTGCTGGCTACGACCCCACAAAACTTTACACCGTGACCTACTTCGTCAGCGAACGCGGTCAACCCAACGCCAGCACCACTACCTCCGTCTCCCTCGACGGTGGCACGACAACGTTCACCCAGTCCGACAGCATTCTCAAGACCGACAAGTTCCGCCGCATCGTCAGTGGCCCGCTGGCGGTTTCGGGTGCGTCCTCAACACTGCGAATCATCTCCGCCAATGGTCCCAACGATGACTCACTGCTGATCGACGCGGTCAGCATCACTCGCGCTGTGCCAGTCGTGCCCGATGGCGGGTTTGAGAACCCGGTGCAGCCGAATACCAATACCACCACCCGATTCGAACAGGGCAATGGTACTGGTGGCGGCACCCTTGTAGGCTCCTTGTGGAACTTTGGCACCACAGGTGGAGGCATCACCCGCAATGTCTCCGCCTTCGCCCCTCCTGCCGCGCCGGAAGGTTCGCAGGCAGCGCTGCTCCAGAACAGTACCGCCCAATTCAGCACCACCGTCTCCGGCTTCGAAGCAGGTGTCACCTACAGCCTCAGCTTTGAAGCGGCTGGCCGCAGCGGCGGGTCCAACGTGTTCGAGGTTCTACTCGACGGCGTCGCCCTCACCTTCGGTAGCAGCACCTTGATCAACCCCACCGTGAATACCTACAACACCTTTACCAGCAACAGCTTCGCCACCACTGGGGGCTCGTTTTTGCTTGCGTTCCAAGGTCGAACGCCTCTTGATAGGACCTCCTTCATCGACGATATCCGTTTCAACTTCGTCGCCGAAGCTCCCGTCCCCGAACCCTCCTCGCTCGCTCTGCTGGGCCTGGCCGGTTTGATGGCGATGCGTCGCCGTCGCGAACGGTCTGCCAGCGCTCTTGCCTGAGCGGATCGAGTTTGATTGCAATAACAGAGGCCATTCCCTGTGTTGGGAATGGCCTCTGTTAATCATCTTGTCCGAGGCAATGCCCTATGCGCCGCGCCTTCACCCTAGTCGAAATGCTCCTGGTCGTCGCACTGATTGCGCTGCTGATTTCCATGCTGCTGCCGCAGTTGAATCGCGCCAGAGAAAGCGCTCGCCGCGCTCAGTGTGCCAACAATCTTCACCAGTCCCATCTGGGCTTCGTGAATTACAGTTTCGACAACAGGACTTTTTACCCCGACTCCAAACGCGATGATGGCGGGCAACACACCGGCTACCTCTCCACCCCCATTTACAACGCCCTCCTCAAAGCCGTCGGCGACAACAACCTCATCTTCCTCTGCCCCAATCAAAAGCCTTCGTTTCAAGGCTATCTCCTGGCCGGCTCAACGCCCCCCAACGGCCTGGGTTATCGCCTGGGCTATATCTACCTCGGCGGCTTCAACTTCACAGGTTGGCTCAACCTCGCGCCCAACCCCATCTGGGATTCGCCTCGCCGCAGCAACAATGCCAAGCCCAACATGAAGCTTGCCACCGACTACATCTATCAGCCCGGCCCCGGCGTCAACAACCCGACCGTTGGCTCCCATGGCTCAAGCGGCGAAGTCCGATCCCCCGCAGGTGCCGGTGTCCACCCCTCACAAATCGGCGTCGAAGGCGGCAACACACTCCTCGTCGATGGTGCGGTGCGATGGAACATCCTCAAAGACATCAAAGCCCACGCCGCTTTGCCCAGCGGAATGGCCTCCAACTTTCACTGAACCAAGTCGTAAGATTGGCACCGCCCGCCACGGTTCACCTTGCACACCATTCTCGGCAGGCGGTGCCCACCCTACGTCCTGAAAAAGAATGATGACGCGTAGCGCGCAGCGCCTTATCCGTGCTATAATGTGCCGGTCGGTTTCACCTCTTTCTTCCGTCCGGGGTTTTGGATAGTTTTAGACAGTTTGATAGACAGCTAGGGAGGCATCCTCATGTCCATTCGTCCTTTTCCAATCTGTGGTCGGCAGCTGTTGGCTGGCGCGTTAAAACCAGTCGCGGCGGGTATGTACTTCGCGGGCGGTGAAGGTGGGTTTGCCTTGTTCGCATGGCAGGTGGACACGAAACGGACGCGTTTTTATGGCGGTGTAGACATCCAAAACCGCTTTTTTAGCGTAATTTCAAGGGGTAGACGTCTAGCACACATGGGGTGGACACGCGTTAAGATTATTAAATACAATGACTTAACGACAAAGTTGCAGAAAAAATCGGGGGAGGGGTAGACATTTCCTCCCTTTTAAAAACTCCTGGGTGCCAAACCTGTCCGCCGCACCCACGCACCCATAGAGCGGTGGCTGATCGAGAGGGTTGCGTGATATGGTGTTTGCAGGAACCACACCTTGGAGATTGGCCATGCGAAAGTTGATTGTCACCTCGCTACTGATTCAGTTCGTACTCGCTGCTGCGGCCGCGAACGTGCATGCAGCCGAGATTCATCACGCCCAAGGTGAACTGGCGGGCGAGGTGACGGCGTCGAGTGTGTTATTGCAATCGCGCCTCACCGCCATCGCCGGTCCGGTACTCGATAAGGATGGCGATGTGCCTGGCGCTGCGGGTGTGGCTTGTTTTGAGTGGAGCGAGGGCGCTGACTTTGCCTCCAGCAAACGCACCGCGTGGATCAAGGCGATGGACACCGGCGATTTCATCGTGCGCGCCAAGCTCGCCGATCTCAAAGCGGGTCAGCTTTATCACTATCGCCTGGTCTTTGGCGCTGATGAAAAGAATACGCAAACCGGGCCAGCACGCCAGTTCAAGACGCTGCCTACTTCGAAGACGAACGAGCCGCTGACTTTCATCATGGGCAGCTGCATGCACTACTACGCCTTCATGAGCGGCAAGCCCAACGGCGGCGGGCCGGTGACCGCCACCGATGAAGATAAGAAGCTGGGCTATCCATCCTTCGCTGCGATGGCCGCGCTCAAGCCGGACTTCTTCATCGGCACCGGCGACATCGTTTACTACGATCATCCCAGCATCGCACCGGCCCGGACGCTGCCGCAGCTTCGCATGAAATGGCACGAGCAGTTTCGCTTCCCGCGTATGGTCGAGTTCTTCGCCCGCACTCCCGCTTACTTCTCCAAAGACGATCACGACTTTCGCTTCAACGATGCGGACCTGCTGGGCGAGAAACTACCTTCGCCCACGACTGGTATCGAGCTGTTTCGCGAACAGATGCCGATTCATGAAGCGGGCGATGAGACCTCGCCGACCTATCGCACGCATCGTGTACACCAGCATCTTCAGCTTTGGTTTGTGGAAGGCCGCGACTTTCGCTCACCCAACAACATGCCTGATGGCCCGGAGAAAACGATCTGGGGCAAAGAGCAGCGCGGCTGGCTTGAGCGCACGCTCAAGGAGAGCGATGCGACTTGGAAGATCATTATTACGCCGACGCCGATGGTCGGGCCGGACAGTACGGGTAAAAAAGATAATCACGTCAACCCGCAAGGCTTTCGCCATGAGGCTGATTCCTTCTTCGCCTACCTCAAGGACAACCGCATCAGTAACGTGATGACCTTTTGCGGCGACCGCCACTGGCAGTACCACTCGGTTCACCCGACCGGCCTCGAAGAGTTCGGCTGCGGCGCGATCAACGACGAAAACTCCATCCGTGGCACCCGCGCTGGCACCAAGAACAGCTCCGACCCCGATGGCCTGATCCAACAGAAATACATCTACAACGAACCCACCGGCGGCTTCATCCAGGTGAAACTCGAACCGTCAGCCGAGGGAAAAGCCAAACTGCGCATCGCCTTCCGCGATGATCACGGGAAGCTCATGCATGAGGTGGTGAAGTGAGCCGCGACTCAACGAGTCGCGGACGCCTGGGGCTTGTTGACGTTTTAGGTTGTCCAGTGATCTACGGGATCATCGCCTGAATCAACCTGCGGCATCCGGGAGCAAGGCGCGATGCACACTCCTTGAGGTCGCAGACATCCGCGACTCGTTGAGTCGCGGCTCCTGGCCTGAAATATGAAACCCCTCCCTCACCCCGTCAGGCGCCACGCGGCACGGTAGCGCAGGCCCAGGTTCAAGATGCGCTGGATCAGTTCTTCGTACTCGATGCCAGCAAAGTGGGCGGACTCGGCGAAGTCTTCGCCGTAGGACAGGTTCGGGTTCGGGTTGGCCTCGATCAGATACGGCGTGCCATCGGGGCTTAGGCGCAGGTCCATGCGGGCGTACCCGGTGAGGTTGAGCTGGCGATAAGCGCGGCGACAGAGTTTGTTGATGCGGGTCACTGTCGCGGGATCGAGGTCGTGTACGAGGCCGGTCTTGATGCCGACTTTGCGCTGATAGGCTTCGTCCCATTTCACTTTTGCGGTCGCGATGTTGGGCGAATCTTCGGGGAGGTTTTCAAACGTTAATTCCCAGATCGGAAAATTCTTGAGCTGCTGATTGCCCATGATTCCCACGTACAGCTCTCGGCCTTCGATGTACTGCTCAGCAATCGCATCGGTGCCTAGCGTGCGATGAATGAACTCGACGCGCTCAGCGAGTTTTTCTTCGCTGGTGACAATCGAAGCATGCGAGATGCCAGCGGAGGCTTCTTCGGTGAGTGATTTCACAAGCAACGGATATTCGTATTGCTTTCGCCGGGACATTTTGCGGCCGATGGGGAAGACATAAAAGCGAGGCGTGGGGATGCGGTGGTAGGCGAGGATTTTTTTGGAGAGCGCTTTGTCGTGGGCGAGCATGAGGCCGCGCGGGTTGCAGCCGGTGTACGGCTGCTTGAGAAGTTCGAGAAAAGAGACGACGGCCTGGTCATAGACGGAGACGCCATGAAACTCTTCGAGCACGTTGAAGGCGATGTGCGGCTTGTGCGTTTCGATGGCCTGATGAATCACATCGAGATTGGAGCGAACGCCGACGCAGTGGACTTCGTGGCCTAAGTGTTTGAGCGTGTGAAACACATCGAACTCGGTTTTCCAACTGGCGATTTCCTTGTCGGTTTTTCCTTCGAGGGAATCAGGCGGAACGAGGTCTTCGTGCATGAGAACAATGATGCGAAGCGGTTTCATATTTTCGTCCCTTGACATGGGAAGCGAGAGTCCGGGAACGAAGCGCGAACGAGGCGGGCTCATCGAGTCAATAACCGGATGCACCTGTCTTGAAGCACGCAGAATCGGAGCGTGCGAGCGCGGCGACCTGCGCGGTCTGTCCAGCAGTGCTGTAGTACGCGGCGAAACATTTCGAGCCGTCTTACGCGCCAGCTTAACGAGAGTTGTTGTCACGGCGAGACCTCAGATCGTGACTTCGCAGGCAGGAGGCAGGGGGCAGGGGACGGGAGACGGGAGACGGGAGACAGGGGACAGGGGACAGGAAACAGAAACGTATCGCTTTCGTTGCTTGTTCCCTGTCTCCTGTCCCCTGTCCCCTGCCCCCTGCCTCCTGCTTCCTACATGGCAATCATTTGGCCGCCGCCTTGGAAGAACTTCATGGTCTGCACGGTAATCATGAGCATGGCCTGAAGTTTCGTGAGGCGTTTGGGGAGCATGGTGCGGAGCCTCAGTTCCTTGCAGCGGTCGATCATGTCGCGAACGACGTGATCGATCGTGTAAGGATGAGCACCGGTCCAGCTCGCCACGGTTGCACGAATGTCACTGCGGCTGCTGCGAAGGAACGCGGCCGCAGTTTCCTTATCGGCAAACCGCTCGTGATCCGAGAAGATGCGGGCCAGATCGCGATCATAAAATTCAGGCCAGTCCGTCTCATAAGCTGCCTGCTTCTTCCGATAATGTTCGCGCAGTGTCACACGCATGTCGCGCACCGGCTCAATGTGCAAACGACTGCGAACCACCGGCGGTTGGCTGGCGATCTCGCCCATCAGCCCATCGACAAACTCAAGTTTCTTGAGCGCAGGCCACTGTGAATATTGCTGCTTCCACCGCGCGCCAGGCGAGAGCCAGACTGCGAAAGTCTCGGCGAAATCTTCAGCTGGATGTGCTTGGGCATAGAACCAATCCAAATGCTGCACGAAGCGGCGACTCTTGGGCTTGGGGCAGTAGGTGCGCGGATAGCGCTGCGTGAACTTGCCGAACATCTGTCGCCATGAAGGCTTGAAGTGAAGACGGTAAGCGGAGCAGACGACGTGGCCCGCTTCGTGGCGCAAGATGCGCATGCACTCGCGCTCAGCAGAGCCTTCGGCTTTGAGCATCATCTTTTCTTCGAGCCGCGTCAGCCTTTCGTGCGCCATGTAATAAGGCACCGCGATGCCAGGCACGCCATCGGGGCTGAACCATTCGGTAGAAATCCAGACGTGAGGTTTGATCGCCAGATCGCGCTGCGCCAGTTCGTCATAGAGCCGCTGGATGCGCGACATCATGACGGTGGATTCGAGCTTTAGATCTAGATCGCAAAGGCGCAGATCGAGAAGGTCTTCCTCTTCGTAATCCGCCCAGAACGGCTCAGCCTTGCGCGGCACGCGCATGACAGTGCTTCGTTTCTTTTTCTTATGAGTGGTGCGAACAGGCTTCTTGGGCATCATGAACTCAAGGCGGAGCAGGTGAAAAAGGGTTATGTGGTAACTGACGTGGGCAGGGGCATTATAGGCGAACCAGCATGGCGAAAAATGGTGCGTGCAAATCGCCGTGGGAGGAGTGGAATAGGCCCCGAAACAGGCGATTTTGGTAGCTGCGGCGTCCTCGCTGCGCGTTGGCGTGGATGAGGATTCTGGGAACGGGCAGGGAGGACGCTGCGGCTGTGAAGTACGCTGCGATACGTAAGGCAGCGGATTACACGGCAGAAAGTTTGAGCCGATCGGAGGCGACAAGTGCGGGTGAAGGAGCGGTGTTCAAGTAGAGCCGGGGCACACGCGGGGAGATGCGGCAGAGCATTTCGTAAGGACTCGACTGGGCCAGCTCTGCAAGACGAGGCAGCGAGCAAGGCGAGGCGGGATCGCTGCTGATGATGTCCACCATGTCGCCGACTTGGGCGAGAGGGGAGCGGGAGGCGCTGGCGCAGGCGTGATTCGATGCGAGGGCGGCAGGCGCTTCGCCTTCATGAATGGCGGGCGTCAGGTCAACGATGATCTGATCCATGTTGACGCGACCTAGAATCGGCGCGGTGATGACTTGCTGCGTTGCACTGCCACTGCTCCTGCCACCGCCACTGCCGCTGCCACTGCCGCTGCCACTAGCCCTAGGCACGATCTGCACGCAGCCGCGCCCGCTCAGTGAGAGCGGGTAGCCATCGGCATAACCGACAGGCACCAGGCCCAGAAAACTTTCGCGCTTGAGTTCATGCGTGCAGCCGTAGCCCACCGTGGCACCGGCGGCATAACGGCGCACATGAATCACACGGCTGCGCCAGCGCACCGTCGGCTCCAATCTTGCCGCTGGCATCGCGATGCGCTCGTGGCCATCGACTGTTTCAAACGCATCAAATTTCGCCGTCGAAGTCAGATCAATATCTTCATCTTCATCTTCATCGAAACAGGTGGGCACCAGTTCGCATG
>Ga0209491_10010518_pt1 | contig 11090 bp, 5 predicted proteins | sample BON02_FD_187213 | JGI IMG/M metagenome (GOLD analysis project Ga0209491, IMG submission 187213) | Freshwater microbial communities from Lake Bonney liftoff mats and glacier meltwater in Antarctica - BON-02 (SPAdes) (version 2) | ecosystem: Environmental > Aquatic > Freshwater > Ice > Glacier...
CGGTAAGCTATCAGAGCATATTTATGCTCCGGACCTAGGTCCGAAAGTACCTAGCTAGGTACTTTCGGACCGGAACGAAGCCTATTTGCCAAAGTGGTCTAAGTCGTTCGACTTATCCGTTCCCACAACCCACGTCACTCTCATGCCCCAGCTTCGTCGTAGGCAGAGGACGAAGTGTTTCTCTCCCGTCGTCCACCAGTGTTTCTCTCTGCTAGCGTTGCCTTTAGTGAGAAAGATTCTACGCGCGCCATGGGGGAATGGGGGGTAAACAGACTTCGCCGACCCCAACAGGGGGGTAAGTAGTATCCAGTTGTTTGTGGCCAAAAGGGTAGGGACCAGTTCCGTCCTTTCCAGATCACTTAGCCCTGACCAGTTCACCACAACGGGGCTATCATCTAGTACCCCCCAAGTAACTTTGGTGCCCCGCCGGGGCACCATAGACTCTATCACAGACCTATCTAAAGGAGTCTCAAAGAGAATACTGTTCTCCTTATAATTTGAGTCTCCACTACTCAAGAGTCACTGCTACCAAGTTATGTCCCTTGACTCTATCATAGACCTATCTAAAAGCTTTCGTAAATGGCATTCTGCATGTTTGTAAGTCATGCCGCACGAAATCCTTCTTGGAACCCAGCGGGTGTCGAACCCAGCAACCAGGAAGGACCTGGCTGCTAGGACCTGGGGCGTGTTCTGATACAAATCAAAAATACCCGTGCAGTTCGAGATCATGGTACAAATTAAACAAAAGAGGGGTACAGGGGTCGAAAACCCGCTTCCAAGAAGCTTCTGGTACGATTTTATATGCGAAATGAGTCATGTCACAGAAGTTCTGTCTCATCTTTTATGGCTTGTGGGCCATGTTTCAACACATTGCAACGCATTGCAACGCACGCGCACAAGTGCCATTGAGAGAGATTATGCAATGCCGTAGCGTGCAACACGCTACGATGTACTGCAATGCACTGCAACACGCTGCAGCACATTGCAACGCACAGCAACACATGGCAATACATTGCAACACACTGCAACGCAGTGCAACACGCTGCAACGCACTACAACACACTGCAACAAACTGCAACACAGTTCAACGTTCTGTCTCATCTGTGATGGCTATTCAATCACGTTTCATATGTAAAATAAGTCATGACTTATTCAAAGACCCTTTCAGAATGATACGGTCACTTATTTCGAGTGTTGCAGCGTGTTGCAGTGTGCTGCAGTGTCCTTCAGAATGATACGGTGACTTTTTTCGTGTGTTGCAGCGTGTTGCAGTGTCCTTCAGAATGATACGGTCACTTATTTCGTCAAAGACTCCTCCAGAATGATACGTAATTGATTTCTCATGGGTCGTGCCTCACATGTGAAAGAGTTTTTGAAGCATGTGGCATGTTTTATGGGTCATGCCTCACATCAGGAAATTACATGTGTAATATTATGTCGTTTAATTTTAAACGACATAATAATACATATAAAATTCTTAAACGAGACAATAATTATTTCAAAAATTGTATGACATCCATATGTCACAAAATTTGTCACAAATTTTTACATCACAAATTTTTTGATTCGACATAATACTTTGTTGTTAAGATAATTATATGTCATCTTATTTTTGAACAGTATAATAATGTTACAATGTGTGGTTATATTATATCACTTAACAAATTCAACAACATAACACATAGTAAGATATTCTCAATGTAGATTCTTCTTCTCCCAGGCGATTGGAATTACCTATGTCGCATCTCACCACTTGCTTCAGAACACCATTTCTTTTCACAAGTCTTTCACATTTTCATGTCATATACTACTCACAAATACGGTCTACTCCAACCAATGTCACGGTGTTTTTATTTTCTCAGATTATTTCTACACGCCCAATGTCACGGTCCGAGTCACAGGTGGTATTCAGGAGGCGATTTTTGTGTGATGAATACATTTATTATACCATAACATTTTCATTTGTCTACCCTGCGACCGCACTCGGAAAGTTTCGGCAAGGCTGTTTACTCAAGTATGACATGAGTTTTGGCGACTTGGCAAGTAGTTGTAGAGGAAGACGATGATGTGTAAGATTTTTATTAATAACAGAAAGTCCTAAAACCCCCAGTCACTATAGGTACCAAATTTAGGTCCTTGGCTACATCCCTTATACGGGATTGGCGGTGTTCAGTTTGCGATTTCTCGTGTTCCTGTGTATACTGCGATTTCGATTTTTAAAGTTCGTGTTCTCAACGCTTCAGAGTAGAAGTTGTTTTCAACTAGCTAATTCCTGTTTACTTAGGGGGCATGAAGGCTCATTGCTACGGATAGACATCCTATCTTTTTTGTTACCGATTGGTATATTTTCGAGGTGGTTTGTTGGGTGTTTAGTACGATTAATATGTTCTCGTTCGTAATTCTCTCCCTGTTTAGTAGATGTTTAGTTAATACTAGTGTTAATGTCCTTTATTTTCTCTAGGTATGTTATGCGTCCTAGTCTTAGATACATAGATGTGTGTGAGATTTTGTCGGTTGGCTGGTCCTCTTGCTATTTGGCTCAACTGTATGATCATTTGTAGAGGAAGACTGTCAATATGCAATTGTCAAGGCCACACGCCCTTGGTATTGGATTGGGTCTCACGAGCCACGTCGTGTCCGACTGCATAATTCAAGATCATCACATCAGTGACAGTAGTCAGATATTTTCAGGCTGCCCCTTTTGGTGTACATGTTTGTTTTAGGCAGCACACTTCTTTGGACCCATCATTCTGTAACACGTTTGCTGCTGCGTCGAACCATTTTTCATATCGTGTGTTGAATACACCACTCTTCTGCATAAAATCCATGGTAGCATCAATGCATTGTGCTTTTGTGACCCCTATTCCTCTATTGTGATGCTGATTTGTAGATCTCAATTTGTCTGCTGCCAGCAGCCCCGCAAATATTGCCACTCACGAACCCGTCTACGTCAGTAGGAGGTAGGAGCGCCCACTGGCACTGTTCTTGAGATTCAAAGCCATGCTTACCCTGCAGACATTCCTTTACGTTTTGCATCTCTTCTGCATGCTCCCAGACCCACGCTAGCCTTGAAAAACATAATTACCCGACCTACCAGTTCGGGAACAGTGATCAGATAAACAGCGATTTAGATGGTGAGACCGTGCAATGCCATGAGGCGTTCACATTGTGACACCGCCGCGCGCCCATTCTCCGAAAAAAGGATATTATGTAGTTGAAGACAATGCAACAATGTTATTATGTCGTCGAAGGTCAGTAGTGACATTATTATGTCAATTAAATGACGTTACACCATACATGTATGTGTGAGTCACATAAACACAACTCAGGGGTGGTTGTCTCACATACAATATTGAAGTGAGGTGCGACTGTATGCTGATTCTACGCACCGGAGCTCAGCAATTCACAATCTGCGTCTTGTGTGGGATCCAGGTCCTTCGGTAGCTTTGGCATCCATGTTGGCATGAAAACCACATGATCCGAGCACTGTTTACCGTGGTATGTTGAAAACGGTTGGGTCCGGATTGACATCTGTTGAACGCCATCAGCAATTCAATTTTGCACTCGACAATACACTGCAACACATTGCACCATCCTACAGCACAATGCAACACGGGGAGGGTGAACGCACCTGACCAGCCACGGCTGGGTGTCGTATGGCCAAGACATTGAATGGGGCAATAGTCCCCGGCCGGGCACCTGAATATTTGGCCCTTTTGCTCGCCACAACCTGGGCCCTTTTGCTAGACACAACCACTCAGAGTTGGTCCCTACCTGTGAGTTTACTTGAAGGATCACAACGGTTCGTTCCGACTTGCGCGTTGTTGCCACTTCGAAGTGGCGGGAGCACTTTGCAAAATCTAGAATAACCTTCCAGACAGGGTATCGGAGGCCCGTGCCTGTTCTGAATGTGGTATTCACGCCCGAACGGCCAACTGACTTAGGAGATGCCATACTTGAGCCCTCCAAACTGGTCGCTGCTCCCAGGGCTCACACGTGCTGTAAGCAGGCCACCACGTCACCATCTGTGGCCCAATCTGTCTCCAGTGTGTGGGGGGGGGGGTCCATGTCTTCAAGGCCAATTCGCTTTCCCGCATGTTTCTAGTCATGGTCTGCAACTCCCATCCGGCTTGGCTGTTACTTCGGGCTGCTGCATCCTTGAGAGGCACGTGCATGTTCTCGATGATCTGTGCACTCACATTCTGCATGTCTCCATACATGAGTGGTGTTGACCACACATGTGCTGCCATTCCGTGTGCCTTTGGGAAGGTCCACGGACACTTTGGGGGCTTGGTGTCGTTGTCGTCGCCTCCAGAGCCCTCGCTCTCGCTTTCCATTGGATCTTCCTTTGGTGTTTGTTTTTTGGTTTGTTATGCCGCCACACAGCTAGCGACTCAATTACCTCAGAGACGCATACAAGTGGTGCGCAGTAATAAGGTAGCCCGAAAGTGCCTGACCAAATCGAACGGCACACCCGCAATGGACCTCGGACCTATGAATATTGATTGACGTATACATTTGCATATTGATTGAAAGTAGACATTCGCATACGCAGACATACAAACAAACGAGGAATAGAACAAAACACACATTGACCATGGTAGATTAAGTTTGGATTTGCAAACATTGTTTATGTTAAGCAGCATGATTTTGTCGAGACATGTCGTCAGGGGGATTATATCGCACAAGGTGCGGGGTGGTAAGCCACGTTAAACTTCCATACAAAGACAGGAAGACAGTTTTCCTCTGACTCTCCTGACTAAATTTTGAATCCATATTACTTTGTACAACACTGTGTACAAGGAAAACAAGATAGATTTTGATCGGGTCTTTTTATTACTGATTACTGGACAAGTGTCTACGAATCTGTCTCAATGTCAGATGGTCGGACAGATCCATGTTCCAGATTCTGTATGTGGGATAGAGTCCAATCCACGAGGGTCTCATTTTCATCCTCTTGGAACTAGTGTACAGTCGAGTCATGCATTCCCATCAATCTCCTGTCCTCTATCCGTACCTGTGCATTTCCGAAACAAAAAAAATAGAGAAATTTTACGACCTCATCACTACACACAACACATATGAGTATACTTAAATATTGGTATGTTGGTGTGCAAAAGTATATACGCATCTCACTTTGTCAACTGTTTTCCCCTTTGAAATACATTCCAACCTTGACCCTGTGAGGTCCCATCAAAGGCAAGGTTTGTCAAGCTATTCATAACATCTATGATATTTGATAAGTTTGTACAATTGTTGAGTTCATAGTGAGTCATGGTTCTATTTGAGGACCGTGAGCAGACCTATAGTTCTAGGTCCTATCACATCTGTAAAGACAGACGTGCGTTTGTAGAGACATTTGTGTGGACCGTGAATAGACCTAATAGTTCTAGGTACGAGGGGTTACTAGTAGTAATTATCATATTACTACATAGGTGTTTCCAACTGCTGAATACGACTTTCAAATAGTCTTGAGACTTGATTTGAAATCGTTAGTTCAACTTTTGAGAGGGTTCGGCATGCATATTGTGCATTTGTTTATTGTATATAAACACAGGGGCGTTAATCCGGGCTATGAGTCTGATGACTCATAGTTAGCCACTATTGTGTCTGACTCTTCTTCATATGTTTGAATCCACATTGTCAATCTCGAACTCAACTTCCTGTACCTTCCAGTTTGTCTAGAACAAACTATTACTTAGTGCTATCAGGAGTTTTGTCTGCCTGTAGCCTAGAATTTAAAAGGTAATGAGTTTCCTCCCGATATTTGCAAAAAAAGATCAAAATCCAGAGACTCGGTGCCTTTGAAATTGGGCTGGTACAGCCCGTTCCGTAGGGTGTAACAATGGAGGCGGAGGTGGATTTTTTTTGAAAGTAAAGCTGTTAGTTCGAAAGTGCACCGGAACACGGAAACGGGGTTTCTCAGTGTTTTCTTGTTTTTGGCTCTTCCATTGCAGTATTTTGGAAACGCAGGAACTTTTCACCAGAACTTATTTAACTCATTAAACCACGTATGCAAATTTGTCCCTGTTCACGGACTCTTGGAATATCCAAGAAAATGTTGATTCGGACCTATTTTGGGCCGGTGACGGTCGATTCTGAGGAGGTTTTCTGCCATTTTGCATTTTGGCGCCAAGGATCCAGACTTGCCACCTTTTGTATTGCACCTAAGAACAGCATTTTTGAGGCGCATCTTTTGCGCTCATTAAAACTTGGCAATTCTGGATCCCGAAAAGTTACAAGGTTTTCATGGAACCCCCCTTTACCATTGTTACACCCTACCGTTCCGTGAAAGATGAGACTCGAAATGCTGAATTGAATGGTAATTGAAATCCTGAATGGTTGGGATATTTTAGTCAACAAGTCAAAATCGAGAAACTCAAATCTCTCGGTATCTCACGGTACAAAGTCGAATTGAGATTTTGATTGGATTTGAATTCCGAGGTATCTTGCGGTACAAATTCAAATTAATAGTTTTGTTTAATTTTAATTTGTAGTTGACTGAAATCTCCCCTCCATTCAGGATTTCGATTACCATTTAATTCAGCATTTCCAGTCTCATTTTCCACGGGACGGGCTGTATAAATTATGACGTAGGGTCAGTACGAATTTCAGTACTGCCCACATCAATATTTAGACCTGTGTCCGACAGCACACAGCTGCCACCCACAGATGGGGGGGGTCACACCTCTGAAAACAGAGGTGTGGAAACATACGCATACATTCATACTACACACATTTTACGCCAGCGGGTGTCACGCAGTACGATTTTCTCCAAAAACGTCAATTCGCCAAAGGATGGGAGTAACCCTAAACTCCCCTACAAAGGGTCGAGTCGAGGTGGTACAATTGAACTGTTGTGACACGACAATAATTGGAAATACCCATTCCTGACTGGTCATGAAATTGGGTTCGAATCTGATTCTTGTAAATGAATTCATATGTCCTTCGAGAAATAAGTTATATGTTTATGTCGAATAAAATTGTGCGACATACATATGTCGCATAACCTTTATCCGAAGGTTTATGTCATTTCAATAATTATGTCGTGTAAGCAAATTTTGTCGTTGAGAATTATTTATGTCGTTCAACACATTATGTCGTTTAAGAAATTATGTCGCTTAAGAATATATGTCGCTTAAGAATATATGTCGCTTAATTTTAAGTGACATAATTATGTCGGATAAGACCTTAAACGACAGAAACAAATTGGAGATTTACATAAAAGAATTATTATGTCGTTGAAGGGTTAAAACGACATAATAATGTATTTTAAACATATGTAAACACCTGTAATTTCCTGATGCATGTACCTTACTGCCGACCTCTACATATATCAGACTTGGGACATTCTTAGGGTTGAGGAGAGACGTATCCTCGAGCAACTCGCGAAGTGCCTTCTTTTTCATCTTCTTGGTGGCCCTGATTGCGCACGCGAAAGAGAAGAAGCCGCTTACATCGTTGCTTCGCACCTTGACACCAGCATCAAAACGTGGCACAGTTTTATCCGCGAAAGTGTGTATGTCTTTCAAGTCGGACAGCTCATTGAGCACAGAGGCTGGGTGATGACTGCCCACAAGTTGCCCTTTGATGTTCCAGTCGTCCATGCTTTTTGTGGAAAACACGATGAGTTATGCAAACACATGAAATCAACTTTTATAGACAAAAACACACACTATGTCCCGAAATAGCACAATATGAGACATTCCTTGGGATATTCCAGGTTCGACAGAAATACAACATTTTTTGATTTTATTTATTGGTAAAACTGCACCAAACATGTGAAAAATTAATCACTCTTGTCCGAATCGAAAACGCAAGACAATGTGTCATTGGAAGGGCGGCGCGATGCTTTTTGAAAATATCGGTTGCATGGACTGTGGGACCTTGCACTGGTAGAGCTATGGTCAGGAGATTTCGGTTGCGCGGCCATATGCGTAATATACACCATGTAGATCCATATTGCCATTGCCATCACTACCAGCCAACTGAATTGGTACATCTATCTGCACAGACAGAGCTTGTGGTGGTCAAGAACGTGGCCTGATTCAAGTGAGAGGTCTGCAAGGTGGAATAGTCCTAATCTGGCAATCGACTTTGGTATTGTATTTATATGTCTTTGAGGGCCCTGGAATGGGTAAATACTGAAGTACATGTATTTTGTATATGTATTCTCACGTGTTAATGGAAGAAAATAGGTCCAATAAGATTTCAACACATGACAAACCAATGGGATGGAAGATGTTTTTATTCTGGGGTGATTGTATGCTACACAAAAAAAAACGTTTCTATAATGTAGTAAAATATGCTATTTCGAACAAAATGACATAGAAACGCCGTTTACCACCCAGACACCACCCAGCACCGCGCTGTTTGTGAATGTCAACATATTTTCAAAAATCAATACGAATCATGCGTAGCACGCAAAAATCAGCGCCATTGCAACAAAATGGGAAATGTGTGCCAGTGTCGTGGTTGGCCCAACATATTCGACACAGTGTGAGAGCGCACACGCGATGTCAGTGCATACACTGAAGAAATCGTTTAAGTTGATCGTCGTGGTGTGTGTGTTTTGTATCTGGTGTTTGTTGTTGCTGATGGGTGTACGAGCCGTGGTAGTTCGAAGCTTCCTTCACGCCACACAACCTGGCATATACTTCCGACAACACACCAACCAAACGACATTGCGTGCGGCCACAGTGGTCACGGCATACTTTGAAATCTCGAGTAAGCACACGTCGGCCGAGTATGACGCCTGGATGCAAAATATGCTGTCATTGCAGGACCCTATGGTAATATTCACGGAATCCAAATTCGTCGACCAGTTTTGGCAGCTCCGAAAACATGCTGCAAACCGCACCAAAATTGTCACCAGCCGTCTGGAAGAGCTGAAAATTGCCACAGTGTTTCCGCTCGCCGCGTGGTCACATCAGCTCGCGATGGACCCAGAGGCGAAACTGCACAAATCATACAAAGTGTTCTGGGTATGGCTGAACAAGCTGTGCTTCATGGTGGAAGCGATCCAAGACAACCCTTTTGCAAGCGACATTTTCGTGTGGGTAGACATTGGTTCTTTCCGAGACGCGGCCTACAATGCTCAGCAGCTAGTGTGCAACACCGACATCATTTCGGTAGATAAAATGCTGATGATGGCTGTAAACCCTCCGCATAATATTTACACGAGCGGCGGTATTGTTCTCAAATACGACGGTGTTTTCGACAACAGTGACCTTTTCACGGCAGGGGCTCTGATGGCAGGCTACAAGGTCACTGTGGTGGCCATGGAGAGGCGGTTTTTATTGACAATGCAGGTATACCGCGATAGAGACCTCTTCATCGGCGACGACCAGCCCCTTTTACAGTTTACGTGTGTGCACAGCAACCTGTGTGAGTTTGTCACACCGTACCACACACCCGGGAACAAATGGTTTGGTCTGCAATATGCCTTACGTACAACCAATGCTATATCGCTGTGGCGTCCATATCCTCTGCACTTAGAACCACAGGTGCTGGTGCCTCCACGGCAAGCACCCCGCACATCACCAGGCCATAATAACTCTTCCATGGTGCACGAAGGCGAGACATGCTGTGTGAATTCCGATTTTCGTCCCGAGTTTGCGAGGTCTGTGTGGACACTGCTAACAGAAGGAGATGCGTATGTACGGGGCGCTGAGAAATTAGGTGTGTCTGTTTTGTCCAACACACACTCGCCGCTCGACCTTGTTATCATGGAATTGGAGACAAAGCCGCTGTCGGCGAGCAACTGGGCGCGCCTGCGTGCGGTGGGCTGGAAAAAGTGCACTGTGCATCGCGTCGCACCCACCAACGAAATCTCCACGTTCCAGCGCTTTCGCGACCAGTTCACAAAGCTGCACCTATGGAGGATGGTCATGTACAAAACCGTGTTGTACCTTGACGCAGACACCCTGGTTGTGCAGTCCATTGATGTAGTATTCAAAACACCGTTGGGGAGCAGCTTCATGGCAGCCGGACGTGACTATGCTCGAAGCCAGTGGCGACAGGGGTTTAACATGGGCGTATTCGTAGTACGCCCAGACCTCTGGGCGTATTCGTAGTACGCCCAGACCTCCTGGAATATGCAAGACTCAAGAGACTGCAGAAATTCGGCGTGATTGCCTTTGAGACGGCCATGGCCGAGCAGGGCTTCCTTAACGTTGTATACAGAGACATATGGGTGGAACTACCATTCGCATACAATGCCAACCTGGCAATCTACGCACAGGATCGGGAATACTGGGACAACAACATCAACATAGTCCATATCATCCACTACACAATGACAAAACTATGGGCGTGTGATGCGCATTATGCTCCTGTGTGCGCGATATGGCTGCACGCCAACGCCAGTGCGTAGTGCTAGGTATCACTATGTAGTACAACGTGTACTCACACACAATGGTGCTTCTGGAGCAATTTTTTGTGTTTTATTACATGGGCGTGGTGGCCCTCAAAGCAGACTGTTGTAGCGTATGTGTCACGTTTTTGTGTGTTTGTGTGCACCCAGCAGACCATCTTGTTAGTAAGGTGTCGACGGCACTGTTGTGCAACGGTCGACCAATATTCTGATCCTAGTTATGAAAATGCAGATTTTGCAGTTGCATCCATCCTATTTTATTGTGAGAATCTCGAGAACGTGCACACGTAGTAGTATATGTTTATAAATATCAGCATATTTTCAAACATCAGTACGACTGTTTATTGAATGCCCGTGTAGTAGTATATAAGCATGTGCCATGTGTTTCTCATGGACACAATGAATTGCATCGCGACAGCGTGTACCCCAATCTTCTGTTCGCACAACAAAGAAGAACAGTTCCAATGTGCTCAAGAAGGCTGTTCAAATAATGTAGAAGCTCAGGTAATATATGCTGGCTCCAAGTATTTAGACGCGGGATATGCAGATAGGACAGTATTGGGTGTAAAGGTGGATTCACACATCTACCAGCGCCCACCACAAGTCTCGAAAACAGTGACCAAACGCAATATGTAACCAAGTGCTAGCCCGTGGCCAGCACTCAGCAAATGCGAAAGAGCCACATGTTCATTGTAGGCTAGATTTCGTACTGTTT
>Ga0209491_10010519_pt1 | contig 11090 bp, 8 predicted proteins | sample BON02_FD_187213 | JGI IMG/M metagenome (GOLD analysis project Ga0209491, IMG submission 187213) | Freshwater microbial communities from Lake Bonney liftoff mats and glacier meltwater in Antarctica - BON-02 (SPAdes) (version 2) | ecosystem: Environmental > Aquatic > Freshwater > Ice > Glacier...
TTTCCGTATCTCTGCGTCTTTCTCTCTCTCTCTCTCCTGCTATCTCTTCTCTCCCTCTCTCTCCCTCTGTCGTTGATCTCTTTCTCTCTCCCTCTGTCTCTTCTCTCTCTCTCTCTTCTTCTCTCGTTCTCTTTATCTCTCTCTCTCTCTGTCTCTCTCTCTCTCTCTTTTCTTCTTCTCTCCTTCTCTCTCTCTCTCTCTCTCTCTCTCTCTCTCTCTCTCTTTCTTGCTCTCTCTCTCTCTCTCTCTCTCTCTTCCTCTCTCTCCCCCCCTCTCTTTCTCTTTCTGCCTCTCTCTCCCCCCCCCTATCTCTCTCCTCCTCTCTCTGTCTCTCTCGCTTTCTCTTTGATTCACTCTCTCGCTCTCTCTTTCTTTCTCTTTCTCTTTGTCTCTCTCTCTATCTTCCATCTCTTCCTGTCTCTCTGTCTGTCTCTCTCTCTCGCTATCTATCTATCTCTCTGTCTCTCTCTTCTTCGTTTTCTCTCTCTCTCGTTTTCTCTCTCGTTCTCGCTCTCGCTCTCTCTCTATTTCCGTATCTCTGCGTCTTTCTCTCTCTCTCTCTCCTGCTATCTCTTCTCTCCCTCTCTCTCCCTCTGTCGTTGATCTCTTTCTCTCTCCCTCTGTCTCTTCTCTCTCTCTCTCTTCTTCGCTCGTTCTCTGTATCTCTCTATCCCTCTATATCGGTCTCGCTCGCTCGCTCTTTCTGTCTATCTCTCTCTCTCGGTCTCTCTCTCTGTGTCTATCTCTCTCTCTCTCTCTCTCTGTATTTTGCTCTCTCTCTCTCATACCTGAGAATCTGCAGTACAAGTATGTAGACATATTTTGCTGAATTTCGCATTTGCATATGTGTACATGGCAACAGGGTCATCACATGGATGGAATGAAGCAGAACATTGGCATTATTCTTGCTGTGCACGACAACACAAGAAGTACTGAATTTGGAAATTATACTGGAAAGGATTTCGCAAGAATGAAAGCCAAAGACCGAAGGCAATACATGTCCAAGGCATGGGAAAAAGTTCTCGGCGCAGCGCACTCACCGAATTCCACAATTTTGCAGGCGGGGGATCTTATTTTATTCAATACGGCCCATATCCACAAAGCACCATCCTCGGAAACATTGCGAACCACACTTTTTTTGTGCTTGAAGATTCTTCTACCAGAATACAGTGACGTCATAAGCAAGGCCAACTTCAAAAGACTTTTTGGCATCCCCGAGTCCCTGGAAGTGAGAGATGATTTCAGAAAATATGTTGAGCAAATAATCACTGCGACACAGTCAATCACTCATTCGCATCAACAATTTCACCTATTCACATCGGATCAATTCAAACAAACACAATTTGGCACACATGCATGCACATACACGTGCATGAGCGTTACAATACACACGCATCCACACACGCACACGCGCACACACACAAACGCATACACACACGCAATTCACTCAGACAAGTTCTCACACATGCTCGCAGGAGGAGGAGCGTGAGGACATTGTTCCACAAACCCAAGCACGTGAAGGCATGACTACGAGGTCACGCGGACGATGTGCCAAGTAGCTTTGAGAATTTATTGGAAACATGGTCGTGACACGTGAGTATGACTTGATGCTGATCCTCGTTGTGTATGTTTGTCTCATTTTCGGGCTTCCTTTCGTTACCTGTTTGTTCTATTCACACACATACAATGCTATGTAATGCGTGTCATTGAGCAAATATTTGGTATCAGTAAGGCACGTTAAAATCTCTAAATGCTCATCAAATGGTGAGACGACTTATTATGGTTTATTATTGTGGTTTGTTGCACTATTTTAAACATTTGTTTGTCTCTTTGACGCTGATGTAACCAATCATCAGAGTAGAAACAAAATTAAACATAATTTTCAAGTATCATTTGGGGTAATCCTTGCACACAACAGAATATGCACACACGAGACTTGAGAGCATGTCAATCAATATGCAATATACCATATTTTCACACATATTGTGACTCTATTTATAGATTTTGAGAAACGTTGTGTGATTGGAGAAAAGGCAGCACGTACATACAGGTCTAGACGTAAGGCTCTTAATTTTTGCTTGGTGAGTGCTTTGATAGAGTCTAGTCAACTCACATCTGTACAGTGTCCGTTGGGTGACGACATCGCAGATCATTGGACTTTTGCTCGCAATCATCCAGCTTTCGAACATATGAAGGCAATGGTGTTTTCAGATCGTCGTTGATCTTCACGTTCAACACGACCTCACATTCCAAATATACTACATGCCAGGAAGTATGCTGACCATACGGCTTTCTTTTTTTGCTGAAAAAGTCGAAATCTGTTGTTGAATAAGTCGAAAAGGTGCCTGTTAGGTACATTGCATATTGAAGAATGGTAATCTTCCGACATTATCTGTTCTTGAGTTATAAGAATGATAATCTGCTACATTGTTTGATGTAACATTCCTTGTGAATCTTCGATATTTACTTTGTTAAGGCACAAATTGTGGGGATACATGGTTGTACGTATATATATACACACTGCTGCATACACATATTTAATCATACATTCTCATATATATGCATATATATACATGCGTGTATACATACATGGGGTCGTAGAGAGAGAAGAGGTGGGGGGAAGGGGGAAGTAGGGGGGAGTGTCATCGTAGATAGAGTTGAATCTGTTCAAGATCATTACGATGGGCAAAAAATATATCAGGTCATACATCGGGTTTTCATCGGGTGTTTTCTGCAGGACGGTTGCTGTTTATAGGCTTTTTCTAGGGTGTAAAAACCCAATTAAGGGGTATCCATTAGAACCTTGCAACTTTTGAGTGAACAGACGTGCCACTTTTTCCATGGGCTCAACAGATGCGTTACAAAAAATGCAGTTTTTAGATGCAATAAAAAAAGTGACAAGTCCGTTCGCTTTCATAAAAAAGGCCAAAGTTGCGGAAAAATCCCAAATACTCAGCCGTCACCAAAGCAAAATACGTCTGAATCCCAATGTTCTTGCAGAATCCAAGAGCTTAGGAAGAGGGGCAAACATGCATATATGGATTTGTGAGTAATTTGTGCTTTGTCAAGTTCTGACGTTTCTGAAATCACACCTGTGCGGTCAAAAAACGGGATAATCACCGATGCCGTGTTCCTATCCACTTTGCAACTAACCGCTTTACTTTGGCCAAAATTCCGCCTCCGCCTCCATTGTTACACCCTAGCCTTTACGTTCCGAGGCTTCACGCCAAAAAACCTGATTTTATTGCAAAAACTGATAATACAACGCGGGATAGGATGGCGCTGAAGTTTTTGGGGCATTCAAACTCAGTTCATCTTGAATAAAGGCCGCACAAGGTTTGGTTATAGGCATATCAACACATTTTGATCAATTTTTTTTGTGATTTCAGGTTCCAACACAGTCGCTGAATTCCATGCCTGCAAAAAATCTGGTTCCTGGAGTATTTTTGGTAGTTTGGGACCTGTGGCTGCTGTTGATTGCCTTTTCTGAAATTCTCACTTTAAGACGTGATAGCGGCCAAAAAAATTTAACAACCAAAGAAAATGAGAGACCAAGGTCAAAGCAAAGCTGACTGATAGCATGCGAAGCAGTGAACCAGAACCTCCTGGAGCACGGGTGTTACACAAGTGGACTTGCTCTGAACGCACCACTTCTATTGACGATTGGAGTAGAAGGTTTGTCTATATACCTATAAGTTTATTTCTATATACAATCAGCAGAGCACCAAGAAGGTGCGGCCAGACATTGAGAGCTGGTTCCTCAAATTTCACGGCAGAGTGCAGGTGCAACAGTGAATCCAGGGCAAAACATGAAGAAAGATGTGAAGAAGAGATTGAAAATCTTTTTTGATTTGAGGGAAACTTGCTGTTTTGCTCACAGAGATGTGGGAAGCCATAGGCAGGCCCAGCAATGGACATAGGCAATTTTCTGTGTGCCAAATGCTTCTGGCGCGTCAATCGCTGAGCACATCCCTGGAAATCTCCAAGCTCAGAGTGTGCGGGATGCAACCATCAGGGGTTATTTTAAGAAGCACACATCCCATACTGAATGATTGAAGCATTAACAGGAGAATGGAGAAAATCACCACGAAAAACCTACCCAAAATTCTCTGACGAATAAACTTGATGTCAAATACACAAATAGAAATTTGTTCTCGGCAATTTGATATGAAAAATCAATATGTAATCTGTGGTCAATCAAAATTACGTCAATATTGATTTTGAAATACTAACACGATGAGGTTGAAATTTATTCATGATCACCTGATGGTAAACACTCACAGCAATCGCTACCAATGTAGTTGTGATACAGTCAGAAATGACCCTCTTGTGAGTGTATGAGTTGCACGGTGTGAATGCATGAGTGTATGTGCGTGCATGGGTGTCTTTGTGTGCGTGTGTATGTGTGTCTATTTACGTGTATGTGTGCAACATTCAGTGTGTTGTAGTGACATTTTAGGTCTGTTTGTCAGTGAGTGTTCGTTTGTGTACTTCTGTTTTTGTGTGTTTGAGTGTTTGTCTGGATGCATGTGTTTTTGTTAGCAGAAGTTATTTAACAAGAGTCTGGCTCAACTTCGTCGCCTTCAGTTTCAGCTTTGAGTGGATCTATTTATCTAGTGCGGCATCCCCAATTCAGCATGAAGTTCGTCGTCGAAATTCCAATACGTTGCGCCATAGTTGGTAAGGATTTCTTCACCAGCCTTTATCAGCTTTGAAGATTTGATATAACAGCGATACGGGTGGCATAGTGGGTTTGTATACTCCGCCCGTTTCCTTTTGTGTTCATCCTGTCGCGGCGTGTACGGATGAATGTATCCAAGGCATACAACATTTGACGTATAATAGACAGCATTTTCTGCGCCCGTTTTCGAGCCATTGACAAAACCGCCCATCATATGATGCTCCACATAATATTTAATCGGAAAACTGGGTGTGACAGACGAATCAAGAAGCCATGAGCTCTTTCCCACACTGTTCATCCCCATACTTCTGACATGCGTCCCCTTGCCATTTCGCCGGCGAAGTTCACCTTCTGCAGTATCAATTACTTCTCCTCCATATTCACTTACCAATTTATTAGGCTCAATGTCTTCTACAGCAAAAACTCCCAAGCCTGCACCTGGAATGTTTGACTTTTTCAAAATGACAGATGGAAATGTAAGAAATGTGTCTTGCGATGATTTTCGAGCTCGAAAAGTTCTTTTTGCGTGTCCATCATACTGTTGCTCTACAGAGGACTCAGGAACAATTATAGTATTACGCGTAGCTCGAGGAGCTGAAGAATGATTCGTGGAATCCTTTCTGAGCTGCAGCTTCTTGGTGCCGCTCAGCCTCGCGATTTCAGTGGCCCATCGGTAAGTTTCAGTGTGTTGCGATTTGATGCTGTCGGGCGAAATTGTGTGTGGAGAATGCAGGTGTGTCTCGGTCACGTCTATTTGGTTCGACGAGACTCCCATGACGTAGCTCGAAGGTTCAATAGGATCGTCAGATTGATCAGCCATGCCACTTGTTTCAACAATCATTTCCTGATTTACTCCCTTCGCACAATAAACATGATACATGTCAATTTTCGAGGCAGTTTCCGTTTCCCTCCTTGCATTTTGCAGAGCAGCAACATGGCAGATTGGCCTTCGTAAATCCCTTGGTATTCCAGATAGACTGAGTGCACCACATTTTCCCTCAGATGCAGCAATAGCTGCGTCCGCACAAGTAAGAATTCCCAAATTTACAAGGGATGAACGCATAATCATGCACAATGGCTGCCGCATGTGCTTCTCAAGAATATCAATTAATTCTGGTTCCAGACAAGGCATCATGACAGGTGCAGTTGTGCCTTGTATTTTTTTTGCTACTCGAATCAAGGCCGCATGCAATGGACTTCTCACAATTAGGAAAGTGTCAAGATACCCGTTATCGTAAACAAACGACACATCCATTGGCGATAAAATGCCCATATCCCAGAGATCTTGGCTATCCTCATGTGTCAAAGGGTGTTGCATGTAATCTGCCACGCTTACAAGCAACTCATCAAAGACGCTCAGTACATCGGACGCTTTGTCAACTCCCTCTTGTGCCCGTACCGAATGTGCACGGACAGAATCTCGTTTAGTCTCAAACAACTTCACATGTTCATTCGCAAGAGGAAGATTTGCAGACATCGAAATTCCACCTGTGAGACACAAAAGACCGGTTGCCGAGAAGGACGCAGCCAATTTACCTAGTGGCCTTCTCATCTGTTGCGGTACACCAGATTTGCCAAATGGGGTAAAATCGCCATGTGCTGCGGCACGAACTGCGTCAGAACACGAAAGGATTCCCAAATTCACCAGTGATGACACATGCAATTCAGAACAAGACCCTTGCACGTAGTGCCGTAGCATGCCCATGAGGTCGGACTCTATGCCTGGTATCCTAACTTTCCTCAGTGACAGTTCAGGGTACTGCATCTCGAGCTCTGACGCAATTCGTTTCAATGCAACTTGCAAAGCAGGATGTCTTTCTAATCGGGCGTCCTGAAGATCAGCATGGCATACATCCATCCATGAAAAAATTCCACTGTCTTGGAGAACTTGGGAATACTCTAGTTTCCAGACAAACCGCATTTGAGTTTTGATACTTGCTAGGAACTGATTGTAGTTGACTGCGTTCAAATCTTGAAAACGGGGTGCTGCAATCCAAGGCGATCGTTGGGGTTGCCATGTCGGTTGACCAGCCATGAATGTGGGAGCGCGCACACTGTTCTGGTTGTGGTTGCCTCCCATTTGTGAATGAGGTTGCAGATGTGAGAATGCGTTCGTGTCGTGATTGATCCAGGCGCTTGAGAACCCCCAATTTGGAGAGAACAACATATTTGGCTGAACGTACTGCGCCCCGCCCATCACGGCAGATATCCAACGAATGTCAGGGCGCAACATAGGTGCTGCGATCGAGGGGAATTGCATCTGCATGGGATGATACGCTCCCATTCCTTGCAAGCGTGGGAAAGTCCCACACTTTCAGATTTGAATTCTCCCGGGAGAAATAATTGGGTGAGAAAGAAAAGTTTGTTACAGTATATCACACAACCACGATTGGGTGAGATCTCACTCACATCAAACATATACAAGCTTTTCATCTCACTCTCTGCTGCTCTTCACTCTCCAAAGATTTATGGCCCTCCCTCTGTCTCTCTCTCCCATCTCTGTCTTGTTTAAGATTCCCTTCCATTGTCTCGTTTCCTTCGGACCAAGTAGTGGCACGGATTCAGAGAGGGCAAGGCTGGCACGACTGCTGTTGAGGTACGTGCCTTTCGCCCGTGCTAAGATCCACACAAGCGGTGAGGCCAAGCTTGTAGCAAGCAGTGAGGCCAAGCTTGCACGCGCTGGCAAGGAGGACGCGGGCCCGATTACCACGAGCACTGGGGCCCGCAGCTCTCTTGGGCGCCTTGGTCAAGCGTGCACGCTCTATGGAAAGAGGACGAAGCCCCGATTGCCAACCCGATTGCCAAGGATCATCAGGACTAGCGTCACTCTTGCAGACACGTGAAGACATTTGCACTGTTCATCTCACTCTCTCTTGTTTACTCTCTGAGGATCTACTGCCCTCCCTCTGTCTCTGTCATCTCTGTATTGTTTTCACTCTCCCTTCTGTTATCTTTTTGTCTTTTGGACCAGGTAGTGGCACGGATTCAGGAAAAGGCTGGCTCAACCGCTGCTGAGGTAAGAATCACTGAATCCTACCTGCAGCGCACACACGTTCCTATGCTGTCGTGATCTCTCACACTCGATTCCAATCGCTCTGTCTCACTCTTACTTTTGACTCTGCTTCGTTTCGCTGGATCGATATCTCTTGCTCTAATTTTTTTCCTGCTGAACACACCTGAACACACGGGACATGGACGACCAGGAAGAGTGCATCCAGTGTTTTTCAGTTTAGCGATACCTGCAACCGTACACCGCTTGCCGCGCACGCACCAGTCTTTTTCAGGGTTTCTTGTTTCTTGCCTCTACGATGGAGCGCACGACGGCGTCAGCCAACAGCATTGACGATGAAATGTTCAATGAGGCAATCACAAGTGTTGCAGGCGCACAGTTTTGCATTTCTCGCGAAGAAATTGTGTTGATATTTGGTGGCCTCTCAATTCCGCAGCAATTGATAATTTTGACCTCCATGAAGGGTCTTCCTGTAAATTTTCATGCTCAAATCATGAAACAGGCACAAGAGTTGACAACCCGTCACAGTGGTTCAACACCCCCTCACACTACGACGGCGTCAGCCAACAGCATTGACCTTGAAATAATCAATCAGGCCATCACAATTGTTGCAGGCGCACAGTTTTGCATTTCTCGCGAAGAGTTTGTGTTCATATTTGATGGCCTCACAATTTGGCCGAAATTGAGCATTTTGACCATCATGAAGGGTCTTCCTGCAACATATCATGCTGAAATCGTGATAAAGGCACAACAGAAATCAAGAGACCAACAGACTCTTGAAAAATTTGTTAGACATCTTGAACGTGGCGACAACACATTCGGAGAATTGCTGATGATTTGGTCACAAAACACATTTCAGCTCATGGTGAATTTCAGAATTTGTTATATCTTTCTCGTTGTCATATTTGCATTTTCCTTTCCCATTCGGTTGGTGTCTAAACATACAATAACATATTCAGGGGACGGGTTTCCAGGATAGAAGTGTAAATATCCTTGAAGAGCTCAAATCTCACAAAGGCTTCCAGGGTTTGGCTCATTACATCACTCGTGAACAAATTTTAAAACGTTCCACCAAAATGACAATGATAAAGGCTGCTGAAGAAATGGTCCGTGTGGCTGCTGCGCCCATCCCTGCTGTTGCTTCTATTTCTGTGTTGCATGCTGCTGCTGTTGGTGGATCTGTAGTAGGTGTTGTGGGGCCCCTCTAGACATTTGTGGAGCTTAACAGCTGCGAACTGGGTGTATTTCGATTTGAATGTTTCTTACTCCTCTTGGTGAGGTTGCACCTTAATAAACACTCTAACATTTAAAAAAAACCCATCCGCTGTGAAACTGCTGGTCTTTGTCGGGTTGGTCCAACTGACGACATACACAAAAAAATTTACAGTGTGTAACCTTGAGAGATATTCGATCAGCATTGGAACGACTGGAATTGGATTGGAATGCACCATCTGGTCGAAAATGGAAGGTTCAACTAAATCAAGGCCATAACAATATCGACTTGACATCACTTCCTGAATTCAGTGAGCTGAAAACGCTGCTTGCAAACAAAGTACCGAATTTGTCCCACGGTGCCAACCGTGCACACGTCGAGCTCTCGGAAGAGGAGTGGATATCCTGTCGATTATCGGATGTACGTATACGTCTCAGTTCGTTTATGACTGTGACATTGAAAAACAGTCAGGGCAAAGTTCTTGCCACAAAAACCTTTACACCAATGATGGAGAAGGGCAGTGCAAACGCTTTTGTTGCTCCCAAAGCTGGCAGCCTAGACAATAATGTTTCACAGAACAACACGACTTATGATAATTCCTCACGTATGAGCTCAATTCGGAATCCAGGTCCAAGCTCATTCAATTTACATCGAGGCATACCACCCATTCCACCCAATTTAGGCAAGGTAGGGCAAAAGCGTCGTGGTGTTTCATCCAATTCGTTCTCGACGGCATTTCAGGAGTACAAAGTCGTTGCGGAAAAAAAATTTGCGTTGCTGACTCAAAGCGATGGTTCGACCTCACCGTTGTTCGATTTGGTAGATATTGTGCATCTTTCGAATGCCATAAAACCACCGGAATGTCAAAAGTCGATCACTATTGGTCAAGTTGTGGAGATTGTACAACATACCAGCAAAAAGGATCCGTCATACCAGTTTTTAAGGATGAAGCTAACAAACACTCATGGGTCTTTCCTAGATGTGTTTCTGCACGGGCAGGCGCGTGATTACATGAGAACAGAAACTATTCCAGGCAAGAGTGTCCAGATTGTGGCGCTTCGAAATCTAAAGCTCATACCTGCAGGACATGCAAAATTACGGTCTGCAAGATATTCATTGAATAGTGCTCAGGATATCACGGTTGTGTCCACGGGCAAAGACGCGCCCCACCCTAAATTTCCGCAAAGCTCCTCTTGTCGCATGCAAACTGGAATCAACATTCAAGACATGCGCAATGGCAATACATCCAACCCAGGTACGTTGCACATGGGTTCACAAATCCACTTGTCGCTGTCTGATGCAAGTTCGAATGACATTGAGGAAGAGCCCATGTTGCTCGAAAGTGATGACGACCACAGTGATGACGACCACAGTGATCCAGTCTCTCATTTAACGACTCGCGCGACATTGAGTCCGGCCGAACTCAGCGAAACAACAGCCCTACTACATAGTCAAAGGCAGATTTTTGGCTTGTCTAAAGCAATGTGTCTGTTTGGAAAGGACTGTGATGGACATGTAGATCATGCAAGAAGCGAGTGGGTCATTTTTGAAAATGAGACAAACACACACATCAAAGTAAATGGCACACGATCACAACACAAAATTGGCAACTTGGATCTGTACAGACCAATCCTGATTTCTTTTCACAAAATCATGTACAAGGATCTAACTTCAAATGACTTGAAAAGTGCGGGGTTTGCTTGTTGTAATATTTGTCACCAGGAACATGAAAGAGACAAGATTTGGCAGCGAGCCTCGATCTCCCTTGATTATTCAAATCTACCACCACAACCAACCGAATGTGTTCACATTCGAACTGTGCGAACCTCTTACACTCAATTCGATCCAGCTTTAGAACACAAGACGTTGTCAGAAGTTTTTATAGTGTGTGCCAGCAATGCGACACCATTCAAAGATGTTGAAGCCAAACGCAAGCACCTCTGGAGTTGTTTGACAAATGACGAGTGTATGGACGATGTAGAAATGAGCGATACTCCAAAAAGAGAGATCTTTCAATTGTGTTTGGACCAGAATATTCCAGATGGGCAAAGGTTTCGGATGCTACAGATTGGATACCCAGGGACAGACTATTTTGGATTGGTTTTGAATGGACGCATGGCCACGGCTCAACAGGCTCATTGTATTGTTTGTGACTCAAACAACTGCCCTCATGCTCAATATGTCAG
>Ga0209491_10010523_pt1 | contig 11085 bp, 18 predicted proteins | sample BON02_FD_187213 | JGI IMG/M metagenome (GOLD analysis project Ga0209491, IMG submission 187213) | Freshwater microbial communities from Lake Bonney liftoff mats and glacier meltwater in Antarctica - BON-02 (SPAdes) (version 2) | ecosystem: Environmental > Aquatic > Freshwater > Ice > Glacier...
CGCATTTCCCTCACGCCCGACGACGAGATCTTGTCGCCACCTTCCCCAACCACTCACCCTGCCCTCCCTCCCTCCCTCCCTCCCTCCCTCCCTCCTTCCCACCAGGCAACGTCGCCCTGCCCGCCAAAGACCAAATGATCACGGCCGAGCCCGACCTGGCCCGCATCTCCCTCACGCCCGACGATGAGTTTTTGGTGTTGGCTTGTGATGGGGTGTGGGACTGCATGACCAACCAAGAATGTGTGGATTTTGTGCGGGCCAGGCTGCAGGGTAGGAAAGAGGGAGGGAGGGAGGGCGAGCCTTTGAGCAAGGTGGCGGAGGAGGTTGTGGATGCGTGTTTGGCGGATGACCCGAGGAAGACCACGGGCATTGGGGGGGATAATATGACCTGTCTCATCGTACAGTTGAAGGAAAGGGCGGGAGGGAAGAGGGGGGGAGGAGGGGGGGAGGAGGGGAGGGGGGAGGGACGGGGAAGGGGGCGGTGAAGGAGCCGAGGGTTTAGAGTGGGGGAGAAGGAGGGAGGGAGGGAGGGAGGGAGGAGACACATAATGGGCGGAGGAGTGGAGTGTAGTTTGTGTCTTGGTTTGGGGATGGTATTGATTTCATGCACTCAATAGGAGTAGAAGCAGGGAGGGAGGGAGCGAGGGAGCGAGGGAGAAGGGGCAACGCTGGGTGAGCGTGACCTTTGTTTATTTAGAGGCATGATCTCACTGGCAGATAATGTGGACTGGAAGAAATAGGGTGTAGGGACGAGGAAATTTAAAAAAAAAGAGAGAAACAAAAGCGATAAAAACAGAAAGACCCGGAAAATAAAAGGAACCAGGAGGAAAGGGCAACGACAGAACGTAATAGCAACAGCAGCAGCAGCAGCACAAGCAGCAGCAGCAGCAGCACAAGCAGCAACCACGATGAATGCATTTGGCACTCCGAGAACAAGACCACCAGCAGCAGTAGCAGCAGCAGAAGTGGCAACAGCAGTGGCAGCAGCAGCGGCAGCAGCAGCAAATGCCCCCACGCCTGCAAGCAGCAGAGGACAGAGGAAATTACAAAAGATACGAAACGAACGAAAAGTAAAGCAGGCGTAGCAAGCAAGGCATGATAGGAGGATGCTCCCCTATTTGCTTGTTGTTTGGCGCACTCACGCGTTTCTTCCTCCATTATCTTCCATTCCTTTTCTTCTTCACCTTTGTGGACATGCCTCTCCTGTAGTCCCTTCTCTATGTGATACGATATACGTGTGACATTCTCTCCCCTTGCCTTCCTCCTCCGCCCCTTGCAATATCCCTTTCCTGTTTTGTTGTTTTTATTTCCTTCGATCTTACTCTCTTCCTCTTCCCTCGTCTCCTTCACACAGCGCCATCAAGCACGCTCTCCTAAATTCTATCTCTTCGACTCGATCAAATCCCTTCTCCTCCTGCTTTCGGCAGTCTCGCCCCTACCTACGCTCACTCACACCCTCTCTTCCTTTTTCCTTCCTCCTCTTTTCCCTCTTGTTCTCCCTTTGCTTGCCTTGTCGTCCTTCTTCTCTTTTCCACACTCGACTTACTGAGCCCGCTTCCTTCTTAATACCTATGTCGTGAGCGACTCTCATTCTCTTCCTCAGCAGCAGACTGCTTATGAGCAGAGAGGAGAGAAGCGACCTCGCCGAGAGGTTCGCGCCACATCAGTTCTCGATCCTTCCTCACAACACGGTCAAGCCTTCAGCTTACCGATAAGATGACGGAGACTCCGCACGTCAGGTCCTACCTGTTCGCAATCTTTCCGCTTCTCCTCCTTTCTGTCTGGCCATGCCACCCTATATTCCCTCCACATATTTACACTCTCATATTTTTTCACTCAACAAACACCACCACTTTTCCCACGCCTCCTTCCCCTCCAAACTTCTTTTTCATCCTTTTTCTTCTTCTTCCCATTTTCTCTACACTCATATCAAACACCACCTACACACACACACACTCAGCCCTCATCCTCTACAATACACACACCCACACATACACATACTGGCTTCTACTAAAACGCTTCTAATTCCCCTCCACCTCCTCCTCCTCCTCCTCCTCCTCCTCTTCCTCCCCACCCTCACCCTCACTTTCACTCTCACTCCCCCCGCCACTACTTTCGACATAATCACTATCCTCCTCCTCCTCCTCCTCCTCCTCCTCCTCCTCCTCCCCACTCCTCTCCTCAATATGCCCATCCAAATCCAACCCCCCCAACCCCGGAGGCGACGAAGACACCCCACCAGAGGGGAAGGAGGCCAAAGAGGAATAAGAAGGAGTCAAACACAAGCTATGCATATCCCCCTTCTCAAACTCACACCACCCCCCATGCACCAACAACATCTCCCCCGCCAGCACCGACGCGTGGGACAACCTCGGGCCCGGCCTTCGCTCGGTCAAGCGCTGCAACGGGTGGAACTGGACCCTTTTGCCGGTGGACCACCCCCCTCCTGGCATCTCCTCTACCACCTCCTGCACCTCCATTACCCCCACCGCGTCGCTCAAGCGCGAGTCGCCCCCAAACAGGAGCAGCTTAGCCTTCCTCTTCTCCCTCGCCGCCATCTGCATCTCCTCCTCCAGCGTGTCCGCCTCCCCTGGCCTCCCTTCCTCCATCAGCACGTGCGCTGTGTGCGTCCTCCCCGTGATGGTCTCGTGCCTCTGTGTTGGCGCCGCCGCCCCCATCGCGTTTCGATCCTGGGGCACATTCCACATCCTCGGCCACAGCAACGGCTGTCCTCCCTGCCCTTCTCCCTTCTTCTTCTTCTTTCCGCCTTTTCCTCCCAGGGACCACTCTACTACCTGCCCTCCCGGCCCTCCAAACGTCCCGCCATCCCTCCCCGCCACCCGTCTCCACCCTCCCCTCAGTCCTCCTCCCCCTTCCTCCTCCTCCTCCTCATCCCCCCTCTCCTCCACCTCCTCCAAGGAAATAAAGTAAACCTGCTGCAGCAACTCCCTTCCATTCCTCAACAAATCACTGCCATCCGACCCCCCCACCACCACCAAACAACGCAAGCTCGGCAAATAAGAGCAGCTGTGCCCCATCCTCCCTCCCGGCTCCACGCCCCCCAGCACTGGCCTCGTCACCTCCCACACACCCCCGTCCTCCCTCCCGCCCTCGCCCTCCTTCTCGTCTTTGGCGTAGCCCTGGAAGGTCAGGAGCTCGGGCTGCATGATGGCCTGCCCCTCGTGGATGCCGCCCAGCAAGAGGAGACGCAGGGGGGCGGGGAGGGAAGAGGAGGAGGGGGAGGAGGAGGAGGAGGAGGAGGAGGGGGAGGCGGAGGAGGAGTGGGAGGAAGGCGGGATGGAGGAGAGGAGGGTCATGGACGCATAGGCACGAGAGGTCAAGGGCTGGCCGAGGAGGAGGGACGGACGCAGGAGACGCACGCCACGACAGATGGTGGTGCGGCTACTGCTGCTGCTGCTGCTGCTGCTGCTGCTGCTGCTGCTGCTGCTGCCGCCGCCGCCTTCCTTCTTCCCCCCCTCCGCGTAGTCCAGCTTGAGGATGTAGAAGTCGTTGACGTCGCCCTGGTAGCCCCCCATGGTCACGCCCCCAAACACCGCCACGTGCCGGGTACTCAACGCGCAGCATACGTGGCCGTACACCGGCAGATGCTGCTGCTGGAACTGCTGCTGCTGCTGCTGCTGCTGCTGCTGCTGTTGGTGCTGGTCATAATGCTGCCCGTGGGCGTGAAAGGTAGGCCGGACCGCAGCGGTGGGGGCGGGGAAACGGGTCCATTGCGGGTGGGGCTTGTCGAGAGGCGCCCAGGTGTCGAGCACAAACACGTCGTTCCGGACTCCATAGCTGGTAAAGCCGCCAATCATCACCATCCATCGATCATCGAGCAGACAGGAAGTGTGACCCTCCATGGGCGGCGGGGCGTCTTGGCGGCTCTGAGAACGAGGCAGAGGCTGCCAGGCCACGCGGGAGCCCGAGCCAAGTCGGCGAAGACGGTGGGCAGTCGCGTAGAGCTCGGTGAGGGTCGGGAGGGGAGGGCGGAGAGTAAGGCAGGGTGTGAGCGGGGGAGGGGCAACGGCCTGGTGCTTGTGGCGACGAAGGAGCTTCGCACCATTGCTGTCTCGGTGCAATAGATCGCACCAGAGGGCCACGCCGGCGGCTGACGAGGTTGACGGCGGAGAGAGGGTATGAAGGAAGGAGGAAAGGGAGGAGGGATTGGAGGCAGAGGGAGGAGACAGGAGGAGCGAGCGCAAAGCCACGCCGGTCGAGGCGAAGCGCATCAAGGTAGCGCCGTCTAGAAAGCCCGCTAGGTCCAGGACGAGGTCATTAGTCAAACGCGGAAAGGCCGGGAAGGCAGCAGCAGGAGCGTCGGTGGGGATCGAAGCTGAATCTGAAGCTGGAGCCATGCTTGCTGATGATGGATATTGTGCACTGGTGGATGGGGGAGGGGGGCGGAGAAGAAGAAGGCCGGCGGGGTGAGGGTGCTTGCGCTGGCTGTGCGGTGTGTGCGGAGGGGCATGAAGGGAAAAAGGGTGAGCGGTGCAGAGGATAAGGCTTGCATCTGAGTCATGAACGTGGTCAGAACGGGTTTGCGTGCAGCAGCATCGCCGCTTCATCGCTCAAACACCTCCTGCCTATCTGCGCGTTGTTGTTTCTTTCTACAGACGAACGCACACACGTCGGCAGTACGGTAGGCCTTTGTTACATTTGATTTTGCAGGATATACTTTGCAGAGGAAGCGTCTTTTGGTCCAATCCAAGCCTTGTGGTAATACATGCAGTGCGCTTTGATTGGGCCCATACGCTTGCCACGCGCGTTTAAGAAACAAAACAAATGCTGTTTACACGGTAAAATCATAGTGAAAGATAATGCATAGTAGTTAATGATGTATATCAAACACTTCGTATACTGTGTTATCAATTTCTACATTTCTCTTTGCAGTCAAGGGGGCGAACAAGTGCCACTCGCCTCATTGTCATAGGTTTCGTGTCATTTAGCTCTATTCTGTCTCCGTGCTCTCTCTCCTCTTTTCATCTCGAAACCCTCACAGCAATCATGCTTCTTTGGGTCGACCCCAGCCATCCAAGGCTGGTCCTTTCGATTCAGAACTCGACGCTGCCTTTGCTTCTCTTGGTTTGGCCATTGCGGCCCGGGCCACCTTCGCCACATGCTGCTCTTGCCACGCACGCATCTCGCGCCGTACCACAAAGTCGCGGCATCGGGGTGCCAAGCCATTGTCGCCCCAGTACCGGAGAACTGTGGAAAAGCCATGCTTCTCATACCAACCACGGTAATCCGTGCATTCCTCCGTCACCACTTCTTGCAAGCTACGGGAAACCGCCAGCATGGACGTAAAGTATGCCTCGCCCCCGCAATGGCCATGGATGGCAGCAATCTTCTCGTCCAGCAGCATATTTGCTTTGGCCCAAAGCTTGGCGTCCTCGGTGGTCTTGCTGCGCACCAGCTCGTTCAACTCGGCGGGCACTTCTTCTGGCCCAGGGTACTTGTCCGTGCGCACCTTGGCAGCGACGTGTGCAATGTCGTCAAAGTCCAGACCGTGCAGAATCATAAAGGCCACCAGCGACTCTTCCAGGCGCTCTCGCACAAAAATGAAATCGTACTGTGCAGCAGCAGACTCGGCATCAGAGGCATCCCCGCGCACATAGGCATACTGGGCGTCGGGCTCCATGGCAGTCGCCATAGCTGTCCGCTCCTCCACCGCCGGCTCGAAACATAAACTCGCTCCCTTCCTTCTCTTTTCTTTTTTACAATTCTCCACGTACTGTGAATGGAATTGAGACACAGGCTCTCGGACCGAGGTTAACAACATCAGAGGCCCCGTCTCTTTGAGCAGATCGCGGCCGGCGACGTCGAACTGCATGTGATTGGCCAGCCCAAGCGGCGGGTCGCGAGCCTTGGAGCTGCTAAAGGCCGCAAGCACCTCGGCAATGGTGCTCTTGAGCTGGGACACGTCCATGTGTATTTGGTCCGAGTTGAGCATTTCCACGCCGTGGTGGGCCGCCACGCTGCGAAATACGCCGCCTAGGGTGCTGCTGGCCGTCTTGGGGTTCTTGACGTACCAAAAGGAGGTGGGGAAGGGGCTGGGTGTGTCGTCGTAGTAGGGACAGGCGAGGGGGGAGGATGTTGTGATGGCAGCCTGGGCCGCAGTGGTGCTAGTGGTGGTGGTCTGGATGGTGACGTTGTCGTCCTCATCAGCGTCGGCGGTAATGGTATCCTTGTCGTCGTCGTCGCCCTCGCCGCCCCCACTGTTGCTGCTGCTGCTGCTGTCGGAAGTAGGGCTGTCGGCCTCCTTGTCATTGCTAGAAATGTTGGCGGTGGTGGTGGGGGTGTCCTCAGAGCCCTCGCCTTCTTCCTCATCGCCGCTCATTTTTGTGGACAGGGGCTGCAGGACGCTGCTTTCTTCCTCGGTGGCGCGGGACAAAGGAGAGGCATCCATAGCAAGGCTGGACACGTCATCCTCGTCTTTGTTACTCTTTCCGCCCTTCATGGGGGTGGCAACGATGACGGGCAACTCCGTGATGAGGAGGTCGCTCTCGATCGCGGTGCTGATGGACGAGGCCGTGGGAGGGGTAAGCACGGCGCTGCTTTCTGTGCTGATGGTGAAGGCGGACGCACTCAGCATGCTGCTCCCGCTACTGCCCTCATCCATGTTGCCAGCCAAGAAGGTCACGAACCAGACCACCGAAAATGTCCCCAGCGTAATACCAATCAAAGCACGTCTCCAGGACGAGGCCATGCACCAAGCAATGAGGGCCGGGGCCCCGCGGGGTTGCTTGTCATCCTCATCACTAGCCATCCTCCTGTTTGGTGGGGGTGGGAATGGGGGGGGAGGATAGGGCGAGAGAAGTAGATGAGCATCGTGTGATGGTTGATCGGAAGAAAGAAAGAGAAGCAGTGCTTTTGATTGGCCTTGGTTGGGTTGAAGATGAGAGGAGGGTGACGGGGTGGAGCTGAGTGAGGGGGGCAGGAGGATGGAAGAATGCCGGGGCTGATAATTTGAACGCGGATATGTCGAGTAGCAATCAATCCCTTGCCCGCTATATTTTTGGTCTGAAAGGGAGAGAGAGACGGGGGAGGGGAAGGGAGGGGACGAATTGTACTCGGTCCTTGTAGTCAACCTGGAAGGGAGGGAGGGAGGGAGGGAGGGAGGGATGATAAAGGAGAGACGGATGGTTGAGGTTGTACTCAATGCCTTGTCCGCATGCTTTTTGGCCGGCCTGCGGGAGGGAGAGGGGGCGGGAAAGGAGGGGAGGAGGGAAAGAGGGATGGGTGAGATGGTATTCGGTGCCTTGCCCCATTATTCAAGGGCGGCCAGGGAGGGAGGGAGACGGAGGTCCGCCAGCACGAGGGAAGGCATTGAGTGAAGGAGAGTGATGAGCAAGAGGGGATTTAGGGAGGCATGCATCTCAGGAAGAGGTTGCGAGGGTAGGAATGTAGCCGGATAGAGCGGCATACATATGCCCAAGCTGGCTTTCTGCCTGCGGGGAGGGGAGGAGGAGCTGATGGTGTCTAGATGTTGAGATCCGAGGACATGATGGTGTATTCATCGATGATGCTTTGCCTGCTTGGGAGTGTGCGTTGCCTACAAGGTCGTCTGGTGACCGCTACGTCCTGCATTGGTGGATGGGTGGTGGACTGATGATGGTGTTGGGTGGGCAATAACCCGCTGGCATTCGAGGCGAGTGAGGCAAGCCATAAATCCGCAACCACACGGCAATGGCTGCATCTGCCTTGTATGCATGATTCTCTCTTGGGTCCCGCCATTGCCCGCGAGGCCGTGGTGCATGCCCATCGAGGGCGAGGATCGACGTGCGAGGTGGCAGGCAAAAGATCATCCACACGCTGCAAAGTCTGGGGGTTTATGGGGCGTGCGTACCTTTGGTGGTAGGTGGGGGGCAGAGATGGACGCGGGCGCGGCTGCAAGATGTCGTTGACCTGTGAGTGTGTGTGGTGGGTGGGGAAGTGGTGTAAGAGGCCAAATTCACAGCACAGCGACGAGGAAGAACGAAGGCAGGCTTGTGAAACTGCCGGCGGAAGAGCAGGCAGTTGCGATTTGAATTCACAATAATACAACTTCAACGCCTCGTTGCTTAGCACACGACAAGCAAACGAGTGTTCGTCTTCTTCTGCTTCCAATCAGTGTGTGTTTTGGTTCGGCTTGCTTGTTGATTGCTGTCTCTAGTGCCAGCGACAGCTGTCCCCTTCCCCGCCGCCTGCACACGCACTAGCCACCCTTCCTTGCCGTCTTCTCGTTATTCGTCGAAGATGGGCCAGCATAGAAGCCTCTTTCTCTCCCGACTCGACTCGATACGACGACTCGGTAACCTTGATGGCATTGCAAATCTACGTGTAGGAAAGCTGCATCTGCACCAGCCTCGAGTGTATGTGCACCACATAATCATCCTTGCTCACACAATCAAACACAAAACACATTCACACCACACAGGGCGGGGCACAGGTGCTGCTGGAATTGCACTCCCCCCCTTGATCGACACCTTCTCCAGCATCGCCTTTTAGAACTCAAGATGCCGCTTCCTGCTCCTGCGGCTGCGGCCCTGCCTGGCCGATCTCCACGTCGAGCCTGCCGCCATCCATCTTCACCCTACCTGGGCCCGCCAGCACCAGCCTTCCATCCCCCTTCCTCCTTCTCCTGCTCTGTGTAAGCCCTCCTACTCGCCCTTGCTCGTTTCTCCTCCTGCTCGTTCATATCTTCATCCTCTTCGGCCCACCGTCTTCTAGCCCCATCTCAGGGCCTCCTGCGTTCACGCCACTTCCACTCTATCATCATCCATCAACCACGACGGCCTGGGCACTACGGCCTTTGAGCTACCCGGGCCGAAACTGTGCTCACATACACTCGCACACACTCACATACACTCACACCCACAGGTCGCACCGTCTTGCTTCACCCTTAGCCACGTCTCTCCCCCCGCACCCACACCATGTCCCTCCTCCTCCGCCTTCGCTGTTGCTGCGCGGCCCGGGACCTCCTCCTTCTCGGACACCGATAAAGACTCGGACGTCTCCTCAGAGAGCTACATGCAGGTGAACTCAGATTAAGACTCACTCATGGAGGTGGAGCTCCCTCCCTCCCTTCCAGCAACGTCCTCGCCTGCCCAGCCCCCTCCTACCCCACGTTCCGCGCGTAGGGAATACCCGTCCCTTTTCGCTTTCCCGACGACGCCATCCGCGACTCCTACCCCGGTGCCCACGACACCTCCTAATCGTCCACTTTCCAAGCCTGCGGTCACGACCACCACTGCTCGTGGGCCGGCGTCCACGATCATTGAGACTTCCCGCCAGGGATGAAATGCATCGAGCAAACGTGTCCTTATTGCCGATCGCCCTTGTAGGAGATAGATTGGCAATCCTCTACGTCGCCACCACCCGCACTCATCCCTCCCTCCTGTCCTACAATGCCCCAGAGGAAAGAAAACAGAGATGCAAGTAGGGGAAGAGGTAGGCAAGGAGGAAGAGGTAGGCAAGGGGGAAGGGGAGGAAGGAAGGGAGATGGGGGAGGAAGGGGGGAGGAAGGGGGGAAGGGGGGAAAGAGGAGGAGGAAGGGGAGGATTTCGAGAAGGAGGGGGAGGGGGAGAGGTCGGGCAGGAGGAAGGAAGGGGGGAGAGGTGGAGGAAGGCATCAGCTCGAGGGCGAAGGCGAAGGACTGCTCGAGGGAGACGACGACGGGCTCACGGAGAGAGACGCAGAGGGGATGTCGAGGGCAAGTTCTTCTAGAAGCGGAAAAACAATCAAAAAGACAGTTGGAGAGACCACTTGCTTTTTTACAGCGCTACGATTTTGTTACTTTCTTCCTCTTGGTTTGACACTCTGCTTTCCTCGACGCTTGTTTCGATTTGTTTAAGCGTCCTGGGAGACTTTAGAATAAAAATCAGCCAGTCAACATAAAAGTAGGAAAGTAATGTATTAAGAAAACAGCAGATGGTTGTAATGACTTGCCACTATGTGCTTTCGATGTGTAGTAAATGCGGGGGAGGTGCCTGTAGAGGGAGGGGAGGTAGGAAACGAGGGGAGCAAAGGGAGGGAGTTTTTGTGGTGTTCGACTTTATCCTTCCTACTGAAAGAAATCCATATGTACATCTCTGGAATCCACACAGCAAACAAAGCAACGCAAAACAAGGAAAAACGACGTGCGATTTGGGTGCTCTTTCTTTTCCAAACGGTCCTCTCCTAATGGGGGCGGGTAAAATCGTGTATCGGTCGTGTACATATCACGGCCTCTTCATCTCACGGGTGCCCTGTCGGGATCGTGGCATCCTGCCCCAAGGTGAATGCAACACAAGAGGTTCTCGATTTGTGCTTGAGTGTGTTGCTTGAGCGTGACGTACTGGCCCATTTAGCGGGATCCTTTTGGATATCCGAGTTGGGTTGCGCGAAGTAACTAAAAACCAAGCCACCGCAACATGACTCACTCCCTTGCCCTGCCCCCTCCACTGTCCTGTGTGTGATGCATGAAGAGCATCAGGAGGGCAAAGACGAGGACGAGGACGACGCGATTATGCTGCTCGGCAGGGTTTTGGTGCCCTTGCTTCATCTCTTTCTCCTGCAGCAAAATTGCCTGACTCCGCGCTCTCATCACAAACGCACACACGCACCCCTCTACCCTCCCTCCCTCCCCTCATTCTAGACCAACTCGTCCGTCCTGAACGCCATAGCCACACCCACGGCCGCTAATCCCGTGCACGAGCGGAACCACAGGACGAGACGAGGTACGTTTGATTTTAGCCCCCATTTTTTTCCGCCCTCCCTCCCTCCCTCCCTCGTACTTCCTTCCTTCAACCCTAGACCTCCTGCATCATCATCATTAGAGCCGCTCTCTCCTAATCCCCCTTTTCTCCTTTTAACCAAAATCAGGGGAGACCCACACAGCTCGGCGCGATGAGCAGACCCCTCCTCCTCCTCGCCCTTCTGGCAGCAGCCCTTCTCCCCTCCACCGCTGCCCTCCCTCCCTCCCTCCACCACCCTCGGCACCAACCTAGAATACAGGGCTTCATCGCCACGCTCTGTGCTTCCCCCTCCTCTTCCTCTTCCACCTCCTCTTCCTCCTCCCCTTCCTCCTCCTCCGGCAAGCGGCATCAGCTCAACGTCCGAACC
>Ga0209491_10010524_pt1 | contig 11084 bp, 14 predicted proteins | sample BON02_FD_187213 | JGI IMG/M metagenome (GOLD analysis project Ga0209491, IMG submission 187213) | Freshwater microbial communities from Lake Bonney liftoff mats and glacier meltwater in Antarctica - BON-02 (SPAdes) (version 2) | ecosystem: Environmental > Aquatic > Freshwater > Ice > Glacier...
ACAGCCGGCGAACGACCCATTTGCGTACAATATACTCGCTGTGGAGTTGGCTCATGCCGCCTGTAAGTGCCTGCGATCCCCAGCTGTCCACTCGCACCACATCCCCACGTCCAAACAGAGCCCTGTCTTGTCACACAGGCGCTATGGTGACTCTTTGCAGACACCATCACAGCATCTTCATCTTCTCCGTCGTGTGCATTGAACAGTTTGATTGGCACGGGTAACATTTGCTGAGATTGCTCATCCGCCTCACTTCCCAGTCCAAGTTGGCCGTAGCGATTCTGGCCACAGGAGAACACAGTGCCTGTTTCAGTGACAATGAGCGTATAATTGCGTCCCATTGCCACTGCCATTTTGAGGACGACACACACACACACACACACTGCAAACTTTGATTTGATTTATATACAAACGCGGGGGCGTGGTGGTTCCGAATACACCTATTCAAAAATTGGAGAAACTGTCTGTGTCATACAAAATCCAGTGTTGCGGTGCGTTGCGGTGTGGTGAAGTGGCGATTGACTTAAATATGAATTTACGGACAATTCTACGACATAATTGTTTACATTGACGTGAAAGTTATATAAATAATAAAGAGCATCATACAGCATGGCCGGGCCGTGTGGCATTTTCGTTAAATGCAAAAACCCGCTCTCGTATTGGTGCATGGCTATCTCGGAAGCAGTCTGCAGTGGCGCAAACAAGTCGATTTTTTGTCAGACTCTTTCCGGGTGATCACCCCAGACTTGCCAGGGTTTGGACTCAACAGAACACTGGAATCACCGGAAACAATTCGTGGTTATGCCAGATATGTGCTGGCGCTGGTGGACAAAGCAGACGTACACACCTTCCACCTCCTTGGGCACTCGATGGGTGGTATGATTGCACAAGAAATCGTATCCTGGGTACCCGACAGAGTGGAAAAATTGATTCTCTACGGCACTGGGGCTTGTGGGACCATGCCGGGCCGTTTTGAAACCATACAAGTCTCCAAGACACGTTTAAGTACACATGGTGTGAAACACTGTGCTCAACGTATTTCCGCCAGCTGGTTTGTACAGGGAGTTGATTCTCCTGCATACCGCGACACTTTGTGCATGGCCGAACAGGCATCTTTGCATGCTGCCATTGCAGGACTTACGGCCATGGAGCAATGGTGCGGCAGAGACCTATTGGGCAAAATAACGTCGAAAACGATGATTTTATGGGGACAAGAAGATCGGTCATATCGATGGCCAACAACAAAAGAATTGTACGACAAAATTGCCGGAGCCACTCTATGTCAAGTAGCTGCGTGTTCTCACGCGGTACATCTAGAGAACCCACAACTGTTCAACTCAATGGTTTCGACGTTCTTGAACGCTGTCGCATGAGCTGGTCGGTGCGACTGTATTTTTTTCTCCCGCGGGAGATCAAATCTTTGGAGTCTGCAACATCAAACTGGATGGATGGGACCTAAGATCTGACAATTTTCGACTTCAAAACATATACCAGCCTGCATGATGATTGAACGAACATCGACACCGGCCATTATGTAGTTGAGGGATAAGTCATCCATACACCTGTATTCATATAAGAGGGTATCCTCTTGGAACTTGGAGGAGGCTGGAAACGATTGCATATAGCCAATGCAAACCGCTATGTTGCCAACATCACCGACGGGTGCCAGCGAGAGCGCCTTAATGAGGGCTTCGCACTGCAACACATTCATGGTTTCCTTGTGTAACACCGCGCCCTCGATAATTAGAGGGAAAAAGTCACAGGCAGCAATGACATTGGTACGAGCAGTAGAATCTTCTTGTCTGTCCATGAGCGATAGTATGCCAACAATTTTAAACGTTGCAACAAAAACCGACACACTCTTCATGTGCCTCTTGAATATCTTGATTAGATTCGAAAGAAGGGAAGAAGGGTCGGCGGACCTGAAGCGGTGGTTGACAGCCAATTTGTCTTTCACGGATTCTCCATCAGGTTCAAACATCAACTCCAGAATGGCCTCTTGTATTTTCTGACTTGAAAAATACTCGACCATGCCACTGGTAAAGGCGTCAAAGTTCAGGTCGCACTTTGCGTTTTTCAGGGCATTGTGATACGATATCCCGCGGGTGCGGAAAGGTAGAAGCCACGTGCTACTCGAACGAGTTGTGCGGGCACATTCTTTCCAGACTTTGCAGACGCACGCGATAAAGGTTAGGTAGCGAAACGACCTTTCACACGGCGGCAGCTGATGAAATACAACGGCCATAAGATCAGAGTCGGTCATAGGCGAACTCATTGTGGAACTCCTGCGTGCCATGTTTGTGATACAGTCGCTGTTCTTCCTGTCGCGTACATATAGACACTGCCACATTTTCTAGAAATGGAGTTTCACCGGAACACATGCACCACTGTTCAACTCGATGGTTTCAACGTTCTTGAACGCTGTCGCATGAACTGGTCGTCGGTGCGACCGTCGACATCTATGTTTGAGGGTTTTAATCGATCATCGAAATGTTTCATTCACTACACACACTCGTTTGTGTCTCCTGTCTGTATATTTCCACCGCGGACCCCGCAACAGTGTTTTCTACGACACAGTTTCCGCGTCTGGCGTGATACCCATATGTCTTGCTAGTTTCATTCTATACTCTTGTTTTTTCAGTGCAAACGCTACAGGGTCTCGTTCTTTCAGGCTCGCCCGGCTGTCCAAAGTAGAGGGAGGTGTGTATGTTTGGTAAATTTCTGTGAAAGCAGCATTGTGGTGGATATTTGCCTTCCAAAACATCTCGTCCGTGCTCGACCACTTGGCACTCTTGGACAGGTTGGCGTCGGCTAACATTGGCTGTAAATTCGTATAATGATTCATGTCGAGAGCAAAACGCTGCACTGGCCTGATATGATCGAGTTGCATATTTTCAAACGTCATCTGTGTGTCTTCTGGGTGTTGTGTATTGTAATTGTGCATTTTAGTCTCAATATGCTTGATCACAGTGTCGAAGGAAGTCACTCCAAGGTATTTGAGCGTCGTTCTGTCTTTCACACACCCAAGACGCTTGAGTCCGCTGGCCACAAATGACCGGATCCGCATCAGTGAATGTCGTCTGCGACATTGTCCCCGAGCAACACCACCCACACTCTCAGATTTCCCCAGCAAAGTCGAAACTTCGACTTTGTCATGCGTATGTGTCTGTAGATGGGCTTGTAATTGTGCCCAACGCACAAAATAATAGACTCCCTCATATGACCTGCCTTTGGTCAGTGTGCTCTGAAAAGCGTCTCGCTCCGTCAGTCCCCTCAGGAACTCACTGAGCTCTATTCCAAATCGAGCGATGGTGTACATGTGGGTAGAGACATGCCCCCATGCTTTGAACCTTTCAAAAAAATCGACACTCCGGATCCTAATTCCTGCACGTTCCTCGATCTCGACTCGAGAACACTCGTCTATAAGAAAACGACGCATCATCACACAAACTGTGGCAAAATGGAGATCCCGCTGACGTCAGAAAGATTTGGGAGAAGTGAACAGTTCAGTCTTGTGAAGAGAAAGGAGGGAACAGGAGAAAAGCTAGCCCTTCTTTGTCCAAAGGACCAGGCTGTCAATGTCCTTTTCTTATCCTCAATCTTCTCCATGCCGCCAGCACACCACCACTGCTGTGCATCGCGTTTTCTTTTTAGGTTCCCGACCCAAAACACACGCAGGTTCTCAAGACTTGCCACGAATCAAGAAGTGTGTTGTAGATGTGACAATTGAGTCATACTATGTCATTGATTTCAACCTCGAGTCGTATATAATTGCAGCATGTCATGGTCGACACCTGACTGAAAGTATCGTGATATGTCGTCACCGTTTTCTCACACACCCGACGCTTCGAATCAACACGTTCCTGTATGTCTCTCTTCTGGCTCAATACGGCTCGGGATTATTGACGGTGGCACATATGATTGCAATGACAACTTTCCGTTTGTCGAGCCCATGTTACAGCACTCGTCGTCTGTTGTAGAGCACATATTCACACGGAATCCGCTGTTGTCGGTGGGGGAAATGTTGAAACGATTCAAATAATATTGCTTGGATCCAGACCCACATCTCTATGTCCACAGGTGGAGGTTATTTGTCAAGACGATCAATGTTCATGGCAACGGTAATAACATAAACACATTCACCCAGATTGACGATAATATGTTTTTTGTGAGCATCCCAGAATATCTTTTGAACAGCGATTGTCTGATAATCTGAACGAACAATGATACCCAGACTCTGAATACAATGGGGAGAGTATGGTCTGGTCTCGTGACACGACAATACCTTGTGAATTCTGCGAATATCACAGCCGTGAGCGAAGGCAGTAGTTCTCGGAAACGCGTTGCGGAATCCATCCGCAGCCTGCATTTTGCCCATCATTTCTCCGAGTATTCTACGGATCATAGAATGAATGCAATTGCCATGTGTGAAAAGGCACTCGCCAATGACAGACGTTTGTGTGAACTCTGCACATTAGAAGCTTTGAAACACGGGCAAACGCAAGGCGACCCGTGTTTTTATGTATAACAATCGGTTCTTTTGTATCAATCAAAAATATGACAACTCAAGGTTCGCACTTATTTGACATTAAATTCAAAAACTCAACGATTCGCATCGTTGCCCTCGCTGGGTTCGCGACACTTCTGATGCAAGGGACAGACAACATCGACGATGTTGATGACTGCCACTTCGATGCCACTCTCAGCATCAAACTCATTTTTCCAAAGTTGCAGTATGCACTTGGGAACATGACAGCATTAGAAAATCAAAAATTCTGGACCCATGGGGTCCTGACTGGAAACGAAACAGAAAAATTGGACCCATGGGGCAGACCACGCGAGGTAGGCGCTATTTTGTCGGTGTATGGACATAAAAGGACATAAAAATACACCGATCCTCACATTGGGTGTATTCCACGCAAACACGGTCTTGAAGCCGCATACTTGCTGTGCTTTTGATTGTACACCGCTCATGGTGGCGGAACTGTCTCGGTCTGTCTGCCTTGCTTCTCGGAACCGTCGACAGAAGACACAGAAGTGACACTGGTGGTAACAACATATCGCGGCTGCCTTCAGAATCACAAATGATGTGCAGTTTTTGAAGATACATGCTAACATGCCCGAGCTTGTACTTGTGACCGACATCTATTGCACACACGCACACACACGCACACACAAAACTCGAACAGATGTCGTCCTCTGCAAAGTATCCCGCCGTCCATATGAATGGCACACACCCGATTCATATTTTGGCCCAAATGCATCAACAGACCCTGCGCGCCGAAAATTCGATTGATTATAGCTATACCAACCATGTCACCGAGCCCGTCGTCAACAGAACTAGTCTGCAAGAGATGGACGATCTTCTTGTACGGGGCTTCGCTGTGTTTATCTCTCTTGACGAATCAGTGCGGTATGGCTTGATATGTGCCTGTATTCTCGGCTGGGTCATTATATGCCGTCTGTACATTGCCATGTTAATGGTAGTGTTCCAACGGTGCACTGTGATACATCAGCGCATTCAGAGTTGGCGCAATCAACAAATTCAAAGGACACAGGCCCCGGGGTTGGCCATTTGATGCATCTTGTAGATTACATGCCGACGGTGATTCATCGCGGGTGGGACCCAGAATAAACTCGAGATTGTTAGATTTAATCGTAAAGCGTAAACATTGAACCCTAAATTTCAACAGTCAGACACATGTGCCTGTAGATGAGTTTAGGCCCTAAACCCCAGCTCATGGTTGCGGAACTGCTTCGACGGAAAAGACGCTTGTCATTCAGCTAGTTTCCAGAGGACACACATCCGATTTCACGCATCTGAGCAGCTGTCTGTGGAGTTGTCTGTGGGATTGTATTGGCGGGACACATGTGCTTGTGTGTATATAAACCCTAAATTTCAACAGTCAGACACATGTGCCTGTAGATGAGTTTAGGCCCTAAACCCCAGCTCATGGTTGCGGAACTGCTTCGACGGAAAAGCGCCTCTGGTATAGCGCATGTAGTGATTCCAGTGGTAACATCTATGGTACTGAGGCCTCCAGTTTCACCCTTTCTGTTCAGTAAAACGTTGTTGTTTGCAACACCAGGCAACCGCACAAAACCACCAATGTTTCCCACATCAAACACGGGATATGAAGTGGTATATGCATATGGACGGTACCCGTAGAGTGTTTCACATGTGTCCGCTAAATGCAGTTGGTCCGCATCAACGGGTTGCGGGGTGCAAACAAGCATCAGAAGAAACAAACATGTAGGCACATACATCGTAGACCACCTTTCGTTCATCTTGCATATACGAGTAGATATATACATGAAATGCCACAACTCTGTTTACAGACTATTTTCGTTTTAAAATATATGGTTTGCGCCAAAGCTTGGACATATGTTTCAGAATAGGTATATTCGCGTGCAATAGAACATCTCAAGACCAAGGCACGCTAGGAATCGAACCCAACTGGTATAAAACCAACCAATTATGCCCGGTGTTTTTGTTGTGTTTTCTCACTTATGCTGGTCCCCAACGTTGTCTACTTACTAGCAGCCTTTTTCTTCCTGCCCTTTGGGCGCGCCTTGGGCGCAGGGAGAGTTGCTGGTGGTGCCTTCTTCTTGCGGGCTTTGGGCGATGCCGATGCCGATGCAGATGCCGAGGCAGATACCGATGGGGTTTTCGACGCTGTCTTCGTCGTCATTATTTTCCACTCTTTTTCAGCCCGCTTGGGGTTGGTAGAGTATTTCCAAAACTTGGGAGGACATAGTGTGTAATGGCGAACCAGCTTGTTAGGACCACTCATTGTGGAGTAAATGCGTAGTGGGTATGACCCCAACACTTTCTCCACTAAAGGTCCCTGGAGGCTCAGATTGTACTCGAAATTTCTTCCACCCGCGTGTTTATATACTGTACAAAGGGTGAGCAACGGGGATTTGAAGGGAAGAAAATGAGATCACCAGCGCGATACCCGGAATGTATGAAATGCATTCGTGAAAAGCGAACAGAAACAGCCAGCAAAAGTCGATTTCAGGACAGTCCCCACACATCTCAACCCCAAGGGCGAGCTGGCGTCCGCGTCCAACCCCGTTGCAGGGCAGGATTATGAAATAGTGGCAACGATTTCAAGTTCCATGTTTATTAAACAAATTCGTGTGAGTAGTCGAACCCTACTGCCATGAAATGTGAGGCATCGCCACTTCCGCGGGGAAAAACCACACTTCCGCAGCATTCGTGACATTTGGATAAAGGATGTTGTCGTGATCTAGGTTGATGTCCGCCAGTATGTGCGACATTACAACCATTTGCTCTGACATGCTGAACGGAAACATGCGCCTCTGGCATAGCGCATGTAGACACTTCTTTGCCTGCTCAACGTAGCCCCGCTCAGTATCTGGTCTGCGCCCAAATAGTTTGGAGATGGCTTGCTTGTCGGCTGCGGACAGCTGCCTCCACGCCGCAGATTCCTCTGCCATGTCTATGTCCATCTTCACAAAGTCACTAAGGGCTTCAATGCCCACGTCCCTGCAGAAGACAAACAGCCACTGCTTGAACAATGGCGAGGCGAATCTGGTGTCCGAGGAGAAAACTTGCCATATCACAAGTGAGTCGCGCGTATACGGTGGGGGCAGCAGCATGTGCTTAAAGTCCCCGCCTCTTCGACACAGCTGTTTTATATACTTATCCAGGAGAACACAATTGACATTTCCTGTCGGTTTCGAATAAACAACACTGTCAAAAATCTGGGCCTAAATTCGAAACTGCAATAGTTGCGTGGGCCATGTGTGGAGGATGGTGGACAGAAGCCAGAAACACCGATGAGAGCAATCACACGGTTTTGGTCAGAAGTGCAATGTGTTCGTTATATATAAGTAGTGAGAAAGAGGCATATCAACCACCACATGCGTGCCCGAACGGATGCAATGCAATACCAAAATGGCATCCCTCAACACATACACGGCCCGGCCGGCTCATCGCATGAAATATATGACGCTTCATTTAACACGATCCTGCTACCCGATAAACAAACCCGTGACGCGCGACTCCATCGCTTCCTGGCTGAACGCGAGGCAAAGCACGCAGAAAAAAAGGAACGACGCAATATGCGAGAAATGCATCAACAAGAAACCTATCGTCGCGAGCTCATGGATCGGCGTCAAGGAGAATCAATCGAGCAGCAAATGCAACGCCAGGTTCACGCAACTACACTTCTGTTTGAGTATCAAGAACGTGTTGAGGAACGCCGTCGCTTGCGCGATCGACAGGAGGTGCTAGACGCCCAGAAGAAAGAAGAAGTGATACAAGGACAAATCGCACGTCGTCAAAGACAATTGCTCGCAATGGAAAAAACCAGCCAGCAAAGGAAAGAAGCGTTTGAACTGAAATGTCGAGCCCGTCAAGACGCACGTGATCGTCATATGGCTCTGGGACTGGCACAGCAGGAACAGGATCTTGTCAACCGACAACAACAGCTCGGATGGCCATAAGCAACATCATATACATACACATACCTAGTGCCATTGCTATTATTCACAATCAACATACTTTCTGTGGAAAATACCATTGTACTTGCACTTCTACCCTGACCACTGCTGAGCGGCGGTTTAGCTTCACAGATGTTACTGGCTTCAGCAGATCTTTTTGTTGAGATGCCAAGCCCCACGTCGTGTGCGAGAGTGTCAAACGAGAGCGCAAACGAGAGCAGAAACGTTGTCGTCGAGTACTTCAATTACAAATTGTATATAAATGCCAACACAACATGGAAACGCAAGACACGACATACGGCACAGGTGACCTCAAAATGGACCAACAACAACTGACAGTAATGCGTCTAAGACGCCAACTAATGTCAATTACTGATGCAAGGGAGGAATTATGGTTACAGGGCATCGAAAACACCTCTCTGAACCATAGTAAAGTGCAACAAATCCGCCGACAGATCGCCGATGCCGCCCGTATGGACCAAAATAATGACCAGAGGGATGCCACGCGCAACAATTACAGACACATGTGCGAGACACAAGAGGCGCGTTTTGCTTTGATTCAACAAGCATGGCAGGAAGAGGTGGACGCTTTACGTTTGCATGCCCGCGAGTGTTTTACAGACCCAGCATGGCGTCTTGTGCACGACAGCTTACGCCAGAAACGAAATGAAGAAATAGAAAAACTTGAAACCATTCAAATCTGACGCGACGCATCAAATATCTTCCAGCCGTCGTCAAATCCCTCGCAATCATCATCGGAATGTTTTTGTTCATAGTGTTTTTATTATCTCCCCACGTCCAGAGTATGCCATCTTCATCCAATGCCAAATCTGCAGCAAGGAAGAGATGGCGTAGAAGGTGGCGGGCGCCAGACGCTACCATCACGATTTTTCTGTTATTAAAACGCTCTGGAGGTTGGAGACAATTTTTTTCGATGCCAACTTGGGGTGGTTCCAGACGGTCAGTGTGTCCGCAAGTCCACACATGTCCTGATGCAGTCAACACGTTCCTACTTGGAATCCACAATCGACCATAATAACATGCAAGCTCCCAAAATTCTCCAGAATTTGTACTTGAAAGGAAGAGCCAAAGCTGCAATCGACTGCTTATCTTCCCCAAACTTTGCATTTTCTCTCTCCCTCGCTATCTCTCATTGAAGCCTCTTTCCATGAAGCCTCGTTCTGTGTGACTTGTGGCCTCCGCTAATAAACGCAGTCAAAAACACCCTCTTGTTTCAACCAAGTTTCACGCCACACCATCTTTTTTCTTTTGCAGCTCCCTACGTGCAACAACCCATCGCTGATGGCTCTCGTCATCTCTTTTCTGCCGTGCCTTCACTTTGTCGACCTGGGTTGCTGCCCATTTGTCGTAATTCGCTTGCGCTGCAACCTCCCTCTTCTTCTTCTCTTCGTCCGACACAAACAGAATGGAGTGCAGATACTCAGCACGCTCGTCGGACAAAGTCACACCCGGAAACAGCGCTACCACACGCCGCTTCTTCTCTTCTTCTTCTATTTTCAAATTCATGTCGCGCTCTAGCACCTTCGCAGCTTGCTCTGCCAACAATCTTTCTTCTTCTTGGCGAATCACCATTTGCGTCCTTGCTTGCTCTGCCAACACCCGCGCCTCCCGCGCCTCCTGCGCCACCACCATCGCCAACAATCTTTCTTCTTCTTGGCGAATCGCCACTTGCATCCTCGCATGCGAGCACTCCTCGCACTCAAAACGACGGATCTTCAGGTTTTCAAGCTCATACACTGAGTTTTTTGGGGCACTCTGGTGTGCCTCCAGCACGTGGTCCGCGTCAAACTCCCCAAACGTGTATCCCTGGTCTAGACAATACTCACGCTTTGCATCCGACGTCTCGTGCGTGGCCCATACCTCTAACACACTGCTCACCACCACGCTGCCAGGCTCCCCCCGCAGCAACACCGTGTCAAAAATGTACGTGATCCCGTCTGCCGTCGTCTCTGGAAATTCTACCCTTCCAGTGGCCCCCACCCCGTTCTCCATTTTCGTGTGTTTCGGACAGCCAGTGCACTGCGAGCTTATGAAACACCACCGTTCGCCGTGCTGCGACAGGATGTGCTTTGCCAGCCAATGTTTCTCCGTTTCAGGGGAGTGCACATCCTGACCCGAATTCCCCGCACCACCACCCCCATGGTGCGAAAACCACGCCCGCGCCGTATAGTTCCGCTTTTTGTCAACATGATCTACCGCGTGGCGGACGTTCAAAGAAACTGGGTGTTTTCCACCCACACACGCCACACAGAAATACTTGCGCTTTTTGGCATTGCCAACCTCCGCTTCTGTCTTGTCTGCCACCAGCTCCTCTGCGTTGCACGTCGACCCGCACTCGTCCACCGCAATACCAAACATCGTGCCCCAATGCACCCTGGATTCTCAGATTCAATTCTCTCCAAAAAATAACATATATATACACATACGTACGGGCTATTATTAGGAAGCGGCGTATAAAGCCCACATTGTGTGCGTGAGACTACAATCCTAGACACAAACACCGACGCCATGTTGTCGGATGTCACCACTGCAGCGCTGTCACCACCCAAAAAGGCGCGCTTCTGCGTCAAATGCAAGGCATACTTCCCAGT
>Ga0209491_10010525_pt1 | contig 11084 bp, 2 predicted proteins | sample BON02_FD_187213 | JGI IMG/M metagenome (GOLD analysis project Ga0209491, IMG submission 187213) | Freshwater microbial communities from Lake Bonney liftoff mats and glacier meltwater in Antarctica - BON-02 (SPAdes) (version 2) | ecosystem: Environmental > Aquatic > Freshwater > Ice > Glacier...
AAGGGGGGGGGTAGTATGGGCAGGGGCCCACTCAGCCCTTGGGGCATAGCCCCTTGTCTTCATGGGCCCCCATACTACCCCCCCCCTTTCTTATTAGGGGGGGGGATATAAAGGGGTGAGGGGGGGATATAAAGGGGTTGTCCCCGTAGGGACCCCATACCACCCCCCCCCTAATAAGAAAGGCCCTAAAGGGGTGAGGGGCCTTTTCTGGGACCCTAGGCCCACTCGGCCCTTGTCTCCGTAGGGACCCCCCTAACCCCTTTAGGGTAACCCTAAAGCCCTTTAGGGTTACCCTAAAGGGGTTAGGGCCAATGCCCATAGGGCATAGATAGCCCTTACCCCCTTGGGGTTGAGGGTGGGGTGAAGGGCCTTAGGGCTCTCTTTATAGCTAAAGCTATAGGCCCCTTTTTTATTAAGGGCCTTGGAGAGCACTTAAAGTTAGCGCGCAAAAAGTTAGACCATATTTACCCTAGGATTCTCCTGGAGCCAGTCCTGGGAGGGCTCGGCCCTAAGGGGCCTTGGAGCCAATGCCCTTTGTCTTCACCCCCATACTACCCCCCCCCCTTTCTTATTAGGGGGGGGGATATAAAGGGGTGAGAGAGAGTGTTTTGGGGACCTTAATTAAAGCACCTCTCTTTTCAATTTAACAAGTCAAATATCAAATAAGGGGACCGGGTGGTGGTGTATGGGCAAATCCCCCTTTTAAGGGAGAGACCCTTAAAAGTAAAAGGGGGTGCTTTAGCTATCCAAATATTGGTGACCTATTTATAGTATAGCTCAGCCTTTTTAAAAGGACCACCACTTAAATACCCCCCTTTTAAGAGCCACCCCTTAAAAAGGGGCCAATGCCTTCAAACACTCTCTCTAAATATGGTTACACAAAAATCTATCACCCCCATACTACCCCCCCCTCACCCTCAGCCCTTTATAAATGGAAGGGTTACCCTCCATTTATAAAGGGGTTAGGGCTATGCCCCCGATTCAGGGCTGAGTGGGCCCCTGCCCTATGGGCATTGGCCCCTTTATATCCCCCCCTAAGGCCCCTAACCCCTTTAGGGTAACCCCAAAGGGGTAAGGGCCGAGTGGGCCCCTTTAGGGCCTTTCTTATTAGGGGGGGGGTAGTATGGGGTCCCTACCAAGTGCTCTCTCCTAATCAAGGCCCCTTAGCCCTTTAGGGTTACCCTAAAAGGGTTAGGCCGAGCCCCTGCCCTTTAGGGCAGGGAAATATGGTCTAAAAAAGCTTTGCCAATGCCCTTTAGGGCATAGCCCTAAAGGGGCCCACTTTTTAGATACCATATTTAGAGAGAGTGTTTGGGGGACAAAGGGCTATGCCCTATGGGCATTGGCCCCTTTCTTATCAGGGGGGGGGTATGATATAAAGGGGTGATCCCATTTTTTGTGACCATATTTGAGAGAGTGTTTGAAGGCATTGGCCCCTTTTTTTAAGTGGGGTAATAAAGTAGTTTTTATTTAAAACTCTAATATAAAATTTATTAGTTAGTTTTTGACTTTTTTATAACCTAAAGCTTTTTTATAACCTTTGAAAATCCAAACTTTAATACCAATAATACCATAAATTGTACTTGCTGTACGATATGAATAATCAATATTTGAACTTAAACTTTGTAATGGAACACGTCCTGCTTTTACCCATTCAGTACGTGCCATTTCAGCTCCATTTAAACGTCCAGCAACTTGAATTTTAATACCTTTAATATTACCTTTTGCTTTCATAACTTGTTTCTGAGCTTTTTTAATAGCTTGTCTGAAAGCTTGTCGTTTTTCTAAATTAGACACAATAGTATCACATACAACTGAAGCTTTTGTATCCATAGTTTTCGAATTAATATTAAAGAAATTAATACGAACTTTTGATTTAAGTTCAACTGTTTTTCTTAATCTTTGTTGTTCTTGTAAAATCGATCTTAATTTTAATAAGTAAGCTGTTTCTTTATTTTCTTCTAGTTTTAAATTCCAAGTTTTTCTTAAAATTTGATTCACATGAGGAGTCATTTGTTTTTCAAGGTCCCTGCCCTTGGTTGAACCTTCTTTTTTAGCTACCATGTTTTCTTTAATTAAAGAGTTAACTTTTGAACCGAGTAATTTTGTCGATTTTTGTTTAATAAAAAGATTATTTTGACGAATTTTTTGACGTGCTTCAGAAATGATTGGAAGATAAAAATAAAGATTTGTTGTACGGTGTTTTTTAATAATATCTTTAATATACTCAACAAGTTTCATTCGACGTGTTAATCTTGTAATTCCAACTTTAGAAGGCACATTTTTTTTCAATTTAGCTACTAAGTTACCATCCGATAAATCAACATAACTGTTACTATTTTGAGAGCCTAGATTATTAGACACGGCTTTAGAAGATTGTTTTCTAGATTTTAATAAACCAGGAACTTTATCAACTAAATTAGTGCCACTAATTATGGGAGAGTTTTTACTAGTTTTTAAAAAAGGTGAGAAAAGATTAATAATATCGTCATTAATATTATTATCCATATCAAATTTATAAATAGCTAATTGTCGTTGATGAATTTTTGTTAATTCATTAATTAATTTGTTTAAGAAATTAAAATAGTATAAAACTTGGTAGAATGCAAAACGATTAACTTTAGAAATTGAACCAAATGCAATAAATTCTTTTCGTAATGCTAAAAATTTAAAACGAATTTTTTTCTTTAAAGTACTTAATACTTTTCTTAATGGTAGTAAATAGTTTTGTATTTTTTTGAATAAATTTAAAACCTCACCAAGAGAATCACCTTCTAAACTAAATTGTTTCTTTTTACTAATAGTTTTTAAAGTACTTAATAGTGTTAAGAAAACAGGTGATTGAGCAAAACGCCATTTTTGAAGGAAAATAAATGGTGATAAGTTTTTATTTGTTACCATTTCATTATACCAATCTTGGTAATTTTCTTTTAATTCTGTAGTAAATTTGCCACTGATTTTATTAAGGAAAATTCTTACAAATTTCTTTTTAATACGTAACCCAAAAGAATTTTTAACTTTGATAGTTTTCTTTTGATTTCCAAATAAACGTGATTGGAATAAAGTTTTTGATTTACGGAACATAGGGTCTTTTAAAACACTTGTTTTATTATTCTGACGTAAATTACTAATATTTTTAGATGAGTTTTTAAAATGCGTACTATGGGCTTTGCTATTTGGGTTCTTTTTATTGTTAATAAAGAGCATTTTTAAAATTTGACAACCAACTAAATATTTTTTTTTAGATTTACTCCCGCTATGGAAAGGGGGGTTCTTTTTATTGTTAATAGAATAGTTAAAGTATTTTTTGTTTTTAAAGAAATAATTTTTATTTTTTACTTGCATTTTAAAAACTTTTGTTCCTTTAGGGTATGGTGTTAATGTTTGACTTGGAAAAGTGTTAAACCAAGTTTTTCTTTGTTTTTTTAAACTATGTGCTTTTTTTATTGCAATTAATCCAACGCTTTTCCCTTGGTTTTTAGAAGAATTATACTGACCCCCCGGGGCCCCAATTGGTAAATTAATTTTTTTCTTTGTTTGTTTTCTATGGGCTTTGCCCATAGAGAGTAAATTTAATTTTTGAATAATTGTATTACCTTTTTTTGTAATAACAAAATCTTTTGCAATTCGTTGACGATAAATAAAACGAATTTGTTGACGTTTTTTTAATCGTCTTTCTCTAATATCCACTTGTTGATTTTGAAAAACAGGGTCTTGATCTTTTTGATAAACTACTTTTAAATTATTAATTTGATTTCTAAGATCAAAGCGGAACGCACGAACTTTTAACATTTTTGCAATTAATTCACGATTAACTTTTAAGTTATTAATTTTTGTTTTAAATAAATGACAATCTTGTGCATGAATTGAAATAATAACTTGGTAAGGAATAAATTTACGTTCAATAGTAATATTATTAATTACAGGCATGTCAGGCTCGTAATCTTGACGAGTCGGTGCATTATTGTTTGATGCTGAATACAATGGTTTTAAAAATAAATTATTTAAAGTACTTTTTAATGTTTTACGAAGCATATGATCTTCTAAAACACTTTGCGAATATTTATATTTACTAAATCTGGCAAACCATTGAGATTTGTGTGGTTCTGTTAATCCTAATCGAAAACCTACAGGGTTTACTTTTTGACCCATAATATATAGAAAGAAGAAAGCCGTTTATTTGTTTTTATTGCGTCTAGGTAAATGCATCCCCCCTTTTTAATAAGGGCTACCCTACCTATTATGTCTCACTTTATAGTTAAAGCTATTATTACCCTTTTAAAAGGTCCCAATGCCCGCGCTGGTTCTCTCCCAGAAAAAACAACACCCCTAACCCCATACCAACCCCCTCACCCCAGGGGGGTTAGTGCGGGATAGAGGATAAATATGGCCCACCACCCCCCCCTAATGAAATAAGGGTCCCGTAGAGGGGTTAAGATGGAGGGGGGGTGGGCCCATACTTAGAGTATGGGCTTGCTTTATAGCAAAAGCTGTGGACCATGCCAATTTAAAAAGAGCTATGGGCCACCCCCCCCCAATGCCCTTAAGAAGAAAGAGAGAGCCCTATCTGTTTTTTCTGGAGCCAGAGGGAACCAGCGCGGGTGGGGGTCCCCCTACTCAAGTATAGCTTTAGCTATTAAAGGGTAATCCAGTAGCGCAGGTCATCGCTTTATAAGGTTATAAAGCTATGGGAGTCACCCCCTATTTAAGTATGGGGATCACCCCCCCTAATGAAATAAGGGAGGGGGGGTTGTACTTCCCCTATTTTGCCAAAATCGCTTTAGCTATCAAGTGCTCTCTCCTAATCAAGGCCCCTTAGCCCTTTAGGGTTACCCTAAAGGGGTTAGGCCGAGCCCCTGCCCTTTAGGGCAGGGAAATATGGTCACAAAAAATGGGCCCACCCCTAAAGAATGAACCCTTTAGGGTAACCCCCCTAACCCCTTTATAAATGGAGGGTAACCCCCCTAACCCCTTTATAAATGGAGGGTAACCCCCCTAACCCCTTTATAAATGGAGGGTAACCCCCCTAACCCCTTTATAAATGGAGGGTAACCCCCCTAACCCCTTTATAAAGGGGCCAATGCCCATAGGGCAGGGTTCAGCCCTTGGGGCATAGCCCTAACCCCTTTACTTTAGGGTAACCCTAAAGGGCTGAGGGTGGGGTAAGGGGTGGGCCCATTTTTTGTGACCATATTTGCCCCTAGGATTCTCCTGGGACCCTAAAGGGGCCCACTCGGCCCTTAGGGGCCTTAGGGCTCGGCCCTAGGGGGCCTTGGAGCCAATGCCCTACGGGCATAGCTCGTAGGGCATAGCTCGTAGGGCATAGCCCTTGAGAGAGTGTTTGAAAGATTAATGAAATATTCTGTCTTATGGGCTTTTAAGGTTTTAAGAGGGGAATATTAAATAGGCCCTTAAATAAAGAAACATTTTAAAGGGGAAAAAGGGGGGAGTAATAGAATCGCAAATATGGGAAAGTTTTCACTGTTTAAACAGATTAAATAAAAGCCATAGGCTTTATAAGTATCTATTCAACCTTCTTGGGCCCCTATTTATGGGGGTTAAAGACAGTTCAAGTCAAACCCTCTTTTTACTTTTTGGCTTCTTTTGAACCTTTTGTATTAATAATAAGACTAGACTTATAAAAGGAGGCCACCCCTATTTTAAAGGGGGCTCTTTAAAATTAAAGTCATAACAGTAATCGGGCCACTTATTATTGGACCTGGGGGTAAGCCCCAGGGGGGGGGGTGGATTATTTTCCACCTTTCTCTAAACACCAAACACTCTCCAAGGCCCCCTAGGGCCGAGCCTTTTAGGGGCAAATATGGTCTAAAAAACCCTTAAGGGCATAGCCCTCCCAGAAGAATCCAAGGGTTTTTTAGAGACCATATTTACCCTTTCTATTTAGGACCCTAAAGGGGCCCACTCGGCCCTTGTCCCCGTAGGGACCCCCATACTACCCCCCCCCCCTCACCCCTTTATATCCCCCCCCCTAATAAGAAAGGGGGGGGGATATAAAGGGGTGAAGACAAAGGGCTATGCCCTATGGGCATTGGCCCCTTTCTTATTAGGGGGGGGGATATAAAGGGGTTGTCCCCGTAGGGACCCCCTCACCCCTTTATATCCCCCCCCTTTCTTATTAGGGGGGGGTGGTATAGGGTGAAGACAACCCCTTTATATCCCCCCCCCTTATTAGGGGGGGGTGGTATAGGGTGAAGACAACCCTTTTATATCCCCCCCCCCTAATAAGGGGGGGGGTAGTATGGGGTGAAGACAAAAGGCTATGCCTTTAGGCATTGGCCCCTAACCCTTTTAGGGTAACCCCTAACCCCTTTATAAAGGGAGGGTAACCCCTCCTTTATAAAGGGGAAAGGGGTGGAGGGGCCTTTTCTGGGGTGGGCCCCTAAAGGGTTCGGCCCTTGTCCCCGTAGGGACCCCCTATGGGGTGAGGGGCCTTAGGGCTCTCTTTATAGCTAAAGCTATAGGCCCCTTTTTTATTTTTATTAAGGGGCCTTGGAAAGAGTGTTTGCAAGTGCTCTCTCTAAATATGGTCTAAAAAACCCTTAAGGGCATTGGCAAAGCTTTTTTTTCTGGGAGACCATATTTCACCCCCCCTGGGTGGTCCCAGAGAGCACTTAATGGTTACAAAAAAATCTATCACCTGGCCCTCAGGGGCCTGGTGATACCATTTTTGTGACCATATTTGAGAGAGCACTTAGTTTTATTTTTTATTAAAGAAGCGAAGAAATTGCACCCCCCTTCAAGTCCCCTTAGGGCCGAGCCCTGTCTTCATGGGCCCCCATACCACCCCCCCCCTAATAAGAAAGGGGCCAATGCCCATAGGGCATAGCCCTAACCCCTTTAGGGTAACCCTAAAGGGCTGAGGGGGGGATATAAAGAAAGGGGTTGTCCCCGTAGGGACCCCCCTGGGGTGAAGGGGAAAATAAGGCCCCTATGGGCCCCAATTTAAAAGAGCACTTGGGGTCCACCCCCATATTTAAAAGTGTCTTATTAACTTAACCCCCATAAAAATCAAATAAATAGGGGGGAGGTTAATGACTTTAAAATAAAACTAGAATTATTAAAAATTTTTTATAGCGTTAACTATAAAGTAGGTTCTATTTTTGTTAAATTTTTTAAAAAATTTATTTAAACACTCTCTAAACCCCCCCCTAATTTCATTAGGGGGGGGGTTGAAGACAAAATATGGTCTAAAAAAGCTTAGCGCAAAAATTTAGAGACCATATTTTAGAGAGCACTTAGTTTTATGGGCTCTGCCCATAAGCGGTATTAGAGCTAATTAATTTTTAATAGTAAAAGAAAAATTACTGCTTAAAGGTTAAAGGGGTCAAAAAGGATTAACTATTTTTATAATAGTCACTTTAATACTAAAGTTAAGGTCTAACCCCAGCTTTGAAAGAAGAGTGAGTAGCATTATTTATTTAATTTAGCGCTGGGCTTTATCAACCTCCTCTCCCAGAAAAATTAACCCCTTAAAAAGGGTTAGTAATTTTCCGGAGGTTATCAACCTTCATGGGGCCCCTACCCTGGGAGGGGGCGGTGAGGGCCCCTATTTAAAGATAAACCTCAGGCTTTGGGCCCACTCCCTTATTTCATTAGGGGGGGTTAATTAAATATGCGGGGTTAATAAACGCCAGCGCTAAGATCTCTAAACACCAAACACTCTCTCAACCCTTTAGGGTAATCCCTAAGGGTAACCCCTAAAGGGTAACCCCTAAAGAGTAACCCCTAAAGGGTAACCCCTAAAGGGTAACCCCTAAAGGGTAACCCCTAAAGGGTAACCCCTAAAGGGTAACCCCTAAAGAGTAACCCCTAAAGGGTAACCCCTAAAGGGTAACCCCTAAAGGGGTCAAGGGCTCCGAGAAGAACCCTGCCCTAAGAGCTATGCCCGTAGGGCATTGGCTCCAAGGCCCCCTAAGGCCGAGCCCTTTAGGGGCAAATATGGTCTCTAAAAAGAAAGACCCTTAAGGGCATTGGCAAAGCTTTTTTTTCTGGGAGACCACATTTCACCCCCTAACCCCTTAATACCCCCCCCCTTTCTTATTAGGGGGGGGGGTTGGTATGGGGTTAAAATAAAGGGCTATGCCTTTAGGCATTGGCCCTAACCCCTTTAGGGTAACCCTAAAGGGCTGGGGTGGTCCCAGAGAGCACTTGGCTCTCAAATATGGTCACAAAAATGGTATCACCAGGCCCTAAGGGCCCTCCCAGGGGTTTGTGACCATATTTCCCCTTCACCCCTTTATATCCCCCCCTCAGCCCTTTAGGGTTACCCTTTAGGGTTACCCTAAAGGGGTTAGGGCTATGCCCATACTACCCCCCCCCTAATAAGAAGGGGGGGGGGGATATAAAGGGCATTGGCCCCTTTCTTATTAGGGGGGGGGTGGTATGGGGGCCCATGAAGACAGGGGCTCGGCCCTAAGGGGCCTAGGAGAGAGCACTTAGAAATAAAATAAACTAAATGAAATGAAATAATGCTTAGTTTTATGGGCAAAGTTGCCCGTAAGCAGCTCATATGGGGTTTTTCAAAGTATGCTGCATGTGAAAAATTACTGTCAACCCCCTGAATATATGTATTATAAGGGGGATGAATGTTAGTTTACAACACTAAGTGCTCTCTCCCAGGGGGGCCCACCCCTAACCCCCCTTAAGGGGTACCGCAAGGGGGTGGTCCCAGGGGGGGTTAGGGGTGGGCCCCCTGGGGTTGATAGAGCACTTATAAACACTCTCCCTAAATATGGTCTCTAAATTTTTGCGCGAGAACTTCCTCAAGGGCATTGGCCCCTTTACCCCATACCAACCCCCCCCCCTAATAAGAAAAGGGGGGGGGGTTGGTATGGGGTTAGAGCGCTCTTTCTTTTTAGACCATATTAACCCTTTCTATTTAGGACCCTAAAGGGTTGGGCCCTGAAGGGCCTTAGGGCTCTCTTTATAGCTAAAGCTATAGGCCTCTTTTTTATTAAGGGCTTCGCCCTTACCAAGGGGAGAGTGTTTAATAAAAGAAGGCTGTCAAAGATACTAGCTTTATAGCTTTAGCTATAAAGCCAGATATTAGCAAATCCCATGCGAATAGGGTACCTTACTGGGTAATAAAGTTCCACCTTTAAGGTATAGACTCTTTATTTTAAGCATTAAATTTAATGCATTTTAAAGAAACTAATTTAGTTATTAAAATGATGCTAAATCTCCACGGCGGTATTGTAAATATGCAGTTACAAATAGACCCGGAATTGTTACTCCAATAAGACCTAATACGATCCCAGATAATAAAGGTTCAACCATAATAAATTTTAAATAATAAAAAAAAATTTGACTTCTTTGGCTTTATAGCTAAAGCTATACGCCATCTATATCAAGTAAATTACTCCTCTATAGAATAAGTCCAGTCAAATTTTCATAAAAGATCTCCAAACTCTTCATTTTATAACATTAAATTTTTTATAAAATTTAACTAAACACTCTCTCTAAACACTCCCCTAACCCCCCTGGGGTAAAGGGGCCAATGCCCTAACCCCAGGCTATTACCACCCCCCCTTTTTTTATTAGGGGGGGGTATTAAGGGGTTAGGGCATAGCCCTTGACCCCTTTAGGGGTTACCCTAAAGGGTTGAGGGAGAGAAATATGGCCCACCACCCCCCTGGGGTAAAGGAGTTAAGATGTACCCCCTGGGGGTGTCCCTATCTTAACCCCACCCCCCCCCTTTTCTTATTAGGGGGGGGATATAAAGGGGTAAAGGAGTTGAGATGGAGCCATGGGGGGGGGTACATCTTAACTCCTTTACCCCAGGGGGGTTAGGGGTGGGCCCATAGAGGAGAGCACTTAGTTTTAGAAGGAGTTTTCACACTTCCATATATAGATATAGCTAAACTTAATTAGGGGCCTTAAGCACCGCCCTACAACTTTTAAATTGCCCTAAAGGGCATTGGGGCCACCCTTATTTTCAATTTTAAAGGGGGTGCTCTTACTTATAGGACCCAATTTAATGGCCCCCCCCTTTTGAAATAGGGGGGCGACGCTTTTATTTGAAATATTTGATTTGAAATATTTGATTTGAAATATTTGATTTGAAATATTTGATTTGAAATATTTGATTTGAAATATTTGATTTGAAATATTTGATTTGAAATATTTGATTTGAAATATTTGATTTGAAATATTTGATTTGAAATATTTGATTTGAAATATTTGAAAGGGGGTACGCTTTATAACTAAAGCTATGGGCTTTGCCCTCTTAAAATAAATGGGACATAAGGATGGCTATAGGGCAAAGACGTTTTAAAGGGGTCCTTTAATTTTAAGGGGGTCATAGAGGCATTACCTGTATAGCTTTAGCTATACATCCACCCACTAAACACGCTCTCAAATATGGTCACAAACCCCTGGGATAGATTTTTGTGTAACCATCAAGTGCTCTCTCCTAGGCCCCTTAGGGCCGAGCCCCCTTATATCCCCCCCCTAATAAGAAAGGGGCCAATGCCCCATAGGGCATAGCCCTTGGGGCATAGCCCTAACCCCTTTAGGGTAACCCTAAAGGGCTGAGGGGGGGGTGGTATGGGGAAATATGGTCACAAAAAATGGGCCCACCCCTCAAGAATGAACCCTTTAGGGTAACCCCCCTAACCCCTTTAGGGTAACCCGAAAGGGGTAAGGGGTGATAGATTTTTGTGTAACCATAGTTACCCTTTCTATTTAGACCCTAATAAGAAAGGGTTCGGCCCTTGTCCCCGTAGGGACCCCCATACTACCCCCCCCCTTTCTTATTAGGGGGGGGATATAAAGGGGTTGTCTTCACCTCATACCACCCCCCCTTTCTTATTAGGGGGGGGGATATAAAGGGGTGAGGGGCCTTTTCTGGGGTGGGCCCCTAAAGGGTTCGGCCCCTTTTTTATTAAGGGGCCTTGGAGCCAATGCCCTACGTGCATAGCTCTTAGGGCAGGGTTCAGCCCTTTAGGGGTTACCCTTTAGGGGTTACCCTTTAGGGGTTACCCTTTAGGGGTTACCCTTTAGGGGTTACCCTTTAGGGGTTACCCTTTAGGGGTTACCCTTTAGGGGTTACCCTTTAGGGGTTA
>Ga0209491_10010528_pt1 | contig 11081 bp, 17 predicted proteins | sample BON02_FD_187213 | JGI IMG/M metagenome (GOLD analysis project Ga0209491, IMG submission 187213) | Freshwater microbial communities from Lake Bonney liftoff mats and glacier meltwater in Antarctica - BON-02 (SPAdes) (version 2) | ecosystem: Environmental > Aquatic > Freshwater > Ice > Glacier...
GTCCGTCACTCGCCTCATCGTAGCCACCGGTGACAACCTGACGAATCGGCGTTGAAGGGCTTGCACGCACGAGCCTGGATCAGTCCTCGCAACCCAACTTGACCTGCGACCGCTCCGACTATTCGGTGGATGCGTGGCTGAAGGAACCGTCCGTGACAAGCGCAGCAAGTTGGGTCAGCATCGATTCGGTGTTTCGACCCCACTGATGGGGTCTCCGGGGCAGCGGTGCGATATTGACGATGATTCGTTCTACTAACGCGCTGCCAGCACTGAACGGTGTCATGTTTGGCCCACCTGATCGGGTGCGTGGAGCGTTCTACGATCCGTTGATGGCCAAGTACTGGGTTCGGTTCGAGATGCCTCTGATGGTCGAGGTCGATGACGAAAGCGACGACGTGACTCGGGTGGTCACGTTGCCCGACGAGATTCACGGTGCGCGTGACGACTCGCTCGACTTCATGGTCTTCGATGATCAGTTCGTTCGCCACTCGATGGAGAACCAGCCGTACCTTCACGCTTGGTCGGTCGCTCAGCCCCGATCGCAGGAGGCGATGTTCTTCAGGGGTCCGCCGACGTACTGGCCTGACTCACTCGATTGGGAAGAGGGCTTCGACTTCACCGAGGCCGACGAGCGCTACGCCGACATCAACCCCTACGGGCAGCCGGACGGGTAGCCGGTCGCCGGCACTCCGTTGACATCGGTTGCAGCGACATGGCTCGTTGACGGAGCGCCACAGCTTCGTGAGGAATCGTCGTTGGAGTTCGGGCGACGAGTTGAAGTCTTCGGATGAGACGAGCATGTTCGAGTCCTTGCTGAGATCCCCGGTGACCAGTGGATCCCTGTCGGTGATGTCCGCAGCTGCTGTGAACGTTGCAGCCGATGTGCTTCATGTTGTTCATGGCCGCAGAGGCCGAACTCTTACAAAGTTGATCCGACAATCTTGCTCGGGTGCCGAGGGATGGACGGTGATTGCGGGGTGGTGTTCGTGTCGATCGAGCCGTCACCAGGGGTGGCGATGTGACCGAGTTGTCACGCGTCGAACAGGTCCACGGCATCGTCGTACGTACCTTGGAGGTGTTCTCGAAGGCCCTCAGCGTTACAGAATCCCGCAAAGAGATTTCCAGTTCGGGGCTTCGATCTGGGCACCATGATCGGGTGCAGCGCGATGTTCCTGTGTGCTCACGAGAGATCGGGCATCGCTCGGCAGCGCCTGATCGCACTCCAGGCGTGAGCGTGATTGCTCTCGCCGTCAGCTCGATCACAACGGCCACGTCGATGATGGATCAGGGCTCTTCGGAGAATGATGAGCAGCACGACTCTTTCGAACAGGTCATCGTCGTTCACACCATGTAAGTGTCGGTCGAACTCCGATCGTGACCGGCGTTGGACGACCGCTCTGAGGGACGGAGCCACATTGGAATGTTGATCGGGAGCCGGTGGACAGCCACGCCGTCGGAGCGTCGTCCCCTGTTAGTCGAAGCAGATCCTGCGGTCTCTGACGCCGGCCCATCCGGTTAGAGGAAGCCGACACCGGCGCAGCTTCCTCTAACCATCAGTAGTGGAAGCATTCATCGTCGATATCGCACGTCTGCCCCGGAGACGTACCCCTACATGTCCCCCTGCCGCAGCTTCCGTCACGGCGGGCCTACTTGCTGGCCGGGCAAGCCAGCAGCGAGGAGAGCTCCGAACTCTGTGACAGGCCTTGGGTATGGTCGTCGAGGTGCCTCGCTACAGCGACGACGACATCGCCAACGCCGTGCAGCAGTTCGTTCGCGACACGAACGACTACCGCCTCGACACCTACCGAGATCTGGCACACCAACACGGGTGGCCATCGTCGGCGACGATCATTTCCCGGCTCGGCACCGACAACTTCGCGACCGCCCTGCTCCCCACGGTGAGAGCGACCCAACCCGGTGACGTGGTGTCGAGATGGTCGAACTGTCCACGCCAAGCCAAGCACCTGCCCGACGTCGTGTTCGACTTCAGCGTCGAGGATTTCGACACCTCGACTTGCCGGTACTGCGAAGTCAACGACGTCAAACGCGCCGCGTACATTGCATCACTCCCACGATTCGCCGACGCCCACCCCTACGCCGTGAAGTACCTCACCGACCCCGGCCAAGCCGACCAGCGCGGCGGCTACGTCGACTTCTCCTGCATTACCTGCGCAGCGTCGCCGACCCGGTGGGCCCCGTCCGTCGACACAGTGCCGACATGCCACTCCTGCCGATCGGTCAACGGTGCGAAGCCAGGGGATCTGATCGAACGAACCGGCGGCGGTGACCCTGTGCAGCTCGAAGCCGCCATTGCGAGCAAGCTCAGCGACTCTCGCGGCCTCGAGGTCCGCTGCGATCGGGGCATCGTGATCGTGCAAGGCGCAATCACCGTCAGCAACGAGATGAGCAGCTACCCGGTCCCCGCGATCAAACCCGACATCGTCCTTGCCCAGCAGCGCATCGCGATCGAACTCGACCAGCGGGGCCGCTGGAACTCCCACGCGACCATTCAAGACATCCGACAAGACATCGAGCGCGATCACGCCCTCGCCGCAGTTGGGTGGAGATGCCTCAGAATCAGAGAACCCGACATGCCGACCATCGGATCCTGGCCGTGGCGATACGAAACCACCAGCACCTCACCCACCACGATCGCCAACGCAATCGTCGAAACGATCTGAACCCGCAAAGCGTCACCGGATCACTGTCTTCGTCGGGGGCACCGAACCGACGGTCATCGAACCCGTAAACTATGGTCATGGCGAACACGGTGCATCTCACCGACGACCAATGGAGTCGCATCGAACAGCGCATCGCCGCCGCGAAACCACCTCGCCCAGATGACACCGGAGTCCAAGACTCAGTGACCGGCGAGGATCTCAGCGCATCCGAGGTCGATCGTCGACGGGCCGCATACCGTGCCGAACGAACTTGAACCCAACCCACCGGATCTCATCGCGTTCGTCGACACCTTGAACAGCCATGGAGTCGAGTACGTCATGATCGGCGGCATGGCGGCACTCCTGCACGGCTCCCATCGAGCTACGTTCGACCTTGACGTCCTCGCAAGCGGCAGCCTCGAGAACCTCGAACGTCTTGCCGCTGCGCTCAGCTCTCTCGGTGTGGACAGGAAACTCGACTCGGCAGATCTGCGGGGAATGACGACCCGCTGGGATACCGACGCGGGTCGAGTTGACGTGCTGCTCGCCGCGCGCGGTCCAGACGGCAAGATGTCGATCTCGTATCGAGACGTCGCCGATCGCCACATCGACATGATCCACGATGGAAGGTCTATTCCCGTGGTGGCCCTCAGCGATCTCATCGAGATGAAGACTTCCGTGGGCCGACCTCACGACCTCGAAACAGTGAACGAACTCCTCGGCCTTCAGCCCCCCGAGCCAACTGGCGTTGAACACCTTCTGGACCAATGGGAAGCACGACGCACCGCGTCGCAAGACGCGCCGCCCGCTCCCGACCTCGACCTCGGTATCTAACACTGCGGTCCCAGTCGTGAGCCCTGAACCCGACGCCGACCTGACGGATGACGAGTTGGATCGCGAACTCTGCCGGCTCTACGTCGACGACCACATGACCCTCGTCGACATTGGTCGCCGCTACGGGCACAGCGCCGACTGGGCGCGTCGGCGCATCCACTGTGCCGGTGTCACGATCCGGACCACGACTTTCAAACCAGAGATCGTCCCTGCGGCGCTCGTGGCGGAGATGGCACGCCTCTACATCGTCGACGGCAACACCATGGCAGAGATCGCAGACCGTGTCGGGCGCAACCGGTCGTGGGTATCAACGCAACTCGAAGCCGCCGACGTCCAACTGAAACCAGGCGGATCGCGTCGCCTCAACCTCAACGAAGCGTGGATCATCGACCAGTACGTCGAACACCGTCGCCCGATGTCGTCAATCGCCAACGACCTCGGGGTCAACGGCACCGTCGTCAAACGTGTGCTCGCAGACCACGACATCGACATTCGCAGCAAGTCCGAAAGCATCACGCGTATCGATGGTGACGAACTGCGCCGCATGTACCGCGACCAGCAAATGACGACGGGCGCGATCGCAGAACAACTCGGCATGTCGACAAGCGGAGTCGGCGCCGCGCTGCACCGACACAACATTCCAACACGCGAACGCGGTGGCGAACTCACGATCAGCCGACAGCAACTGCAGGCACACCTCGACAACGACCTGAGCAACGCCGAGATCGCAGCGATGCACGACGTCTCCGTCAACGGCGTCACCCGTCGACTCCGCGACGACAAGATGCGCCGCCGACCGCGGTCACCAACGACGAGGCCCACGCCACCACGCCTGACCCTTCACAACCTCTACGTCGACCAAGAGATGTCGCTCGCCGACATCGCTGCACGATACGAAGTCCCACACGCCACCGTTCGCCGCTGGCTCGACCACAACGGGATCGAACGTCGCGCCCGGGCCTACACAACCAACCCGACCGGCAACGTCCTCGACCACGACACGATCAAGTACTTCTACGTCACCGAGGAATGGACAGCAGCCGAAATCGGCCGACACGTCGGCGTGACCAAGAAGATCATCCTCGACCACCTCCACCGCTACGGAGTCCCGCTCCGCCCGCCAGGCGCGAAACGACCAGCGACAGACCGCGCCCTCCTCGATCGTCTCTACAGCGACCAGACCGTCGTGGCCGTACTGCACCAACACGACGTCCCCGTCGTACCGACACCGGGCCGACTCCGCCGCCGGTTCGCCGACCCCGCGCCACTCGCGGCTGGCCTCATCGAACGCCTCTACACCGAACTTGGGCTCTCCGTGTCACAGATCTCACTGATCACGGGTCACTTCGACCTCGGCGTCCGCGCAGCACTTCAACAAGCCGGGATCGAAGCACGCAGCGGCGCAGTGCGCGCTCCATGGACCATCCGCAACTCGACGTGAACGGGCGTCGGAAAACGCTGTGACCGAGACGGCCGACGAAGTCTCAACGCTGGTGCGCCAAGCGCACCTCGTGGACCGTCAGTCTGCAGTAGGGCCGCAGTTGTGGGGTCCATCAGCCGCCCGGTAGGCGTCCTGGTGAAGATGGCTGCCGTAGCCGTCGAGCGAGTCGTAGCGGGCGTTCGCCCGGCCCTGCTCGATCAGCGTGATTCCGACCGGGATCCCGTTCACGTAGACGTGGCGCAGATATCGGTCGTACTGGTCGGTGTCATCACCATCGGCCAGCACCGTCACGGTCCCGGACACCAGAATGGTACGAAGAGCTTCAGTCGCTTCGGCGAAACCGCACTCACCGCGCTCGGGGGTGTCGTAGCCGAGCATCCGGACGTTTTCGTCCAAGCCGACGTCGATCGTGTCGCCGTCGATGATGTGGTCGACAGTGACCACCCGTCCAGGTAGCTGCCCGGTCGGAGGTTGTGGAGATGGGTCCGGCGACGTGTCGTCGGGGAGACGAAACACTGGAGTCGTCGCGGTCGCAGGATCGGTGATCGGTTCGGTTTCGATAGCGGCTCCGCGAGTCGCGGCCGCGGTGATGCCGATCGCCAACATGACAGCAATCGCCGTCGCCCAGGTCGCCCGCCGTGTCGAGGTGGTCATGTTTTCTGATGGGTTACGAAACGGGCGGGCGTTTCACGTCGACGTCACAGAAATCGGCCGTCGAGCCACCGGCTGTATGCGGGCCATCCCGCACCCTCGACGTGACACTTGCAAGCGCACCTCCACCCGACGGCTTCCTCGCCGTGGTGAAGCCACCAGCCTGGACAGCCGACGTGGGCTGGACCCTTCGTGTCTGTGCGGAAGTCGCATGCCCTGCCTCGCTCCACGCCGACGAGCGTGTCGGCTGGAACATCAAGAAGCACACAATGGTTTCGGCACGGACATGCCTGCAATCGACTGGTTTCCGATGTCTTGAGACGTTGCGGTCGGGTTCGGTCGGTCTAGCCGTAGAGGCGAGTTTCGACAGGGGTCTCGTTGGAGGCGATGCTCACCAGGTCGCCGTCGAGTTCTTCACGCACGCCGCCCATCGACAGGACGTTGAGCACACCCTGGCCTCGCTGCAGAGCGTCGACCAGGTCGCCAGCGTCGTAGACGTTCACGCTGGCGCCGTCGATGACAATGTGCGCCGCGGCGACGTCGGACGACACATGTTCACGGAGGAACGAGAACACTCGCCGGACCTGCTCCAGTTTGATTCCCGCGTCGAGGAGCTTCTTGATCGTCTTCAGCTCCAACAGGTCGCTGTAGGAGTAGCGGCGGCGACTACCGCTACCGGATGCATCAGAGATCGATGGGCGAAGCAGATCGGTGCGCGCCCAATAGTCGATCTGGCGATACGAGATCCCCACCACCTCAGCAGCACGATTGCAGCTGAACGACTCGACTGCGGTCTGTCCGGTCATCTCTTTCATGTCAATCCATCCTTCGAATCACCAACACCCGATGCGCTGGCGACACTTACACCACCGTAGTTACGATCGTGTGAGAAGGCGACCCCCAAACAGGGTGGGCCACCGCAAGTCGTAGGGTCGCACCGTGGCACAGCGCCCGATACCACCGTCGGCACCGCGGTCTTGGTGAGTGGAGAGGGCGGCAATGCATCGGACCTACTTCCCCGACACCGACGAAGAAGTCGAGGAGCTCCGTCGACGGGTGCGCGAAGAACACGCCGCGTACATGCGCAAATGGGCGGGGTGGAAACCCGAACCCTCAAGCAGCCAGACACCCCGATGACGAACTGCAAGCAGTGTCGACGCCGACCGTAGAGTCACCGGCATGGGCAGACGTGGAGTGGGGCCGGTAGCGAGACGGCGACTCATTGCGGCCCAACTCGACGGCTCGCAACGACGACTCGAAGGTATGCAACGGACCTCAGCGCCACCGATTGCCATCGAGCAGCAACAGCGTCGTATCGAGTCCCTCCACGCCGAAATGGCTCAACACGACGCCGTCCACCGCGCACCGCTACCCGACGCGGGCGGTGGTGGACTGTGGGGCACGACTGGACCAGCCCGTCATGGCGACGACCTGTATTCGTCCGGCTCCGAACAGTGACCCTGTCCAGGTTCTGAGCCGGTTCGATCAGACCCGGGACTTCGTCAGGCGATCTCGCGTTGAGCGGCAACTGACCAGTTGTCCAGGACCATCAAGGTTTGCTCAAGACGAAGCCGATCAGCCGTTGCGTTCACTTGCACTGTCTCAGACCACCACGCCCCGTCGGGTGTCGTCATGGTGACGGTGACGCGGCCCCAAGGAACGCTGCGCGACATGAAGAAGAACGCGATCCCGACAACGGACCAGAACGTCAGAACGCCCATGACGAGCGCCCACACCGGTTGCACCCGATCGGCACCCCATGAGGACTCCCACCGCCAGCGGGTACCGACCAAGTCGTAGACGCCGATCGGCGTCTGAACGTGGTGATCGGTCACCGTCATCTGCTGCAACTGCAACCGAGGAGCTTCGCCGTTCATAGATTTCACAGTAGTTCCTTCCATTGAGTGACCGTCACGTGAGTACCGCATCTCGAAACACCAGGGGGCGAAGCGATCCGAGAGCGGACCTGTCCCACAGTCCGGGGTCGATCGAAACGAACGGGAGCATCCCAGGATTCGCGTTGAACGTGACGTGGCCGTCGCGAGCCGTCGCGTGCTGCTTCAACTCGTCGGGTGTGGCGTCCCACCACTGGCGTCGATGCGAGTTCCACGGCGACGAGTGACCGTGGACCTGGGCGAAGGGTGGCGTCTCCCACCACGACCACGACTCGGCCCACGACGACCAGATCGGGCCCGGCGCAGTCTCGTTGACAGCACCGAACATCTCACCAGGTCGAGCGACCTGCGACAGCGGCATGGTGTTGAGCCGATGCGCGACCCGCCGGCCGTCGGGATCGGCATCGAGATCTGCGGACCAGAAGCCGTGGGAGATTCCGGCATGGGTGATCACGCCGACGACGCCCGCCGACGACGTCACCGCTGCGGCCCGGCGAACCAGCCCTGACCGATGCCACTCCCGAAATATGTGCAGCGCATCAAGATCAGCGGTACGTCCTTTCGCGTTCGTCACTTGGCTCGCGCTGACCGCTTCGAGTTCCCAGTTGCCGACGAGCTGCACCCAGCGGCCCGACTCGGGGTGGGGAGCAACCAGTTCCGCAACAGCCACGTCGTCGCGACCGCCGAAGAGATCACCGACTTGCACAACGATGAGGTCGTCAGGCCACACCGAATCGGTCACACCGAGCGTCGCGATGGCTGCGTGGAGATGTTCGACGAAACCGCCGACATCGCCAATGACAGCGACTCGGCAAGGAGGGGTCACCATTTCGGCCGACTCTGAACAGGGAGTCGTCGACGGATCGAATCAACTTGTGCTGACGACGTGTACGCCACGAACATCACGACCCGGTTCGTAGCGATGCACTCATGAGACGGTGCCACCACGTCGGCGCCGATCGTGACCATGAAGTGCCCGCATGACGGGCACACCCACGGCTCCTTGTTGGGTGTCTGGTCGGCTTCGTTGGCCATGACCATCACGTCGTCTTGGCGTCTGCAAGATGCATCACATCGCTCCGATTGGATCGAGCGTTCAGGGAGGCCGAGAGCGAAGCTAGCGAACTCCCAACCTGCCACCCGATCGCCCCACACGTCAACCCCAGGTGTGGAGGAGGTGGTCGAACGATGGTGGCTGACGTCATGACCATCTATGGGTGCTGAGCGGCGACTCCGTTTCACACCGCCCGAGCAAGGGAGCGCCTCACCCGCCGTGGCGGTAGTGGCGCTCTACGATCGACGCGTGGACGGGATTGACAGCAGGGAGTGGCTGGTAGCCAAACTCGACAGCTCGGCGACGATCTCAGAAATCGCCACAGCTGCGGGCGTGTCGCGCCAATCCGTCTACAAGTGGATCGAGCGCCACGATCTGCCCATCGGCCCCCGCCAGAAGTTGCGGCCGTCGCCTGAGGAACTCGCGACGCTCTACAACGAGTGTCGGTCGACGAAAGGCCTCGGCGAGCAGCTTGGCATTGCGAAAGAAACCGCCCGCCGCTGGCTTGTCGACGCCGGCATCGAGCGCGGGTGGGACCTCGACCTCGATGCCAACGAAGTGCGACGAAAACGGCGAGACGGAGCAACGATCGCTGAACTCGCAGCCGAGTATCGGGTCGGCATCGACACGATCCGCAGGCGACTCGACCCCACTTGGGGCCGCTGACCGACAACCGGGGAGTGGTCAGGCGATGGCGAAGGCTTCGTCAGGGATCTCAGAGTCAGCGCACATCTCGCACAGCACAATCGGAACAGCGTGAGGGGTGCGGATCACGTCTCCCGTCACGAGATACGGATCGCCCGGCTCAACTGCAGGTATCGCGGAACCAGCGGTGCACAAACCCAAGCCCTGATACGCGCACATCGTCGGCTTCGATGCCAGCGCCCACCGGGCGCGACCGGGAAATCGTGCCAACCAGAAATCGGCAGCGGTCACCACCATCTCGTCGTGGTCCATCTCGTTCACGACCACCACAGTACAGCCTTGACAAGTGGGGCGTACGGGTTACCCTGTTGGTCGGAGGGGTCAGTCAGATCGGGAAGTCGAAGCTGGCCCCTCCGGGCCCGTGGCCTATTGCGAAGCGACCAGCACCCGTCCTGTGAGCACCTGGGCGTTCAACCTCGACTGGTAGACCTCGCTGAGCGAATCGGACCGGGCCTCGCGAGTCGCGGACGGTTCTTCGTAGGCATTCGCGATCCACGTTGCGAAGCGGACGGATTCGAGAGCGGCGTCGACCGCCTCCGCGAGCAGGGTCAACCCGAATCCGTTGCCCCGGTACGCCTCGGGGGTGTGCAGTCCCTCGAGGACGACGAAGTTCTGGTTGTAGACGTTGCGGTCGCACGCGTCGTGGAAGGTCATGTCGTCGAGCATTTCGTCGTGCTCGGTGAGGGCGAGGCCGACGACTCCCAGGTCGGCGCTGTGGTCGTCGAGGGTGATCAACAGGCTCCGGTCGAGTTCGTCGACTCGAACGGTGCACGACGTGAGGCGTGCCAGGATCACGTCAGTGTGGTTGGAGTCGACGACGACCAGCTCGTGCGACGCGAACGTCAGGGCACGGGACTCGCTCGAGCGGTCGCGGACCGACGTCGTGTGAATCGCGTAACCGGTTGGTTCACCGTCGAAGCGAACCGTGCAATCGAGGTGGGGGGAGTAGCTGATGGTCATGTTGAGCTATGGGTGTCACGGCGTCGATTGTTTCATCACGGCGCGCCGAGCTGTCTCGGAGCTGACGCCCAGCTGCTCGCCGATGTCGTGCCACGTCTGCCCTTCAGCGCGCAGCGCATTCACCGCTTTGACGTCGACGACAACACGTCGTGGTCGACCGGCCGTGCTGCGGGCATCGTTCGTCTCGACGCCAGCCTCGAACAGCCATGTGCGCATCACCGCCGCCGAGATGTTGTACTCGGTGGCCATTGGTCGTATTGAGCCGATCCGCTCGTAGTCCGCGGCCATCTGCTCAGCCGACGGGCGATCGAGCGGCTTCTTGGTTGCGGTCAACCCGTGACGTTTCAGCCACGACGAAGCAGTTTGGCGAGACACCCCAGCCTGGTCAGCAATCGCGGTCACGGTGTCGCCAGCGTCGAGGCGCGCAGCAACCCAGTCCCGGTCACGAACATCGGCTGAGAGGGAGGACACGGTGCACATCATTCCACGACCCCTGGGTGCTCGAACAGCGAAGGCTGGCGGACCACGCTCGCCAGGGGAGTGTCGGCCGGGCGAATGTCGAACGCTCGATGGCCGGTGACCTCAACAACGGATGCGACCACCTGGTGGGCCCGAGCAGCGGTGTACCCGGCCCAATCCCACAATTCGGCCCACGCTGGCCCGTAGATGCAGTTCGGTGATCCGTCGAGGTCGCCCAAAGCGCACACCCACGCCGCGATCGTGTCACCGTCCCTACCGGTATCGGACCACGAATCGTGATCCGCCGGCGAGATGGTGTGGCGTCGATACGCGCGCCGCTGCGCGTCGGTGAGTTCGCCGAACCATTCGTTGAAGACCATGAAATTTGCTCCTGTCGCTGAACGGCAGTTCTTGGCGGGCAT
>Ga0209491_10010531_pt1 | contig 11080 bp, 4 predicted proteins | sample BON02_FD_187213 | JGI IMG/M metagenome (GOLD analysis project Ga0209491, IMG submission 187213) | Freshwater microbial communities from Lake Bonney liftoff mats and glacier meltwater in Antarctica - BON-02 (SPAdes) (version 2) | ecosystem: Environmental > Aquatic > Freshwater > Ice > Glacier...
ATGTCATATGTATATACACATATACATATATATACATACATAAATATACATCATAGTTTTTGATATATATACATATATTATATGTGGTTACATGCATGCATATACATTATATGTCATCATCACCTTGTCGCGCAAGAAAGCAAATTTCGAGTCGAACTTGGCGTTAGAATCTCCATGTGCTTCCCTTGTATTCGCGGCAGAGGCCTCACTTGTGCTTTTCGTAGAGAAAGACTGAGATAGTGACCCACTCCAGATTCTTTTGGATGCCCCCCCCCCCGCTGGCGTGGCACTACCAAAAGAGCCACCTGCTATACAAGTAATGTGCTGCGGAAGAATTGAAATTCTGACAAAGGAGTCCCCCAGAAAATCCTTGGAAAGAGTCGGCCATGTGCCATTGGTTGTGTTGAAAGTGCTGACATGAGACAGGTCAGTACATGTCGCGTCTTGAGCGATTTCTGGCTTTTCTTCTACGATAGTTGCCACTGTTTCCTGGTCTGGCAATACAACGATTGAGGAATACACCGTTGTCACCTTGTGGCGTGATGGATGCACAGCAAAAAGATTCTTGCTGTCTGTAAGATGTTTGCCGTCATGAGTGCACGTGAGCAGGCGTCGGCACGTTTCCATCATGAAAAGCTGTAGCAGTATAAAGGGTCGGATCGTGGCATTCTGATCTGATAACGATTCTGGCATCTGCGATCAGGACAAAGATTAGTTTCTGCGAAGGTACTAGCCACAAAAATACAGACCCACGCTCTCACAGCAAAGTACCTTTAAGTCCGGGCCGAAGGACTTGGCATGCGGCGCGTGATCTTGTGTGGAGGCAAGGTCGCGCAGGAAAAGCCAGAGCAAATCAATATGTGCCTTTTCAAACGATTCGCATTGCCACCTGGATCCGACATTTACACATCAGCATACTTGTACATGAGCTGCAGTGCACTTTTGTTTGGTCAGCATGGTGTGGTATTTGCTGGGGCATTTACATTTTGGCAAGGGCTTCGAGACTTTTCCGTTCGATGACAACAGGCGAGTGCCAACAAATACGATCCCACATTGTAGGCCGCTCCGATGTGAGAATAAACCCGTGGGCGCGTGTCAAGTTCAGCTGGCTCCGAACCTGTATTAGTACACACACACTATTTGAATACTACACTAGTCTGTGCTGAACATGGTGGTCGTATTAGGGATGGTGGTATGGCGTTCGTAATTTGCTCTGACACATCTGAAACAGGGTGGTGGATGCAGTACCAAGGTCAACATATCTCTCAATACTTGTTCCTCCGCACTCACGATGGCCATGGTAGTCCTGTACCAATAGTAGCCTGCGGTGAAAGTGCAGGCGGTGAACCCTATGAGGCAACCTACCACCTGTACGCTTGCTCGTGTTAGCAAACATCAAATTATCGGTATAATTGTGTCATCATGTTGGTGCGTGCATGGACGTGCAAACATGTGTACATTCATTATACAATGACGTTGTGCCAGTTTGTTAGGTTGTTTGATGCATTTGAATATACACACATAAGGTTTTGTATTACAGATACACAAATAGATACAAAACCCTATGTGTGGGCGCATACACGTATCTGCACACCTATAGATGCATGTGTGTGTCTGTCTGCGTGCATGTGTGTGCGTATAGGGCGTGGAAAATGAAGAGGCACACCACCGCCACGATTGTCGGTGTCCACAGCGTCTCGGAAGTTTGCAAGACGAGGAGGTGGGGCTGCAATTGAAAGCGTCCTTCCGGAAGCCCGACTTTCTTCAGGGCGTCCTTGAGGGATGAATCAGATTGCTGCTTTACGATTTGCTCAGCTTCTTGTTCACTTTTCGTGGCAATACTCGTATGAACCTCAATTTCTTCAGGTTGTTCCGCGCGCAGTGTACCGCGTCTGCATATCGAGAAAGGTGAGGTGGGGCATGAGCCAGTTAGGGAAGGAGGTGGGGTAGGAGCAAGTTAGTGCATGAGCAAACAAGGCAGAGCGAGGCATAAAACAAAGAGCGACATTTGGCATCAATCAGCCCAAGCATAGGTATTTGTCTATGATCGTCTGATATGGCAGATGACACGACAAACGAAACACCACCTTCGTCTCGACTGGGTGACACCAGTGATTCCCAAACGGTATTTAACAGTGCCAGCAGAAGACGCCAAGGCCGTGAGGAACAAATCCTTGACCCCTTGGCTGAAATCGCTGGTTTGCATGGGAAGCATGACTGAAGACACCACTAAATTGCTCTTATAGCAATCCATTGATGACACAGAGCCAGGATCACTGTAAGTGGCAGATGGGCATAGCTGAGCCAGTTGCTGCACGCCGGCGATGCAGTAGCTACCCGCCTCGCAAAATCGACAGTTTTGCTCGGCGGCAAGGCTCACGTTTGAAGAAGAAACCCTCGAATAGGAATAGCCCGCAATGCAACGCATCAGCTTGAATTCTCCTGTACTATCAACCTCCCAGGTCGCCTCGGGACCACCACCCAAGAAAATGCCGCCCTGACATCTGGCATGTACGGGGCATTCCAAGCACATTCGGGAGGGATTGTTCGGATCGGTGATGTAATAATCGGGGGAACATAGTTTGCAGCGTTGCGCATTGACGTTGAACTTGCCGTCTGCAGTGTTGACGAGCTGGTGGCCCAGTGGACATGCACGCAGGATGAATTGCCCAGCCACATTCTCCCACGTCTCTCCTTCAGTTTGCAGGCCCATAGACTCGATGTCGCCACTGAGCACAGCGCCGAGTGCACTGAGTTGCGAGGCAAGCGCTGGCATTTGGGCTCTTTCTGCCACAAAAATAAAAACGACTTTTCGCACATCTTGGCGCTGCGGGCCCTGATTGAGAAGCACAATTTTAAAGGCTTGCACTCCCAATCTGGCTGCAAGGGCCTGTCGAATGACGTAGTCTCCCTTACTCACATCCGGCAGATCCATTTCAATTTCACCCGTGACCTTTGACGCACCAAAGATTGGGGGCGCTCCATTCACGCACGCAGCCGACGGAGGACACGCCACGCAAAGTCCAGACTGTGCCTCACTGACAGGGTTGGCACTGATATAGGTGTCTGGGCCACACATCTCACAGCTCCACGTCCTCATGTCGTCATGCACGACTCGTCGCTGGCCAGTGTCGCAGTGCGTGCAACTGATGCGACCCGCTATCTTTCTGATATGAGCGGCGCCCACAACACGAATCTGAAATGACATTTCGTTCTGGCCAAGAGCACAGTGCACGGCCTGCTGAATGTTGCTAAGTCCTGTGTAGGGGTGAAACCCTGCGATCAACAAAGGCATGCTGGCGGAGGAAAAGGTGCACACGTTATCAAAGCCCAGTACAGGACAGATGAGAAGCTCAATGACATCCTCTGAGCCAATCACGAGGGTGCCGTCGGGCAGGCCCATACTGTCAAACAGCTTGACCGACAATGCAAGAGGCTGTTGGCCTGGAACCAGCGCAATCGACGAGTTGTCTTTCTGATGCCACTCGAGGCGATGTGGCGTGGTTGCGATAAAGTTGCCATAGCCGTACTCAGACGACTTGCTGCCCGTAAATTCCACCTTGTGCAAAAGGGGCAAAGCACCAAGCATGTTGTGCTCTGCGAAGGTATCAGTACAGATGCCCAAGTGGTGGCACTCGACGTACACGGCACCCCCCGCACGTGCTGTGTTGTCACGCAACAGCACAGCACGGCTACTGGACAAAGAGCCAATGCCCTCCACGAAGCATGTCTTGTCCAGCCTCAAACAGCTGTCATAGTAGATGGCGCCGCCATGCCGCTCGGCGGTGTTGTGACTTAATAGCAGCGGGATCTCCCCGCATCCAGGGTAGTGCTGCAGCACAGCCACAGTGCCTTGCAAACGGTGCGCGTTGGCAGCCTCCATGGCAGATTCGATGTAGTCATAGCCTACGCCCGGCAAACGGGGTTTAAGCGTGCAGTAGCCCCACATTTCTGTCACACATGCATAACTGTCAGCGACTCGTTCAATCTCAAGTTTTGGGCTATAGTGTTGATTTCAAGAAATAGTATGGGAATGTGGTGCAAGGAGCTGAGAGATTTACCTGGACTTTCTTCTGATGTCATCTCCATATCAAGCTTGAGCTTTCCGTCGTCATCTTCATTTACGCACCACGGCTGATACGGAGAGCCGCGCGCCGCTGCAAAAGCAGGGATTTGGTTTGGCGACGCATCAGCAAAAGAGTCGTCCAGTCCGACCGCACTGGATATTTGGTCAAAGTCGTAGCAAGCTGCGAGATGAGAAGTAGAATATAAAAGGTTTTTACACCCCATATACATGTTGCTCAAAATGTCGGTTGCTGATCTCTTCAAGGTCCAGAATCGTAACTCGTCGAGTGCAATGCAGGCGTCGTCGTAATAGCCAACGTTGACGTTGGCAAACTCGCCCCCGTCTTGCCAGGCTGGCGAGCCTCGGCCGACGGCGGTGGCGTGCTTCCCAGCTGAAAGCGCTCTGCGCGTGGGAAGAGTGCCCCAGGCAAGCTGATCGGCATGCTGGTGTGTGCCGTTGATCAAGAGTGCAGCGAGGCCACTATCACTGACAGTCAAGGTTAAGTGGTGCCAGATACCTGCCGGCAAGCTAAGTGACAAGTCTGGTGTGCCTGCATACGAGGCTGTAAAGCCCGGGCTTGATGCCCAGCCCTGAGATGTTGTCGTCCGTGTCAAAACCACCAGCATCACTGAAGTCGTTGACACAAATGGGGCAGGCACATTGCTGCCCGTAAATTCGATTGCCTCCGACAAGCCAGCGGACGTGCAGTTGGAGTCTGAGCACGAGTACAAAGAGAGTCGGTCCACAGTTGTCAAGAGGAACTCTGTAAAGATGAGCGTCACTTCCCGAAAGCCACCGGCACTTCCGCCAGGCGCAAGGATCCAGGAGCATGTCCGGGGGCCCGTTTTCTGGGACCTCGAGAGCAATCCGGGACCGTCACCAATCGAGCCAGTGCTCGCAATGAGCACTTGCGGGCCTTCCACGCATCGCGATGCTGGAGCAGCCGTCCAGAAGAAGAGAGGAATGAAAACACGAGACACGTTCGTTTCTCGAAGCGCCACTGCATAGTCTTCACCAGCGACCACGAACGAAAATGTTTTAGAAACACTTTCCGAGTGACATGCACTGGGCACTTGGATCCATGATTCAACCGTAAAGCCCAGCCCAAACGAATCTTCCACACCGGCATTGAGTGTATACATCGCCATGTGCACCCACCCTGCTGCATCTGCATTGAATTCGCCAGGAATGAGGCGGAGCGCCCCTGGACCTACCATACCCGCACCTAAGAGGGATGAGACGTCTGTGGGCACAGCAGGCTGGTGGCACGGCGATTTGCATCGACCAAATCCTCCTCGGGAGTTGCCATCAGTGAGAAACGCAGGGGTTTTTGTGTCATGCTTCTGCTCTACCTTGACGGAAGCAAACGCAGCAGCATCTATCAATGGGCATCTCAGCACTTTGTTGCGGGGCTCCACGCACATCTCACGGCTCCAATCGCACGAGGCGGTGAAACATTCGCTTACACAGCCACCTAGTGTTGCCTCGGCATTTGTCTGGGCGCGCATTGGGCAAGTCTGGCGGTTGCATGGAAGCAGTGCGTCAGACCCCGCTGTGTTCATCTTCAGCAGCACGCAATTTCCTCCATGCCAGTTGCACTCGGCGTTCATGCACGCATGGTCACAATATCCAGCGAATCTCATAGCTGTGGGGCATGATGACGCGCAAGGCTTCGCTTCCAGGAGCGAGAGGCGAGCACCCGAGAGAAGCGCTATAGCACCCCCATCTTTCTTGGCCTCATTTTGTTGTGCAATAACTGTGTGCCCCGACTGTACAATGAGGATAGCATCAGACAGCGCCATTGCCCCGCCATTGTTACCCGCGGTGTTACCTGTCGCGTTGGTCTGCCCTCCTGGCCGTAGAAGGATGTTGTTTGCGCTATACAGCCCGCCACCGTCACCCGCAAGCGCCCTATTGTCCACAAGGTCGAGACGCCAAAAGACGATCCTTTCAGTGCTGCTGCATTCCGTGGCGTTCAACGACCCTGTGGCCTCAGCCTTCTCAGAGCCTCCAATGTAAAGACCCCCACCTTGCTGTGCTGCGACGTTGCGAGAAATGACAACCACTGTCGCTCCCAGATTGACAGTCGAGTCCCCCGACACAAGAAGTCCGCCACCAATGCCGTTTGAAAACTCATCTGGAACTTCACCGATGGCCGTGTTGTCTCGCACAGTCAGGCGGCTTCGGGTGCCAGGCTGGTGAGTGTGACTGGAATCTTCCGAGTCTATCAAAAGACTGGCCTCCAACAGGGCGCACGCACCACCATGAAAAATAGCAGTGTTGTTACATAGGGTGAGATCCCCAGAGCCGAGGAGACGAAGTGTGGATTTTGAAGAGGTCATTCCGCCTCCCTGCGAATCGCGCGCCACATTACTGCAGACGCTGGCGTGCCCAGTAATGGTCAAGGTACTCGCAACAAAATCCAATCCACCACCAGCTTGTGCAGAATTGTGCGCAATGGATGTGCTGTCACCTAGAGTCATGGAAGACTCGAAGATGGCAACGACTCCGCCACCAGTCCGGAGTGCCACATTGTTGGAAATAGAGCTGCTCGATATAACATTGAGCGTGCTTTGATGCAAAAAGGCCCCCCCTCCACCTACGGCAGTGTTGTGGATCACAGACGAGCCATGACTCAGTGTGATGATGGAAAATTTTATACCTTGCACCCCGCCGCCGGTGCCACCTGACACAATGAATTCATCGCTGGTGCCACCTACCACATTGCTGTCAATCACGCTACCAATTACATCGAGCGAACTGTTTTCCAAAAAAATGCCGCCTCCACGGCCAGCTGAGTTGCTGCTAGCAGACGAGCCTTCGCGGAGCGTGATGACACAAAAGTAGACCGCCGCCAATCCTCCGCCAATTTGGGGTGCCGAATTGCTGTTGATGAAGCTGCTTTCTGCATCCAGGATGCTTGCATCCTGCAAAAACACTCCGCCTCCAGAATATACAGCCGTGTTGCCACTAACCAAAGAGCCCTGTCAAATGGAAAATGTATTCCCGTTGAAATGTATGCGGGGAAAAATCAACACAATACAATGCATACATGTATATACATATATTTGTTTATATGAAAATCATAATCTGTCGCAGAAGTGTGGAGCGAATATTGTTGACATCTGATACGTTGTCGCAAATGTGCGGGTTTCCTGAGAATGGGGAAAATTACAAGGGAATTTACGAAATGTTTTGCTGGGGATGTAACGCACTATGTAACACTTTTTGTTTGACAGTACTATTGATGTATGATTACATCTGATATCTATCAAAATCTGTCCAAGTCATAGGTCATCATCTTCATTTTCCAAAATACTCCAATCATCCACATCCAAATTCTGGCAACAAAATGGATCTTGTACCTGACGGAGCATGAGAGATGAGTCGACAGTGAACAGGCCTCCTCCGTTGGCTGCTGTATTGTCATCAATAAGGCAGCTAAATGCAACGAGGGCACTACTTAACAAAAATCCCCCCCCCCCTACAAACGATGCCGTATTACCACTAACAGACGAGTCAACGAGCATGACGGACGATTCGTATACCGTCATTCCCCCGCCAACACCACTCGCTCTGTTACCATTAATATGGCTGGTTAAAGCTGTGAGGCTGCTGCTTAATCTTAAAAACAACCCCCCTCCTTCTACCACAGCTGTGTTGCCACTACAAGCTGATGCGCCCTGTAGAGTGACAGAAGAGTCCCGTTCCCCCGCCACCCCGCCTCCGAAATCGGCCATATTATCCAGAATGGAGCTGCCTGATAATGTGAGGGTGGCATAATCTAGGTATATGCCGCCTCCTTTATATGCATTGTTGCCAATCACGGGCAAGTTGGTTGCGTCGATGTTACTGTTGAAAACGTAAAAACCTCCTCCTTCCCATCCTGCAAAATTATCGATCACAGAGCCGCCGTAAATCGAAATGGTGTTGCCCCCGTTGGCAGCATTGAGCGCGCCTCCGTTGCCATGGGCGTAATTGCGGGACATGCTGACATCCTGGAGGAAGAGTGAAACAGCCCCGCTGAGCATCATGGCGGCACCATGATTGGAGGAGCAGTCGAGAAAGGCGCTGTTGGAAATGGTTGCCGACACGTCGCTTGCGGCAAAGTACGCCCCACCGCCACCCGTTGGTTCGCACGGGGGGGGACGGCAAGCACAACACATTACATTCGAATCCCCACCACACCACATTGGGTTTGCGGCGTAAAAGTCGCAATCATCACCATATTCGTCTATCCAGTCGATTGAGATGCACACTTCCGGACGATCTACACAAACGCCTGCAGCCAAACTTTGAAACACAACACCAAGCATCTCAAGATGACTGTGGGTGTCGGAGTAGAGCCCACCGCCGTGGCGACCACTGGAGCAGTCACGAATGACCGAGTCCTTGACCACGAGAGTGCTCAACGCGCCGACAAACACAGCCCCTCCCCGTCCAGAGCTCGTGGGCTCCATAGACCCATCGTAGTTGGCATGACAGTTTTGAAAGGTGACATTCAAGAGGGACAGGCTTGCATTTTGGCCCATGAGCACACAGCCTCCTCCTTCCGCAACAATGCCAAGGCCGTCGTGGGCGAGTCCATTTACAAGGGACAGGCCCACAATGTGCACGTCTTGGACACCATCTGCTATTGTGAAGTGCCTGTCACACGTCAGGACACCAAACATTGTCAGTAATGGCCATCGTGTGCGCGCGGAAGCATATTGCTCATCAGAATTTCCTTGCAGACGCTGCTGCTGGAAAATCAAGTGCTTTATCGCATACATGTCGCCTTTCAAATACACTGTGATACTTCCAGAAATGCACCAGCACCACACCAACACAATCTAACACAACACACGAATACACACACCGAGCATCATTTGCGCAGTCAATGGTGACTTTGGCTTCAAGAGTCGAGGCATCTGCAGCAAGAGTCACTCCTGCAGGAACCGCGACATTGCAATTTTGGTAGACTCCCGGCAGGAAACGGATCGTCGTGCCGGCAGCTGACGTCTGGACCAATGTCTTCCAGTTGGGATCATTGGGACTTACCGTGACTTCGAGAGCTCCAACAAGTGAAACAGAGGCTAAGAGGAGAGGGAGAAACAGAAGAGGCAGCCAAGTAAGACGCCTACCACGACTCTTTCGCATCCTGCCACATGCGTTTTCAACAGAAGTTGTTAATTTACGTTACTTTTAGTCTTTCGCACGCACTTTGTGTTCGGCGCGCGGCGGCGAACCGCGCCAAAGCTGCCTCACTCGCGCGGGCAGCTTCAACCCTGATGGCGCGCTGAAGCTGCACCGCCGCCGCGCACCACAAGTTCACGACCATATTTTTTTCTCGACTCGACGGCGGCCGCAAGTCGGCTTTTAACTCACACGCGACAATTCCTGTCGCTGTTCCATCGCAAGTGGCGATTCCGCCGACTTGCTGCCGCCGCAAGTTGAAAAATGTGTTAAACAAAGGGGTTTGGGAAATATGACCAAAAGAAAAAATGGGGGGGGAAATTGAAAATTTCCTACTGCGGCTGACACAAGTCGAAACAGACAGAAAAAACTTGAAACACGAGGAATAATCAGAGAGTCAAGGCGACTGCCGCAGGTCGAAAAAGGGGGGGAAAGGGAGAAATAATCATACAATCAAAAATATAAAGATAAATCCCTGAAACAAACGTGCACACATAACAAGTGAAACCGCGAGGGTACGTCACAATGAAGAAGAGACACAAAAACTCTCACATGCCGAAGTCGCCGGCTTTTAGCAACGATGGGTGTCTGGAGAATGTGGGTCTCACGTCCTTGGGAATGCCATAACTATGTGCATGCGTTTGCTCGAGGACATCTTCCATATTCTGCCCGTCAGTCAATTCCCAATCTATTTGCAGCTCGCTTCTCTCGAAGCACGGCAGCTCCCATGATGCCTGTCAATTTGCAACATATGTGAAACACAGGCCAGTTCGGCAAACAGCGCGACACCGAGTGGTGAGCGTCAGCAGGTCCTGATATATGCCGCACAAAGGGGTACGGGAGATCTCATTCACAAATAATGTTGACTGACCCAGGACGGAGGCAGCGCCCGTGGATGCATGCACACGATGCACATCTTCCCTTCTACGTCCTTCTTACGTCTTGTGAAGCATGGCTTTTTGTAAGGTACCTTGTCTTCGCATGCTGGTGGCGAGAACCCCAACAATTTTGCCTCAAAGCGCATATAGCGTGTGACAGTTGTGTCTGGTACACATTGTCGTGGAAGTGTCGGCAAGTAGAGGGGGTTTGCCAAGCACTTGGCCGTTTGAGCCTGTTTTTGGCTGGCGTGGCGCTGGGCAGTGGCTTCCTCTGTCTCACACCGATAGCTCAGCATGAGTCAACCTTTTTTTTTAATTTAAGAGTGTTTATTAACCTACAAAAGTTGGGTAGTAAAAGTGGTACAGTTTGAATTTTCTTTTGACATGGCTGGACCTGAACCCTCCAAACAAATAAATCAGAAGGTTCTTTTCCCGATAGGTCGGTTTCATTTTTAGATTATTCCCGTACCAAAACAAATCCTACCGTATCATCCTACCAGGTGCATTTCGCGACCTGCATGAAGTGTTTGCAGAAGTGCCGGAAGATAGCCGGGTGTTAAGTGAGCGCCGTTTATGGTTCCCAACCTCTGATCACCTCCAAACCTGGCTCATCCTCTCCGGAACGACCTGGTCTAGACAATATCACGAGTCAACCATGGTCTGACCCAACTTGCCCCCGTGCCACCGCTTTTTGTACCTTGTCTTGTTGTTTTCGACTAAAACATCGTGACAAAGGTGAAGTAAGCACTATCAGAGGTTCTACGAAGACAATTTGCGTCAGACCATGGTTGACTCGTGATATTGTCTAGACCAGGTCGGTTCAGAGGACAGGAGCCAGGTTTCGAGGCGATCGGAGGTTGGGAAACATAAACGGCGCTCTGTTTTTCAATGGGCTCTGCTGTCAAATGAGTATTTTATGCACTTTTTGGCACTATGTCTCTAGTAAAACTTTTTCATTCCT
>Ga0209491_10010533_pt1 | contig 11078 bp, 9 predicted proteins | sample BON02_FD_187213 | JGI IMG/M metagenome (GOLD analysis project Ga0209491, IMG submission 187213) | Freshwater microbial communities from Lake Bonney liftoff mats and glacier meltwater in Antarctica - BON-02 (SPAdes) (version 2) | ecosystem: Environmental > Aquatic > Freshwater > Ice > Glacier...
ACCCATGAGATTAACGTCGGTTCGGTGTCGGCGCTACTTGCTGGGATTCGTGCAGTCAGTGCAGGGTCTACCGGTATTTCTCCGCGGTTGGTCACGGCAGCCTCGGGCACAATTTTTGAGGGTGTTGACCGTTCACCGCAGAACGAAGACACCGAGCCGGCTCCGAACTCCCCGTACGCCAAGTCAAAGAGTGAAGTGATTTCCATGCTTCAGGAGGCACGTAATTCTGAAGGGCTGTTTGTCACGAGTGCGATTCTCTATAACCACGAATCACCTCTGCGTGGTGAGGGATTCGTTACCCGGAAGATCTCCATGGCCGTCGCTCGTATTGCTGCGGGTCTGCAGTCCGTCTTGGAACTCGGTGACATCGAAGTTGCTCGGGACTGGGGTTGGGCGCCGGACTACGTGCGAGGTATGCAACTGATGGTGGGTGCAGATCAACCTGGTGACTTTGTTCTGGCTACCGGTATTTCTCACAGGCTGTCATTTTTCATTGACCGAGCGTTTGCTGCGGCTGGGATTATGGACTGGTCTGAGTTGGTTGTCAGCATCGAGGTGAATCAAAGGAAGACGGATACTAACTTGTTAGTTGGCGACAGTCGAAACGCTTATTTGGAACTTGGGTGGCTACATACCGTCGATTTCGATTCCATGGCAGCAGCGATGGTTCAATACGACATGGCTCTTTTGGCGGATCCAGGGTTGCTATGGATAGCCAGCGTTTAATTCCTGTTGTAGGCGCTCTTACCCGCGCAAGTAATTCAAGGTCATAATGAGGAGATCGAGGGAATTCGAGTTAAAGACATCTTTCCCCCAAAAAAATATCGGCGGAGCCAACCAAATAGAAATCTCAATCAACTTTCGTTCGCGTGGTGAGTTACGCGAATTGGCGATAAATGAGATGAGTGCAATCATCAACGCAGGAAACATAACGACGATAAACACCCGAGGTCGATCCCCGGAAAGCAAAGTGGCCGCGAGCCCTAAAGCGAAAGCTGCTACGAGTAGGTATCTTGGCCGATGATTTTTCAGGCCAAGAAACACCGCGACGACGAGAACCCAAAATCCAGCAAAAAGTGACCATAATAATTGAGGGCCAATATTTATCCCGGTTATGGTCCAATCTTTGAAAAATGTCGTGATCCACTCACTCCGGGCGGTAGCTCCTTGTCCAGAGAATATGAAAATGGCTGACAAGAAGACCTTGCCGAGTACAAGACCCCCTGCCAGCCACCACAGCAGTTTGGGCGGTGGAAAACGTGGGACCTGAGCCTCGAGGGCTAAGAGCGTTAGCGCAAGAATCGCAAGGGCAAAGAGCGAATGCTCAAAGTGTTGAAATCCTAGGAAAATTCCACTCGCCAAGACGAGAATTCGCTGGCGCGCTGCCAACGCATACAAAGCCATGGTCCAACCTAGAACTGTGAAAACATCGTACGAACCAATCCAAGTGAACAAAACTGCTGTGATGGGAGCCAGAAACGATAAGCGAACCGCCATCCATTTCTCAGTCGGATTCTCGAATTGAGCGAAGGCCCAGAATCCCAAGAGAAGTATCACGATCAGTGTGGCTACCAAGTGCAAAAGCACATACTGTTTTTCACTTGAAAGGCCGAGAATCTTGGACAGGATAGGGCCTGCGGGGCTGTCCGAAATATATCCTTGAAATGCTTCACTTGAACGCTGCGGCCAGGATTGGACGGTACTCCATTGCCATGCTAGTGCCGGGTAGATTCCGAGCCCAGATCTGTATGCACTCCATATAAGTGCGATCAAGGCAATTATAAAACTCACAGCCATTCCACGCGACGGTGATTTGATATTCATCACATTAAACCTTGGAGTGCTTGGGCTCTGAGAATCCCAGGTCATTCACCTTTGGGACTCTCGAAGCGCCCGCGATTGTCGTGATCAGCAGCAATTCCATTAAAACGTAGCCTAATGTGCGCCAATCGATAAGAGTTTCTCCAATAAGTGAGAACAGGAAAGTCACGTAAACCGCGCCAAGCCATGGTCTTAGGTCTTTGGAGGATTTAAAGACCACGACGCCAGCAACCGCAAGAGTTGCTACTGTGATTGAAAATCCCGCAATGCCATGTCGCGTCAAAATGTCAATGTAGTAGTTATGACCGTGTTGGTGTGTGAACCATTCAGGGTGGCTCAAAATACCATTTGTGCCCATGCCGAATACCGGAAATTTGAACCAAGCTTGAATGTAATCAACCCAAATGTAAGTGCGCCCGTTAAAAGTTGGATCCCTGGTGACTAGATAAAATATGCCGACTATAGCCACCGAAGCAGTAATACCTATTTTCTGGATTAGTGTGGGACGCCATTTATTGTTGAGCCCTACCCAGAGCGCGGTTAGAAGCCCAGCAACTACCGCGAAAATTGACGTAAAAGAAGTGCTCAAAACAATGATGGTTATACCAATTCCAGCAAAGACTATACGCGTAGAACCAGTTCTTAGGAAGGCATACATGAGTAAAAATGCCCCGACTGGGCTTGAGTCGCTGGTGCTCGCAAAGGGCCCAGCCCACCTGCTGTCAATTCCGAAGAGTTCCCCGACGAAGGGCACTCGTAGTTCTGCCCAAGTGGGGAAAGGGATGATTCCCGAGACATGCAGGAGGTGAGTTGCCACGGAGATAGCGACCAGCGTCCAAGCAAATGCGTCGGCTCCCGCAAAAGCAGCCTTTAAACTTGGTGGCTTGAGAAGCACCATCAAGTAGACAAGAGGAGCAAGAAACACTGTGTGAGCGGACTGATCTCCATCAGCCTTGACTTGAAGTGCGATAACTGACCAAGAAACTAGGTTCAAAATCACAAAGGCTCTGAACCAACCGCGAGACATGTGCTCTCTGCGGAGAATAAGCCAGAGCAGAAATGCGATTCCCGCAAGTACAAAAGAAATAACGATTGCCAAGGATTGTCCCTTAATGGTAATACTCTGAGCGAAGACGTAATTCGTGAAGGTAGCTACGGGCGTGGCAACACCGATAAAGATCCAATAAAAACTGGAGTTTGTTCGAAGTGAGCTAATGATGGAGTTCACAGTAAGTCGTTTTCGTTACCGACTGGGGCCTTTAACGCCGCAAGCACGTCCGCATTGATCGTTGGGTCGACATAGACGGAAAAAACATTGCAAGCACCGGTGGCGGTTGCTCTGACAAGTTGTAGCCCATGCTCTTTAACGTACGCGGTCATAGTTTCTCCCATCGTTACCCACTTTTGTCCCAGGTAGGCAGTCAGAGCGGATTCACTACAGCCCTGCCCTAACAATTCAGGGTTAATGCTTTCTGGTGGGGGGCCATTCAAAATCACTACATTGGGCTTGAGGGAGTCGAGTTCAGATCGAAGCGCCAGCCCGTCAGTGGAAGCGATTGCGTAGTTGTTGAACCCGAAGGTGTCGAGGGCTATCCCAGCGATGGCCAATGGAACAAGTCCTGCTTCGCTGGTGGCAAGCCGAATTCCTGAGGTGTCAACATTGCCGAGAGCCTCACTAATTACAGCGTGGGGCTGGTAGGCCGTATAGGGGGCTCCTTGCAAACCGAATGTGCGCGTAATTGAAATTAGGGCAACGGTTAGGAAGATAGCAGCGAGGATATTGAGAAGTGAAAAGGGCCCTTTCCCAATGTGAACGTTAAGTCCTCCCCTCGGAGCCACCGCAAAGATTGCAATGATGGCGAGTGCTGGCACAAGTGGCCACTGCATCCGGTTCCACCAATTCAAATCCATGGAAACCGGAATCCACATTGCTGAAACGGTAAGGAGGAGCACGAAGAAAACAACTATTCGACTACGCATCACGAGTCCAGCAAACGCAACAACAGCGAGGATTGGCAACAGCATCAGAATGAAAAACTGGAACGACTCAAGCCCGTTGAGCCTTGTCAGGCCCCCGCTTTTCATTACTGCGGAACTGGGTAGAAGGTGACCAAAATAGATGAGTCGGAAAGCAACCCAGAGCAAAAACGGAATTGCAAGCCCCGTGAGTACCGCGATGAGCATCTTGCTTGTCCAGAATTGGCGAATCTGAGTCCGCTTCACAGCTATGGCCGCTGTAGCCCCAACAATGAGAAGTCCCATAAGGAAACCCTCAGGTCTCCACCAGCCAGACAGAGAGGCGAGGAATCCGATCGCGAAGGCAAATCTTGTCGAAAGTGTACTGCGGTCAAATGCAACCAGCGTCAATACAGCAAGGGCGCTCAAGTACAAGGCAAAGATCGGTGGAGAAAAACCACTTGTTACGTATCTGTTTACTGGACCGCTGAAAATGATTATCGGGATTGCGAGTGCAATGAGAAGTGGCAGCCGTAACTTTACCTGCATTACCCAACCCAAGAGTACTCCGAGAAGAAATACCGACAGAGTGTTGAGCACCCACGCAGCGACCGTAGATTTCAGTCCCAAGGCGATGAGAGGGGCTAAAGCAAGAACGAATCCGAGATCAGTGGCTCCATCTGTCTGCCCAGGTGCCATTCCTTGATTCCAGCTAATACCATTGCCTGAGGCGAGGTTCTCTGCGTATCGGAACAACATGGCTGCGTCTTCGAGGGCAGGTTGAGGTGTGATGGCTCCAGTTTCAAGGTAGGCCCAAAACCAGACAACGAAGACGGCGATTGACCCTGAAATCAAACTAACTGTCAGCGCAAGTTTGATTGGACTGCTCTGTTTGGTCGGACCAAGTCCTAGGGTCATTCGGAAAAGTTACCACTACCTGGCGAGGACCGTTCATTCATGTTCTTCACGTCGCCTCCAAAGGCTGCGTTCACCCAACCGAGGTAGCGGAGAAGGGTGAATTCAGCAAGAAATGGTGTGAATTCCACTGCATCTCGCATCGGCAGTGTTCGAACTGGCTCGAGAAAGTCTGCCATGAGTGGATGCAGTAGGGATTGAATTCTTCGACGAAAATCCCACGATTTATTTTGAGCGCGAAAGATTTCATGGTCGGATATCCCATACATTTTTGCCCTAATACGAATCTCGTTCCAGTTAGTTTTTCCGATCTCTTCAACGTACGCATCGGATATTGCGAACCTAGCTCCAAATTCGTGACTCCACCGCTCACACAGTTCCGAATCATCGGAGAACCTACGCGAAGAGTCGTAGGGGTTTTGACGAAGAAGTTCTCCTAGAAAGAGTGTCGGAGTGCCAATAACTGCTCGTGGCCCTGTTGGAAACCTAACTTCGCGCCAGGCATTGAGTCCACGTGAATTGTAGGAAAAGCCTTGAACCCGGGTTTGGGCACTGACTCCAGCAAAATCACCTACTACTAAGAAATCGATCATTCGCTGAAGTTGCCCTGGTGGCAATACATTATCCGAACCAAAATTGAGAACCAGTTCATGCGTCGAGGTCGCGATACCCATGTTCCTAGCGTTCCCCAGGCCGATTCCGGGGTCTTCTAGCACTGTGTCTGCGAAAAGATCTGAGACCTGACGGGTTCCATCACAGGAATGAGCATCGACAACGATTATTTCTCCCACTTCAGATTCGCGGAGAGAGTTTAAACAGGCTCCGATCCCCGAAATAGAATTCTTTGTGCAAACAACCACTGAGACGTCCGTATTCGATAGCATCGTCATTTTGTTAAAGCCCTAAAAGTGCTGCTTGTCGGCGGAAATCGGGGACTTGATCTCGAACTTCCTCGAAAGATCCACGAGCAACCAAGACCCCTTCTTTGAAAAATGCCAACTGGTCAGCTAATCGCACCGTGGCGAGCCTGTGCGCCACGGTAATTGTGGTCACATGGCCCCCCAGCTCACGGAGCGTGTCTGTGATCGCTTGCTCAGTCTCCGAGTCCAAGGAACTGGTTGCTTCGTCAAGAATGAGTAGTTTAGGCCTGGTAAACAAAGCACGAGCAATCCCGAGCCTTTGTCTCTGCCCCCCACTTAATCGAAAGCCCCGTTCACCAACTTTTGTGTCAAGGCCTTCTCGCGAAATCATGAGAAATTCCGCAAGATGTGCGCGTTCGAGGGCTTCCCAAACTAAGGCGTCATTAATAAATTCGTGTGGAATTCCAAGCGCGACATTGTCCCGGACCGTCCCTTCAACTAACGCAACAGCTTGAGGCACATAGGTCACCGCTCCAGGCCAACGATTGATGGCTTCACGCGGGTTTTGGCCACTAATGGTCACAGAACCGACATCAGGATCAATCACACTGAGTATTACGTCTGTGAGGGTGGATTTCCCGGCACCTGTAGAACCAACGAGCGCCGTCGATGTCCCAGCAGGGATAGAAAGGCTTACATCTATCAGCGCAGGCTTAACCGCATCGGGGTAACTGTGGGTAACTCCTGTTATGTGAACACTGGCGTCGAAATCAGGAAATCCTCTGTTGAGGTGTTTATTGATTTCCTCTGCTGTCATACGAGGGCGCGTTACTGTCGCATCACGCGATGGGGGGTTGTCAGCAAGAAAATCTGCCATGAAGAATGTGGGCTGGGCCTGAATACTCGCATTTCGAATTGTTATTCCTGCACCTTGAAGCCGCAGTAAAGATGGAATAACTCTAGAACCGGCGGCTAAGAAAAGGCCAACCGTCGCTGCGGCAGCGGCCCAGTCTTTTGTGAGAAATTGCACGACCCCGAGGAGAAGAACTCCAAAGTAAAGTGATGCTTCGAGTACATATTTTGGAATCTCCATGATGAAGGTGTTGGAGGCACTCGCCCTCGCATACTTTCCAACAATGTTGGAGTACCTGTCAATGTATAGGTCGCGTCTGTTTAACACCATGGTTTCCCTGTAAGTGCTCAAAGCGTCTGAAACAGCGGTTAATGTGTCTATCGACGTGCTTGTGACAATCTGGGCATTACGAGCTGACATTCGGCTTAGAGTTCTATGAAGGGAAAAAATAATAAACCCAAAAAAGCCGCCACATATTAAGGTCAATAATGGGTCGAAAACCAGAAGTGAAATTCCAATAATCGTGAAAAGGAAAATTTCGGCAACGATCGTGATTGCTGAGCCGAGGAGCATTGTTGTTGCGGCTGCGACACCGCTTCCTAGTGCATAGATCGCTTCAGAAGTTGTCCAACGTTGAACTTGGTTTAAGGGGCGAGACAAGAAGTCACTGGCCAGACGAACAGATAGATCCGCTTGCCGATTCGCCAGGAATCGCGTGATTCTTCGAGTCATTAAGGCTGAGAGGAAAGTTTTCAAGACGAGTGTTGAAACAGCAGTTAATGCGATGATGACGCTGAGTTGAGAAACGGTAAATCCACCGAGGCCGAGGGAGTCGAAAGCGTTTGCGAGCCAACTGGGAAGTTGATTTGATCCGATTCCCGAAACTGCTACCGCGGCGAGGAGCCCTACGAGAAGAATTCCAACCAAATCCAGCACTCCAAGGGAAACTTGGATCAAGGTCGCAAAAAACAATAGACGACGTCTACCCGGGTTGAGCAGGGAAATGGCCTTCTTGATAGACCAGAGGATGCTGGGGCGATCAAAATCAACCACGTTAAGGCCGTTATGGCTATTGAGGGGTTCCGAAGGAGAGGTGGCGGCGCTGGCGGCAGGCTCGGTGGCACTTGCTTCAACGGACATGCCGATAGCCTACTTTCATGACACCCCGCTCAGTCTTTGTTGGCCTCGTCAGCCACCCCGGGTCTCAATTTTGTGAAAGTCAAGGGCCCAAGGGTCTTGTTGCCCGGCTCGTAGACACCTTAGAAGCTGCGGGTGTTCGCTGCAGCAGCCAGATCAATACCCGCAATTTATTTGATGAAGCTGGATTCTTATTGACCCCGGTCATGGCGAGGGCATCTGTCAGAGCAGAGATTCAACTTGAAGGGGAATGGTTTCGCTTTCTTAAGGGGGAAACTCGTCTCAGACACTTTTCTCGGATCCTGTCCCGATATGTGCGCTTTGCCTTATCCTGGCGCAAAAATTCAGGCACGCGCGAACTTCGACGACTACTGAACATCGAGTACTCTCATGTCGATCTTTATCGGACTGCAATTGCCTCTGGTTCAGATTGGTCAATTATTTTGGAAGATGATGCCTTTACGCCAGATCAGGGTGAGCTAGCTCTTGGCTTGAAGTGCCTATTCGAAGAGGAAAAGCCGCCTAAGTTCGTAAACCTTTCAGAGTCCTTCCCACTAGGCGATCTAGGGATTAGCCACCTCTTGACTGAGAGCTCTCAAGAAAAATGGATCGGCGCATCCACGCGGGTCGTCTATCAAGCAGAACGGCCGGCAACGAACACCGTCTGTGCAATTGTCTTTCACACGAATTTTCTTGCAAAGATCTTGGCTGATTTTGACGCGCAGCCTACTCAACCGATTGTTCCCATTGATTGGAAACTCAATGACAGCCTCATGCGCTTATGGGATCGCGGCGAGATCGGACCAAATGAGTGTTGGTTTGTCAAACCCGCACCAATTGTCCAACTTTCCATGGTTCACGACCATGCCGGTGACTGACATAATGCCACTGTGAGCGCGTTTGAAAGGTTCGTTGACCAAGCTGCCCGAAAGGTTGGGCTGCAGATCTCTCGGCTGTCTTCAGGAGAGACGCGCTTACCCATCGAGGCGAGTGAGCAGGATGCTGAACTGATCAATTCCCTCAAGAGATTCACCATGACTTCGAGCGAGCGGTTGTGGTCGCTGATCAACGCCGTTCGACACGTGGTTGACAACCAGATACCGGGGGATTTGGTCGAATGTGGGGTGTGGCGCGGTGGAAGTGTCATGGCGATGGCTAGAGAACTTTCTTCCTTGGGAGTGAGCGATCGCCGGATCTGGCTTTATGACACTTTTGCTGGAATGACAGACCCAACCAGCTTTGATGTTGAGGCCGGCAGTGGCGTGACTGCCTCGAACATGTTGTCTTCGACTGAGGTGGCCGACGGTGACAATGTGTGGTGCGTCGCTGGTTTGCAGGACGTGAGAGCGAACGTTCGCTCAACCGGTTACCCGTTCGAGAATTTCACATTCGTTGAGGGTGACGTGTCGGAGACACTCAAGTCGGATGTTCCTGACTCGATCTCTCTACTTCGACTGGATACCGACTGGTATGAGTCGACACGCACCGAACTCGAGGTGCTGTATCCCAGGCTCAGTGTCGGCGGGGTGTGCATCTTCGATGACTACGGCCACTGGCAAGGAGCTCGCAAGGCGGTGGATGAATATTTTGAAGGCTTAGGCCATCGACCGTACATGCACCCAATTGACTATTCCGGTCGAGTCTTGATCAAGACTCAATCAGTGTTTGGGTTGTAGATTCGATGACTCCGGATGAGAAAGCAGCGCTTGCGACTGACGGGGATCGTTATCACCGAGTGAACTATTCCGGCATTGGCACGATCGCCGATCCAGCGTTTGAGCAAATGAAAATAATTCACCAGGTGTCCCCGATTCGTTCCGTTTTAGAAGTGGGTTGCACTACCGGGTTCAGGCTGGAAAAAGCTCGTCAAGCATTTGGAGCCGCTGGTTCAGGGCTCGAGGTCTCTGCCACGGCGGTAGCCGAGGGGAACGTCAAATTCCCAGAAGTTGACATTCGCCAAGGTATTGCCCCCGAGGACTTGGGCTTGTGGACCGGAAAAATTTTTGACGTAGTGGTCGTTGGGCATCTTTTGTATTTGCTTCCGCGATCGGCGCTTTTTGACTTCGCCGCGAAGGTTGATTCGCTCCTGTCGGAAAACGGGCACTTGATTGTTATGGATTTTATCTATCACCGGGACACGGTCGCTCCCTACACGCATCAAGACTCACTGGACCTTTACAAGGGTGATCCTTCCCGACCTTGGAGTTGGCACCCGCAGTATTTTCTGGTCCACCGCGATGTCTACCCGCGCAGTTCAAATCTCGCGGGTCAAATTGAGCCAAATCAATGGGAAAGTATTGATGTGTTGCGAAAGTTACCTTTGAGTCAGGCGTACGAAAATGTGACTCCGCCTGACTCTGTTCACGCTACCAAGGGTGAACGTGCACTGAGCCGTGAACCGTGAATGCTGATACCCCTTGGCTGACCGTTGTCACGGTCGTCAAAGACGATTTGGCCGGTTTCAATAAGTCCCTTACGTCTTTGTTAGAGCAGGATAATTCCGGAGTCGAATATGTAGTCATTGATAGCTCAGGTGACCCAAGCGTGGTTGAGTCCGCGACGCTTGGGTCAGGGTTTGAGGATTTTAAGGTGGAGTGGAGCCTTCCGGTAGGGATTTATCCCGCCATGAACAAGGGCTTGGAATTGGCCCGTGGCGAATACATCTATTTCTTAAACGCGGGGGATTCATTCATTGACAACGGAGTTCTCGCTAACTTAAGGAAACTCGTTCGTAGTACCTCACCCGTTTGGGTTGTTGGATTAGTCAAAATCCTAGAACTTGGTGGAAAGACTGTGATCAGTTCTGTGTGGGATTATGAGGAGCAAAAACACAAGTTGTTTGCTGACGGATTGTTTCCACCGCACCAAGGAACGGTCGTTCGAACCGAGGCACTGCGTTCGGTGGGTGGGTTCGACGTGCGATACAAGATTGCTGCGGACTACGCGGCTGCGCTTTCTTTAACTAAAGTCGCAGATCCGATTATGACGGATTACGTGATTGCCGTGTTTGTTGAAGGTGGGGTCTCAACTAATAAGTGGAAGGAATCATTCCGTGAGTTTCACGAGGCGAGGAGGGAGATATTGGCTCCTCGAGGATTAGCCGCGATGTTTGAGCTTGTTAATTATTGGAAACACTTTGCAAAAGTTTTTGTACTTCGATCAATTCGAAGGTAGATCAAACTTAATGTCATTTAGCCTTGGCTTTTGTTGTTATTCTCTGAGCGGCTCTTCGAATTGCCCAACGAATAGGTGCGTCCCACAGAGGAGATACAGGTCTAAGAACTTTTGGTAAGGCTGCGCGTTTAGCACGTTCAGATTCCTGCAGGTTTTTGGTCCGGTCGTCTACTGTCAGTGAGTCAGGATGCCATCGAAAACTCGACACTGTTGTTGGCAGACAAACAAGCGGCCCAATTTTTTTGAGCCTCAGCAGGAGATCCAAATCGAAGGCGAGGGAATAACTGGCGTCAATTCCACCCACATCTTTCCATGCTCGCGAGCGAATCAGCATCCCTGGTTGTGGAATCAGGTCAGGTCCC
>Ga0209491_10010535_pt1 | contig 11077 bp, 8 predicted proteins | sample BON02_FD_187213 | JGI IMG/M metagenome (GOLD analysis project Ga0209491, IMG submission 187213) | Freshwater microbial communities from Lake Bonney liftoff mats and glacier meltwater in Antarctica - BON-02 (SPAdes) (version 2) | ecosystem: Environmental > Aquatic > Freshwater > Ice > Glacier...
GCCAGGGAAACCACCACAGTAGTGTCCCCCTCCCTCTGCTCCGGTGGGAGGGCTGGCTCCTCCAGCTTCCGCTTTCGTTTCTTCATTTCAAATATGCTTTTTAAACCGTCAAAAAACATTTTTTTTTTACGGTTTAAACGTAACCTAGGAATTGTAAGAAAAGTAAGTTTTATTTGAAATAGTGTGTAATTGGGTTTCAAATCTTGTTCCATTTACATTTGGTGCGTAAAAATGGAAACTCCTGAAAAAAAATATCGAGCAAATCGACCATTTTTGAAACATTTGTTGGGAAAAGTTAGTTAAATGTGTACGGTTCTATTGCAGGAGTATAATCCCCCCAACGAGAGAACGTTTTTTAAGATCCAATACTTTTGTTTGGTCCTTCTCGAGTGTGGGACCGATTTCTATTTGAAGGTTTTGAGCACAAACTGATTCCCATGTATTTATCGCGACTTAATAAAGACGCGATGGATTTAGTCCTTGGGTTTGTTGAAGCCCAGGATCTTGGTAACTTGAGCTGCACATGTTTATTCATGAAAAGTTTGCTGTATGAAAGCAGTGAGGACATATGGAGACATGTATATAGCCGTCATCGCTTTGGTTTGGTGCCTAAATTTCCTTTTGTTGAAGGTTGTGGTTCTTGGCGGGACATTGTCACGAGGGTGAAAGAACGCACTATTAGAGTTAATATACAACTGCTAGGATGCATGGAGTTGGTACTTGTGATACCTAGAAGTACTGCATTGTTTGGTCTGAAAAAGATCATCAGAGAACACCAGTTGAGCACCACAAGGGTTGGATTGGACGATTTTGAGCTGGTTTACACAAAGTCAGATATTGAAATGGGCGTACAAGGATATGATTCCCTCCCGCCCTCTGATTTATCAATATTATTCGTTTCTACGGATACCATGATACGGTCTGCAAGAGCCAATAGAACTGTACAAAGTATATTGATAAATCATCAACGAGCTGCATGGAGAAAGAATTTATTGTATGAAGCTGATGGTGTGGAGCTCAAACAAATACTCACAGGAGCCAATGCAGCGATTAATTATGAAGGCCTTGAAACGGCCGCCTTTCGTGTCATTGAAAGTCATGGAACAGAAACAGCTTCATGGGATTTACTTACTGAGATGTTCGACAATAGCACTAGTGTCAATAGTCACAAGTTTTACTGGAACGAGCCACTCCATCCTTTTGTTCATATCGCTCTCGCTCCTGGCATGCCTTTCAAGATGAGGATGTACGCTATGGTAAAGTTAATCGGTATATATATAAGCTATATCACAAGCGCGGACTTTTTCGTCTCCAGTGTTGCTAAAGCGTTCATTGAAGGTGGATTTTTAGCTACATTTTCAAGACTATCCTTGTCTATTGTGCCTCTGATATTTGGGACTCAAGTTAAGCAACTTATGGAAGGCGAAATCGATTGGATTCCACTAATGTTTGCATTTCGTTTCTCCTTGCGAGCTTTAATTGTTGCTCTGCAAGCCTCTTTGCCTATTCTCAAGTTGGCCACAAGTCACCAAGCACTCTTGGTCATGATTCGAACAATATTTCATGCTGAAAGCTCTAGCCACGATCTTTTGGTGCATGGTCTGCTTTTGCTTATGGGTATGTACAGATCCAAGCCTAAAAAGAAAACACTCCTTCCGAGGTTTGTCAATATTTTGAGTCGTGGCGACACTCAATATATCAACATGCTAGGTGGATATGTTCATCAGTTTTTAATACGTCACGTCCCTACAGTTTACGGTGTGTATTGCCTTGTGTTGCAAGGTAAGCCCCATAGTCAGTTTGTGATGTCTTGCATTGCTTGGCGATTTATCCAACGTAGAATGAGTCACCCTCTTTTAGTATCGCTGCCAATTTATGCGTATTCTATACCATTTCTGACTTCGCTTTTGTTGGTTCGGTTGAGAATGGCGCTTTCTAACTCATATTACTATTTATTCTATGTGTAGATTAAACATTATTACAACTAAATTATATTTAAAGTCTACGAGATTAAAAGTGGAAGAAGGCACGACCGTCGGTAGAGTATTTTGCATATGTAAACAGCATTCCAAACCACATGCATGTATAGAAAGCAACAGCCATCATAGAACCCCATATACTTCCTGATATTGGAATCAGGAACGGTTTACCGCATTCTTCCTCATCAAACGTCTGATTCGCAGCAAACCCTCTCAACAATTTCTCTTTTCGAACCCATCGCTCGTCCAACCAGCTTTCAAGACCATGAGGATATTGCTGCTTGAGTTGCTTATAAACAAATTTGGTAGACTCAATATGGCAATGCCTAGACGCCGTTCCAAAAAGTATCTTGTAAAAATTAGGAATCAAAACATCGACGGATCGTTTGTATCCCATTTCCCATGATGGGACTTCGCCAGAATATCCTTCGAATGTCATCGTAAGATCAAAAACCTCCGGTTCGTGTTTGGAATACTTCAATAGGGTTTCACAAACATGATCAAATCCTCTTGATCGTGGAAGTAAAGTGAGGCTCGTATCTGGTCTTGCCGGGGAAGACTTGGCACCCCAAGCACGAGACTTTTCAAGAGACCTAGTATTCACAGTTGAACCTTCAGGAAACAAAAATATCCAAACAGGTTCTCCATCAGAAGCGAATTGTTTCAAGGAATTTTCAATTCTCTTGTGATCTACATCCCAGTTACGTTTCAAAAAAATGAAGTCAAAAAGACTACAACCCCAACCCATTATCGGAATGATCCGAACGTCATCTTTTAGCATTATCTTAACACTTCCTGTTCGATCCACAGACCCATAGTTCGTTACTCGCGCAACCATCCATAAGTATATCCAATCAACTTCAGTTGCATGGTTACACACCACAATTTTCGGACGGGCTGAAGCATCTGGTAGCTCTCCATGTAGCTCCAAGAATGTATTGGGGATAAGCCATAGAAAACCATTCACCCATAGTGCTTCCACACTATCAATAAACTTCCTCCATCGTCGTCTGTGGAAAGGCGCTAAAAATGGAAAACACGAAACCATTATGAGCACCAGAAGTATAGACAATAGAACCAGACCTGACATTCGTGCATAGAAGGCAAGGTAGTCGTACCTAGTAGCAGATGGTGCTGCCACTTGTGTTGGTCTTGAACTAAGGGACTTCTTAAGCATCATTCTTCCTCCTGTCGTCAATAGTGCTGATGCAGAAACTGTCCATACTCGTTAAAATAACGATGCAATCATCCTTATTTTTCCACCTCGTGGTACCATAACGGTACATGGTACGGTGTCCCTCCATAAATTCAATTCGGGGGCCGCGCATTTCTTCCACACTGAACCAAGTACTTCTGAGTAAATAATGTGCGAACATTCAAAAATTGTTTAGTTGATTTCAAGCTCTTGTCACTCGGTGAAATTCTAAAGAATATTGTTAAATATCAAAATGAATAACAGAGCATCAACGTATCAGGAAACAACCCTCAGTGCATCTCGGCTGGAAAATTTGGCCCATATAACTATTTTCAGCGAGAACAAACATCACGGCATTGCAACAGTACAATATTCAAAGCTAGGAAATGCATTTGAATGCAATATATTTATGAGTACTGATAGGCCGGAAAAATGTATGCGGTCAATCTAGTTTGCTACTTCCCTAACAAGTAATTACGAAGCACACACAATGAATATAAAATCGTTTCTCATTATTTCTTGTTGGCATTATTAGGATTGTTTCTGAGGAGGTAATGTGCAAGCCATTCAACTTCATCGGAATCAGGTCTTTCTTTAACGAGACTGGATAAACCACTAAGTAGAGTTGGAACGACCGTGCTATCCAAGTATGCTCTAATCGGGAGAGTTTTCTTGCTTTTACCGGTACCTTCAGCAGCCTTGTTTGCTGCTTCGTCGTTAGCCTTGGATTCATCTGTTGTAGGCGCACTCATACCTAGAGCTTCTGCAACCTCCCTGGCTGAATCATCTTCCTAGAGCCATGATTAGACTCCGATGCATTTAATACAAAACACTTACCATAGGCTCCTCCTTTGGAACATCTACTTCCATTGTTTTCTCTTCTTCTGACATTTTGTTACTCTTCGTCTACTAGATAGTCAACCACTTCACAACGAAACCGCTAATAAAAAAATGGAAATAAAAATAAAAATTTGGAAAATCCCTTTTTTAAACCTGTACTTATTGTGCTTTTGCTTCGCGCTCGCGCTTTTTTAAACCTTTGGTTCTTATTCCCAAGTGAAACCTCAGGGACAACGATTGAACTATAGACTGTGGAACAAGAGACATAATACATGACGCAACTCTATGAGGGAAATGCGGTGACACAACCGGATCGAGACCAAGTGTTGCTAGGGCTTCCTTGGCATACAATTCAGTGGTAGGAACAAAAGCAGTCGATTTCTTATACTTTGACAACTTCGAAACAATGAATAATGGCACATGACATTGCACAGTGATTCCTTTAGGACCGTACTCCGTGTTCAGTGAATGAGAAAGGTACTCGACATAGGACTTGGTTGCAGAATACAGAGCCAAAAGAGGATTCGGATGCAATCCAGCAGCAGACCCAATATTCAAAATAGCTCCATTCTTATTTGGAAGCATAATAGGCAATGCAATTCTAGTCATCCAGGTAGTTGAATTAACGTTCAACTCAATCATACTTGATACCTCATCATCGGAGAGTTCATGAAAGTACAATGGAAACGGATACGACATGCCAACGTTGTTAATAAGAATTCCAAATGAATCCAGTTTCTCAAGGGCAGCTTTTACCTTCGCTTGAGCTGTCTTGTCAAAGTTCGAATAGTCGACAGCCAAATACTGAGTTTCAATAGTAGGGTATGCAACCTTGAGTTCATCCGCCATTAATTTCAATTTACTCTCAGTTCTTGAGATGAGCATGATGCTCATTCCCTGTTTTGCAAGCTCAAAGCACAATGCTTTCCCAATACCATCTGTCGCACCAGTAACCGCGGCCCATTTTCCGTATGAGCTGGGTTTTCTAGGGGAGCTAAGCACTGACTTCATTATTCCTCTGAGGAGTTTGAAGCCGATAACGGCGAAGAGAGCAAGTCCTGCTACTTGCGATGCATTCGACAACGAGGGAGGAAGCGAATCCATTGATTAGATTTTGTGTCTCCCATCAGAATTGTACGGTTTACAATAGTTGATCGTAGCATTTCAAAATTACATTATAATCAATGACGACGTCTTTTTTTGAAAGTTGAAATGTCGTTGCTCCAATTATTTTAATAAATTTCATGGTGCATCTGCGCAGTTGTGGAGTGAATGGAATGAAAACAAATATGAATACTGCATATGAGGTGATGATGAGTCATTTATTGTATGTGTTAATCGAAATGCACATTTCGAGAATTCTCTGTACAACTCATTTATGTAAAACAATAAGACCATTTTATAAAATTTATTTTAATTTTCCCAGCGAACAAATCAACATTTAGACAACAATGGGAAACGTCAACGCAGCAGCTGAAGAAGATTCACAAGATCTACAAGAGTCACAAGTTCCTTCCAAGGGAAATACAAGAGATATGACAGTGGAGCAACTTGCCAGGTATAACGGACAAAATGATAGACCTTCGTATATTGCGTTGAATGGAGAAATATTCGACGTATCACAGGAAAAAGACCCAGACATATGCCTAGCTCCATTTACGGAATCCATTGGAACGAACAAAGAAGTTGATGACGCCACAATGTGTGCATTCAGAGAACGATATGTAAGTGATAACTTTTTATTCCAACGTTGTTTTCTCAATTTATGTGAAGAAATATTTAGGAAGCGTTGTAGAATCTCGAATCATTTCTCAGGTTGAATTGGCAGCTGCAAATGGCGAAAATGATAGTAAGATATACATTAGCGCCAAGGGACTGGTCTTCGATATGTCCGAAAAGGGTCGCGACTTTTACGGTCCTGGAGGCGGTTACCACCTATTTGCAGGGAAGAATGCACAGAGAGCCCTTGCTCTCATGTCACTTAAACATGAAGATGTAGACAACACCGAGATATCTGATCTCAAGGAATCTGACATAAAGATTCTTGATGACTGGATATCCAAGTACTTCGATAAATATACCATGATTGGTCATCTTGAAAAGGCTTCATTCATTTAACTCAGAAATATATTCTAGACCTTGCTCTGGTGCACTTAATTTATTATCAGGGTTTGAACGCTTATCTCGTTCCCCGTCTATTATCATTTGTGAATTGGCCACATTTTTTCCAGTGTTTTCATCCGCTTCTGACTCCCTGCTTGAATCCTCCTCCTCAATATGATCCTTCGATGTTCCTGAAGTCGATTCATCCATAGAAGTAATTGCCTGGTTTTCATCATCCGAATCAACCAGTGCGGTTAACCCTTTACCCCTGCTGCTATCACTGTCAATAGCTATTTTTGTACCATTAGAAGGCATTGATTGATCCCCTTCTTCATGTCTAAATCTACTAACATCATCACTATCAGAGGATATGCATTCGCTTGCGTCAAGAGTATGTATTGATTGATCATGCTGTAATTCATTGACAGTCTCATCACTATCCGATGATTTGTCAGTTCTTCCTTCTGCGTCAGTAATATGTTTAGATTCGTCATCTTGTAATTCATCGACATTATCGTCACTATCTGATGATTCGTCGTGTCGTTCTCTTGTATCAGTAGCACCTAATGATTGGTCGTTTTGTAATTCGTTGATGTCATCATCACTATCTGATGATATATCTTCGTTTAAATCATTTGCATCTAATGATTGGTCGTTTTGTAATTCGTTGATGTCATCATTACTATCTGATGATATATCTTCGTTTAAATCATTAGCATCTATTGATTGATCCTTTTGTAATTCGTTGATGTCATCATCACTATCTGATGATATATCTTCGTTTAAATCATTAGCATCTATTGATTGATCCTTTTGGAACTCGTTGACATCACCAATATCTGAGGATTCATTCATATCTTTGTTTGTAACGTTAGAAGGAAATGATTGATCGCCTCGCTCAGGTTGGAAAGCATCTGGTGCCTCCAGTGATGCTAAATTATTGGTCTCTTTGGGATGTATCGTAGTAGGATCAACGTCAATCGATACTTTGATTTCTTCAGGTTTCTTTTTCCTGCTAAATCCAGTTCCCAGTTTCTTGAAAAATCCAGATTTGGCATCTTTTGGTTTAGTATTATCGTCCACCTTTTGAGTGCTGGTATCAGGCTGTTTTGATTCCGTTAAAGGCTTCGGCTTTTTATACCTACGAAATCCAGATTCGATTGAAGCTCCGAATTTCTTGAACAAATTTCCAGCCTTGGCATCTTTCTTAACATTATTGGATTCATCACCATTTGCAAGAACTTGTGCTGCATTAAATTTCTTATCTTTATTTCCCTCGGTCTCCTTCTGTGGTTCATTCTTGACACCTTCTTCATTGGTACCATGTGGTTCATTCTTTTCATCCTCACTTGTATCATCAATTCCACTAAGATAATCATCTTCGGCCCCAGAAGAAGAACTGGAAGAATCCTCTTCTATAGTTGCTGCTTTACTAGGTACTGTGCTCACTGCATCACATTTGATCTCCTTTGCTAGCATAGCTAAAGGAACAGCCTCGTCTCCGCCATTGGAAATAAATACATCATCCTCCACGTGATCGTCTTCATCGCTGCTATCTGATTCCACTTCATATGACTCACTTTCCGACTCTTCCGAAGAAGATGTTATAGATGAACCATCGCTGCATAAATCTGCATCGGTTTCGCAAACAGACCTGCGTTTTGATGCTAGTGAATGGGTGATGTCATCGTCAGCTGCATCATCATGAAGATTGTGTTTCAGCAAATATGCGTAGGCAAAAAGGGCTTGCTCAAACCTCGCATGTGTGGCAACAAATTTCTGCTCATGTGTATCCAGAAGAGCATTTTTTTCATTTGTCCATGATCTATTACTTTGTTCACCTCGTAATCTATGTGTCACTTTCAATTTAGTGACTAATTCCACTATACATCGAAACAATTGCCCGTCTAACGATGCTGCTATTTGAAAAGCTGATTTTCCATTGAAAGATGGCAATGCGATATGCATATCAGCGCCAGAGTATCCCAGCAGTATAACAAAAGCAACAAAATGCGTTCTTCTGTCAATGAGTAGTTTCTCTGCTATCCTGAGAGATTCATCTAATGATGCAAGTGGCGTTGAAACCTCCTTCTTGAGGAGAAATTGACTTAATTCGTTGCACGCAGCATCTATTGTACCACTTTTTCGTAAACCTGGAACCATGTCTAGATAGATCTTTTGATCAATATCATCGACAGTAGTATTAGCGGATATCCATTCAACAACGTCTGGCATCGATCCGAACCCAAAAAATATTTGTAACGGTCAAAAAATATATTTGATGAGGAAACCGTCCTCCTTGAGAAGCAAACAACCAATATCGGTCACTACTGCTTTCAATGCATCTCCTTCACGAAGAGCCCATAATCCTTTGGAGTGTTGTGAGAACATGATGGATAAAAGGAGGTCAACACCTTTGAGAAAGTTTGAAAAGCGAGAAGAAGACTCATGCGCTCCTGTGTCTCCTTCTATTCAAAAACGAAAGCAGTCTAATCAAGAATCGATTCATCCTCCAACTAATATGTCCCTTAATTGCCATCGTGAATATGTTTCCAACGTGAAAAAATTCGTCACCAATCCGGTTCCTCTTGAATTAGGGGTGTTGAAAATGTCAATGCGTCATCGAAAAGTCGTGGACGAAAGTGCTGGTGTATTTTTTGGTTCTGTCAAGACAATATGGGAATTAAGGATCACTGATTCTCGTGTCAAGTACCAAGATGTAGGGAAATTTACAAACGTGCCCGACGCTGCATCAGCTGGAGGAAATAGTACAAGTCCTACTGTAGCTGAATTAGCTACCGATCGATTGATATTGGTAGCAGAACGTCGCAGTTCTGGTATTCTTAACGGACGTCAATTAGGTTACGCAATATCAATGGCAGATTGCTCCAAGGGAATTCAATGTGTGCAAGATGACCCTGCTTACAACGTGGGCAAACTCGAAGTCATAGACTCCTGGGGTTTGAAGTTCTCCGGGTTTGATATGTCAGCCAGGTATTCTACTGGCAATAATAATACAGTCTGCATGAAGCGTGAAACTCTCAAGGTGACATTCGTTTGCAAACCTGGAAATCCTCGAAATCTAAGGATATCACTTCCGGTTCTTGACTCGAGTTGTCCCGAAACTGAAGAACATTTCTGGCAAAACGATGTGCCTCCTGTGTTAGATCCAATAACACATTCACTAAGTGTTCATGTGGATAAATTACAGTCATTTTCACTTCAATTCCATAACAGACAACCAATATGGGATCCATTGGAAGAAGCTCATTTCTTGGACTTCGCTGAGCGCTGCACGAGAGCCACTATTGAAAATTTTCAGATTGATTCATTTTCTGAAAGAGAAACTGAACGACCAGTGGTGCAGTTGGGTTGCATTAGTATAGATGAAAGTTCTCCCCAGTACAATCTAGATGTTCAATATCCTTTTAGCATATTGCAAGCAATGCAACTCGCACTTGCATCGATCGAAGACAAGTTTTCTACCTTCCTTTCCTGCGATGCATAAGAATTCAAAAACTAACCAGTTTACTATTCAGAAAGTACTCAGGCATGTATACTCCCGAGTAGAGACATTTATGCACACCAAAGACAATGAGAACCTAGCCTCGTCCTAAAATTAAAAACTGTTTAAATCGACAAGTTCTTTCCATCAAGGCAAACCAGCGACTTGGCATTAGTTTGCTGCACAAAGAACTATGGTATATACTTATATTTTTTAAGAAGCTTACAAAATACTATGAAGCGGAAAGCCTCGAAATATTGATCCATGCAAGTGATGTTTGCTTCAGATTTTTCATACTCAAAACAACCAGGTTTCAAGAGAACACAAAAAATCTAGACATAGGATCTGTCCTATCGGTTGAATTAAATTTCAAATTTGTAGAAGCCTTCGACTTCGAATACCAGGCACCTCAAATGGAATTAAACATTGAATGAGTTCCAGACCCAATAGGAAGATTATCTGTTGAATTTACCAATTGCACCGTCACATTCAGTGGCATATCGATACTTCATTAATACGAAGTTACGAATGCTTAATATGTAGATGCCTGGAACTTAAGTAAATGCCGCTAAATTTTATTACTAATGAAAGTCAAGAATAGCAAGCATGTACCATTATATATAGCGAAGCCAAATTCGACCTATGCAGTGCAAATTGTGAAAGAATAGTGAGGGAAGGTGGCGATATAAGTGCTCGTGGTCTGTAGATATAAACCCTACTGGTTTCTAATATGCCGATTTCTTACAACTCTTGATGGGGTTGTGAAAACAACCGAGATTAGGTCAGAACTCATAAAGGTGCTGCCTGGGAATTTTTTTATAACGAGGCAATCGCTGCCTATCAGAAAAATACTCATTCCCTAATCATTCAAATTATGAACAACTAAACGCAGTCTTCAGTCCATGCAGAATCGAATTCTGTCAGAAGTACTGGATACAAGTATGCTGCCTGGGAGTTTTTTCTACCGAGACAATCCCTGCAAATCAGACAAATATTCACTCCCTAATCATTCAAATTTGAACAACTAAACGCAGACTTGAACGCATATACATAACCTTCACTTGAGACCAATGAGCTGCCCGGGAGAGCTTTGCCGAGGCTTACTCGTTTCCCTGTACATCATATATGTACATACGCAGTCTTACCATTTGAACCAAGGATATAAAGATGTCTATGCATCGAACCTGTAGAAAATCAAGAATCAGAATCAAAGAGATACATGTTTGGTACGTGGATATAGCCCAACACTTTCGCCCGGAGATCCACTTCCATCTCCTGTTTTTAACGAGCATTAGTACTTGTCCTAGTCATATATGCGAATCAACGCACACGACAACCGAGTACCCACTACATACAGCTCCAATCGGAGACATCATTAGAATGAAGCTGCAGCAATTTTCGGTTTTTGGTACATGGATATAGCTCTACACTTTCGCCCAGAGATCCACTTCCATC
>Ga0209491_10010538_pt1 | contig 11074 bp, 5 predicted proteins | sample BON02_FD_187213 | JGI IMG/M metagenome (GOLD analysis project Ga0209491, IMG submission 187213) | Freshwater microbial communities from Lake Bonney liftoff mats and glacier meltwater in Antarctica - BON-02 (SPAdes) (version 2) | ecosystem: Environmental > Aquatic > Freshwater > Ice > Glacier...
ATATATATACTGGCCGGCCTAACTATAATAATATCTATATATCTATCTACAGCGCAGGCACAGACACTAAGCACTAAAATAAGTGCGCAGCGCGCACTACTAGTGGCACGCACTATTACGCTACGGCGTACGGCTATACGGGTGCGGGTGCACCGGGAGAATGAAGAGAAGGAGAAGAAGAGGAAGAGAGAAAGGAGCTCAAACTCAAATATATTTAAAATAACAACTGTATATATGTATATGTATATATTTAATAAAACGCGGAGAGCGGGGCCCCAGCCCCAGACACCCTTCCTCCTCGCGACTCAAGGGTGTGTCAAGTGTGTGTGTGTCGTGTATGCGTATGCGTGTGTGTGCGTGTGCAAGGGGAAGGGGTGAGGAGGGTGACCGTGACCAGCACCCACCCCCCACCACGTACCCACCACCCACCGTTCATCATTCCCAGGGGAAAGGGAATACATTGAGGACCAAAGACAAAGACCAAATAATTTATATATTTACACAGCTAATGCACGCACACGGTGTCCTCCGCCACATTTTCCGGAAAAACGAAATCCGTAACTCACATTCACTTACACGTACATACTAATATACGAACAAATAAACTCACGGCGCCACCACACACATGCACCATGCAGTCTCTCGGCTGAGAGGAGCAACAGCCCACACCCAAGACGAGGGAACCCTGCCCGCACCCGCACGCAGCGGCAGCAGCACCCCGCCTCGCCGCTCAGCGGAAGAGCGCCTCAATCTCCTCTAGCGACTTGCCTGCCGTCTCGGGAAGCTCGAGCCAGAGCCACGCCCAGCCCAGCGCGGCGAAGGCGCCGTAGAGCCAGAATGTTCCCGCGGGGCCGAGCGCCTCCTCGAGCGAGAGGAAGCTGCCGGCAACGGCGAAGTTGGCGAACCAGTTGGCGGCGGTGGCGAGGCCGACGCAGGCGGGGCGGAGCGCTAGCGGGTAGAGCTCGGCGTTGAGCGCCCATGGCACGGGGCTCATGCCCAGCCCGAACGAGACGAGGTATGCCACCATCCCGCCCAACGAGAACCAGCCAGTCAGCGCGCATACACCGCTGCGACCCTCGGCACCGGGAGATCTGTCCGGCAGCGCCGCCCCGTCCGCAGCCGCAGCGGCGCCACCGAGCGCGCCGCCGCACGCGTGCGCGTCGACGTAGAAGTTCAACCCCTGGACGACGAGGGCGGCGGTGCAGCCGCCGAGCGAGAGCAGCACGAGGGGCCGCCGGCCCAGCCGGTCGATGAGGATCATGCCGGCGAGGCAGCCGATCAGCTGGCCGCACGCGACGGGCGCCGAGAGCCAGACGACGAAGGCGCGCTCCTCGGCGGTGACGTGCGGCTGGCCCGAGTAGAAAGCCTGCTTGAGGATGGGCGTCGAGTAGTACATGATGGTGTTGATCCCCACCAGCTGCTGCAGCAGCATCAGGCCCACGCCCAGCCGCAGCTGCTTGCGCACGGGACGGAAGCGCGGGAGCAGCCCAGGGAGGGCGAGTCGAGGGTACGCGTCGGTTGTGGCGGCGCCGCGCGAGGAGGGCACGCGCGCCGTCCCGGCCGTCCCCGCACCCGCCGCAGCCGTGGCCTCCTCGGCCCCGTCGGCGGCGCGCGGCAGAGACACCCGCCGTGGCTTGTCGAGCAAGCCCCCACCCCCGCTGCTGGCGGATGGCGCGACTCCCGCCGCCGAGGCCACCGGAGTTAACCCGAGCGCGGCCTCGGCCTCCTTGGCCGCCGCGAGGAAGGCGAGCACCTCGCCAATCTCAGCGTCGATCTCCGCCTCGGAGGCGACTGTGGCCGGGCGGGAGCGGCGCATCACGGCGCGCGCGCGCTCGGTGTGGCCCTGCTCAAGCAGCCAGCGCGGCGATTCGGGGAGGAAGAACATGCCAAATAGCTGTACCAGCGCGGGCACAGCGCCGATCCCTAACATCCAGCGCCAGCCCTGCGGGGCGAGGGCGAAGGCTCCGGCCACGAGGCCGGCGAGGACCTGGCCAGAGACGATGCAGACGTTGTTGAGGGCCACGAGCCGGCCGCGGAGCGAGGCGGGCGCTAGCTCAGCAATGTAGATTGGCACCGTGCCGCTGGACAGACCCACCGCCAAGCCAACCACCGTGCGCCCCAGCACCAGCATGCCGAACGAGGGGGCGGCAGCCATCACCGCCGCGCCCAGCGTAAAGACCAGGGACGCGAGCAGGATGGTCGGGCGCCGGCCAAACTGCGAGTTGAGGCTGCCCGCGCAGAGCGAGCCGGCGGCCGCCAGGAGGACGGTGGACGACACGACGACCTCGAGCTTTAGGGAAGAGAGCTCGAACTGCGCCTGGAGCAGGACCGACGCGCCAGAGATGACGCCTGTGTCATACCCAAAAAGGAGCCCGCCGATGCAAGAGATGGATACAAAGAACCACAGGAAGAGCCGGCCGCTGCAAGTGATGGGAGGATCAGCGCCAATCAGCGCAATGGCGTCCACCTGCTGAGACCCGCTGGCGCGCCGCAGACTTTCGACCCCGCCTCGAAAGGCGCGTGGCATGCAACCAACGCGGCCTAGCAGCGGCTCAAGTGAGGCTGCCAGTTCGCAGCCACAGTTCGCAGCCCGTCAGGATTGCTGTGCTTGAAGCTGTTCAGAGTGAAATTACGCGACCCACACACCGGTTTCACATGAAACCTTAATCTCCTCTTGTGCTTGGTACCAGTAAAAAGATCAACAGCACACACGCATACCGTGCGACAGCAGAACACACGGCAGCAGAACAAACCACTCACACGAACAGACATAGACATATATGTACGGCGGCAGGCCTACACGTACCGTACGAGACAAAATGTGTTTTTGTTTTGTACCGTGTAGTAAGTAAAGTAGGCGCGTAGGGATTAGCAGGGAGATTAGGGATAGCAGGGAGAAAAAAAAGTATATCCTCAAAACAACAACAAGCAAAAGTAAGCAGCTGAAACATTCGACACCAACCAGCCCACGCGCAAACAATACGACAGTTTTACAACGCAGGCTGCCGCCTGTGTCGTCGAGTCGCGCGTCGCCTGCTTCCATGCCCATGCGCCACACACATGCGGCTATAAGTACTATAAGTAAATATTATTATATAAGTAAGTCGTCAGTAAGATACAGTAAGTATAAGTATATCATCCGATCTCGATCTGATGCATATATGTATATGTATGAAGGGTGAAGGTGAAGGTGGTGAGGGGGGGGGGGCTTCTCAAGAAGGGAGGGACGACCGCAGCAGCAAAAAACAACCGCAATAACCGCACCTGCACCTGCTACCTGCTATATCTAATATTATTATTATAACCTAATATCTATATGCACCTATGCCTATCTCCTATCTATCTATACCTATCTATACATCTATACCTATACCCTATACCTTGTACTTGTAAAGCTAAAAAGAAGACTAACTATTATAATACTTACTTATATTATACTTAGTACTCAGTAAGATAAAGATACTTATAACTTAGAGAGGCAGAGAGGCGCAACGCACACATATACACATATACATACACATGATACACGATACACCACACATACATCATACATCACACGCGATCACACACTCACACATCAATCACAATCACACACTTCTGTTTTTTTCAACTTGCTCAACTTCAACTTCAACTTCACACTTCACACATATACATACTACATACTATTTATTATATATATGGTATAATACAGACTATAAGTATAAGTATACGTATATAAGAAGAGACAATTTATACTGATACTGCTATTATTTCTTATCTTCTCTAGTTACTACTTACTACTTATAGTTATGCGACTTTATTATAATTTTTGATTTATCTCTATCTCTCTCATTTATCATTTACTCTTATTACGGCCCCGCCCGACGCCGCGGCGGCACTCACGCGCATATAGGCATCGGCATTATAGCCACAGGCATAGGCATAGGCATATCGTATATGCATATCCATATCCATATACAATATCATATACATATATTAGATAGCCCCCCCCTGGCGTATATCTTTGGGATATCCCGACTATATCACTGTATCTAGCCATATCTAATCATGTAGCTGCGGCTGCTGTACCGTCTCTCACTCTAAGTGCCGGTATATCCCCCGCCCCTGTGTGCGCCGTCGTCGTTTCCTTTGTATCCAACCACCCAGCCCCCTTCCCCCTCGCATCACAGTCACAGACGTCAGTCACCACACCTCCGCCCCACCCTCCCCCGCGTCCATGCCCTTCCCCAGCAGCCAGCAACAGTCTTCCCCAGCGGGCGCGGCGCCGCCCCATGCTCCATTAAATCCCTCCCCTCCCCTAGCCGGCTAGACGCCGTCAGGGTTTAGCCCTAACCCCAGAGCAGAGGCATAGCTGTGAAAGTGGCTGTGAACGGGCTCGCGTGGTGCGCACGGCGAAGTTAGAGAGCAGGCGGGGCTCTGAAGGTGGCTGTAAACAGGCTCACGTTCTAGTTAGCCAAAGTATTAGTACTAGTACCAGTAGTAGTAGTAGTAGTAGTAGTAGTAGTAGTAGTAGTAGTAGTAGTCGTAGTAGTGTAGTAGTAGTAGTAGTAGTAGTAGTAGTATACGTGGTAGTAGTAGTAGTAGTAGTAGTAGTAGTAGTCGTCGTCGTAGTAGTAGTAGTAGTAGTAGTAGTAGTAGTGGTAGTGGTAGTAGAAGTAGTGGAAGTAGCAGTGGCAGTAGAAGTAGAAGTATTGGTAGCAGTGGTATAAGTAATCTCTGCTTTGTGCTCTACTCGCCTCTCTGCTCGACTCTCTACTCGCCTCTCTACTCGCCTGTCTGCTCGACTTTCTACTCGCCTCTCTACTCGACTCTCTACGTGCCTCTCTTCTCGCCTCTCTACTCGCCTCTCTACTCGCCTCTCTACTCGACTCTCTACTCGACTCTCGACTCGCCTCTCTACTCGACTCTCTACTCGACTCTCGACTCGCTTCTCTACTCGCCTCTCTATTCGATTCTCTACTCGCCTATCTTCTCGACTCTCGACTCGACTCTCTATGCGCCTCTCTACTCGCCTCTCTACTCGACTCTCTATACTCGACTCTCTACTCGACTTTCTACTTGCATCTCTACTCGACTCTCTGCTCGCCTCTCTATTCGCCTCTATACTCGACTCCCTACCCGACTCTCTGCTCGCCTCTTTAGTCGCCTCTCTGCTCGCCTCTCTACTCGCCTCTCTACTCGCCTCGCTACTCGACTCTCCACTCGCCTCTCTACTCGCCTCTCTACCCGCCTCTCTACTCGCCTCTCTCTCTGCTCGACTCTCTACTTGCTTTTCTACTCGACTCTCTACTCGACTCTCTACTCGACTCTCTGCTCGACTCTCTCTACTCGACTCTGCAACAGGTCCCCCCCACACGTCGAACGTGCCTCACGAGAGTGCAGGGACACATATATAGAATACAGAAAGAATGGGCAAAGCGCCCGCCTCTGGCGCGGCGACAGCCGCCTCCCAACCGCCGCCGCTAGGCTAGGGTTAACGAAACCCTAGCCCAGCTGCAGACTGCAGAGCGAACGGTGGAAGGGGCAGGGCTGAGGTAGCTCCCCACAGAAGGAGGTCCTGGACCCCGCACACGACTGTCCACTGACACTATAACGGGCGCCTCCCCCCATGTCTGGTGCATGGGGAGGCAAAACAGACAGACAAACACAAGACACACAGACAGAGTAACCGAGTGTCCACGAGGAATCTCGCCATGGAGTCTCACTCACCAGGGTAGTGGTGGGTGGGGTGAGAGAGAGTCCATGGTCGGCGATGTCGACGAGAAAGATCGCAGCTAGATGGCGGCAGCTCAAAAAAAACAGCGCGAGCGACGCGCCGCTTACTTCTACCGTTACAGAGATCTAGCTTCTTACGGTTAAAGTAGAGATCGATCGGCGCCTCACCAATAGTAATACCAAAGGGCTAGTGTACCGAAGGGAGAAACGAGAGGAGAGAGGACTCGCCCTCCTGTTCGCTTGAGCCTCCGCACGTGACCCCATCGTCAGCAGAGCGACTGAAGCAAGGGTGTTGTTCCGCCACTCTCTTCTACTCGACTCTCTTTTCGTCTCTCTACTCGACTCTCTCTCTACTCGCCTCTCTACTCGCCTCTACGTGTCTCTCTACTCGCTTCTCTACTCGCCTCTCTACTGGCCTCTCCACTCGCTTCTCTACTCGCCCTCTCTGCGCGACTCTCTACTCGCCTCTCTGCTCGACTCTCTACTTGCCTGCTTGCCTCTCTACTCGCCTCTCTACTCGCCTCTACACTCGCCTCGCTCTACTCGCCTCTCTACTTGCCTCTCTACTTGCCTTCCTGCTCGACTCCATACTCGCCTCTTGGCTGAACAACACCTTGCTTCAGTCGCTCTGCTGATGGGGGGGTCACGTGCGGAGGCTCGACCGAACAGGAGGGCGAGTCCTCTCTCCTCTCGTTTCTCCCTTCGGTACACCAGCCCTTTGGTATAACTAGCGGTGAGGCGCCGCCCATTACTTTAACCGTAGAAGCTAGATCTCTTTAACGGTAGAAGTAAGTGGCCCGTCGCTCGCGCTGTTCTTTGAGCTGCCGCCATCTCGCTGCGATTTTTTTTAGTTGACATCGTCGACCATGGACTCTCTCTCACCCCACCCACCACTACCCTGGTGAGTGAGACTCCATTGCGAGATTCCTTGTGGACACTCGGATTTCTCGGTCCGTGTGTCTTGTGTTTTGTGTTTGTCTGTCTGTTTTTGCCTCCCCATGGCACCCATGCACCAGGCATGGGGGGAGGCGCCCGTGTTGCGTGTCAGTGGACAGTCGTGTGCGGGGTCCAGGACCTCCTCCTTCTGTAGGGAGCTACAGCTCGGCTCTGCCCCTTCCACCGTTCGCTCTGCAGCTGGGCTAGGGTTTCGTCAACCCCAGCCTAGCGGCGGCGGTTGGGAGGCGGCTGTCGCCGCGCCAGAGGCGGGCGCTTTGCCCATTCTTTCTGTATTCAATATTTCGTTTCTCTCCACTCTCGTGAGGCACGTCCGACGTGCGGGGGGGACCTGTTGCAGAGGTAAGGACCGCGCCTCACCGCTAGTGATACCAAAGGGCTAGTGTACCAAAGGGAGAAACGAGAGGATAGAGGACTCGCCCTCCTGTTCGCTCGAGCCTCCGCACGTAACCCCCCCCCCCGTCAGCAGAGCGACTGAAGCAAGGGTGTTGTTCAGCCACTCCCTACTCGACTCTCGACTCGACTCTCTACTCGACTCTCTACTCGACTCTCTACTAGCCTTTCTACCCGACTCTCTACTCGCCTCTCTACTCGCCTCTCTACTCGCCTCTCTACTCGCCTCTCTACTCGCCTCTCTACTCAACGCTCTACTCAACGCTCTACTCGCCTCTCTACTCGCCTCTCTACTCGACTGTCTGCTCGCCTCTCTACTCGCCTCTCTACTCGACTCTCTACTCGACTCTCTGATCGCCTCTATACTCGCCTCTCTATCTACTCGACTCTCTACTCGACTCTCTACTCGACTCTCTACTCGCCTCTTTACTCAAATCTCTACTCAAATCTCTACTCGTACTCGACTCTCTGCTCACCTCTCTACTCGCCTCTCTTTTCGCCTCTGGGTTAAGCCCGAGGCTTACGGGGTTAACCTAAGCAGGGAGTCGAGTGGAGAGGCGGGTAGGGAAGCGAGTAGAGAAGCGAGCAGAAAGTCGAATAGAGAGTCGAGTAGAGAGGCGAGTAGAGAGGCGAGTAGAGAGTCGAGTAGAGATTCGAGTTGAGATTCGAGTAGAGAGGTGGGTAGAGAGGCGAGTAGAGGGTCGAGTAGACAGGCGAGTAGAGAGGCGAGTAGAGAGGCGAGTAGAGAGGCGAGTAGAGAGGCGAGCAGAGAGTCGAGTAGAGATTCGAGTAGAGAGGGGAGTAGAGAGGCGAGTAGTAGAGTCGAGTAGAGAGTCGAGTAGAGAGGCGAATAGGGAGTCGAGCAGAGAGGCGAGTAGAGAGGCGAGTAGAGAGGCAAGTAGAGGCGAGTAGAGAGGCGAGTAGAGAGGCGAGTAGAGAGGCAAGTAGAGAGTCGAGCAGAGAGTCGAGTATTGAGTCGCGTAGCGAGACGAGTAGGGAGGCGAGCAGAGAGGCAAGTAGAACGTTGCGTAAAGAGGCGAATCGAGGTGAGTAGAGAGGCGAGTAGAGATGCGAGTAGGAGTAGAGAGGCGAGTAGAGAGGCGAGTAGAGAGTCGAGCAGAAAGGCGAGCAGAGAGTCGAATAGAGGCGAGTAGAAAGGCGAGTAGAGAGGCGAGTAGAGACATAAGTAGCGAGGCGAGTAGACAAGCAAGTAGAGAGGCGAGTAGAGAGGCGAGTGGGAGTAGAGAGGCTAGTAGAGAGGCGAGTAGGAAGGCGAGCAGAGAGTCGAGTAGAGAGGCGAGTAGAGAGTCGAGCAGAAAGGCGAGTAGAGAGGCGAGCAGAGAGTCGAGTAGAGAGGCGAGTAGAGAGGCGAGTAGAGAGGCGAGTAGAGAGGAGAGTAGAAAGAGGCGAGTAGAGAGGCGAGTAGAGAGGCGAGTAGAGCGTTGAGTAGAGCGTTGAGTAGAGAGTCAAGTAGAGAGGCGAGTAGAGAGGCGAGTAGAAGAGAGGCGAGAAGAGAGAGTCGAGTAGAGAGGTGAGTAGAGTCAGAGTCGAGTAGAGAGGCAAGTGGAGAGTCGAGTAGAGAGGCGAGTGGAGAGGCGAGTAGAGAGTCGGGTAGAAAGACGAGTAGAGAGTCGAGTAGAGAGGCTAGTAGAGAATCTAGTCGAGAGGCGACTAGAGTCAGAGAGGCGAGCAGAGAGTCGAGTAGAGAGTCGAGTACGAGTAGAGAGGCTAGTAGTAGAGAGGCGAGTAGAGAGTCGAGCAGAGAGAGTCGAGCAGGAGCAGAGAGTCGAGTAGAGATTCGAGTAGAGAGGCGAGTAGAGAGTCGAGTAGGGAGTCAAGTCGAGAGTCGAGTCGAGAGACGTTCGGGTGTTCCCTTGATATGGCGCCGGAACGCCGCGCCCACGTTGTGCGTACAGGCCAATTAACCAGTTGGTTATGGAGGAACCGGAGGAGGAGTGAACAGTGTGGAGTAAGAGAGAGTCGGGGGCAGAGTGCGCCCACACCCACATGGATGACATGGCGGGTGATGTATGATGTATGTATGTGTGTACTTTGCATGCTTGGCTGTTGTATGTGTGATTATTATTATTATAATACGATTAAGTCTGTTATTGACTGAGTGTGATTGAGCGTGTGTGTGTGTGGCTGTGGAGCGGATCGTGGTGGGTAGTCGTCGTCTGGGTGTGGGCTGGTGGCTGGGTAGTGTGTGTGTGTGGTGCTGGGGTGGTGGGTATGTAGCCCAAGTAGTAAGACTGTTACTGCTGTCACACAAAGCGTAATGCGCGCGCTGCAGGCCGCGCGCCGAGATTTTTTTTGTTTTTTTTGGCTGTAAAGCACAATGAAAAAGCTATAGACAATAAGTTATATATCCGCTATATCCAACTATATCCGACTATATCCGACTATATCCCATCATATCCCATCATATCTTACCATATCTCACCATATCCCACCACCATATCCCACCATATCCATATCAAAACCGGGATATCCCAAAGATATACGCCAGAGCCAGAGGGGGGCTCGCTGTGCTGTGTGCTAGCCTCTGCCTATGGCTGTCTTTGTCATGGCTGTGTGGTCGTGGTGTGGCCTGTGGCTTCTCCGCCCCCGGCCTCCGGCGGCCGGCGATGCACGGTGGCCGGCGGCATGCGGGACGGTCCGGCTCCGGAGCTGCGAGCCGCGCCACGACACGGCGCTTAATTCTGCATTCTGCTGTATTATACACAGCTAGAGCTAGCAGCTAGGTGCTAGGTATATAGCAGGTTAAATAGTAAAAATAGTATTAGTATAGTTAGTATAACGTATAACACACAGATATACGTACGCTGATACTGATATGCTGATGCTGATGTACGTATTATAGTGGGGGTAGTTCGACGCCACCACGTCGTAGTCGTAGATTTGTGGAGCGAGGAAAATAATAAACGTTGTTCGTTGTGAGTTGTAATTGTAGTTGTGCTAGTTGTAAGTATAATACACGATACACGCGTGCATGAATTTTGTATTGTACACTTCTCTCTCTCATATTATATTTATTATTACATTGACATTGACAATGCCATATGCCATATATAGTTGATAAATTTACATGTTAGCATATATGTTTTAAATATATCATATGTATATATAATAATAAATAAAAATATAAAAATATATATAATATATATATGTATATACATATATAATATAATAATTATTGTTAGCTTGTATCCTGGTGGCACCTTGCTTAAAAAAATCTTTTAAGATTAGAAGCTGGGTACCCAGCCCTCAGATGCCATATTTTAACAAAACACAGGTCACACGCACAACACACACAACACAGGAACCACCACACCACCAACACATGAACGAAACACACGACCGAACCACTTAGCAGCGATCGGCGGTTGCGCGACGACGGTGGGTGCCACCTCCCACCCACGCCAGGGTGGGTGCCCGCGCCGAAGTCAGCATGGGAAGCAGGGTCGAAGTCCGACGCGCCTTGGCGCGCGCTAGGGTCCGGCGCGCCCCGGCCGGCCCATCGTGCCCTTGCCAGCTTGAGGCGAGCCGAGGCCATGCGGGCGATGCAGCCCCAGCGGCGGCGGTATGTGGCGACGTATCCGGGGAGGACACCCAGCGACTTGAAAAAGTACCGCCGGGGTTTGGTCTCGTCGGAATTATAATCCGAGACCGAAATAATTTTTCTGCTCGAGACAAAAGGTCAGCAACCAGCAAGCAGCTTCAGAGCGGCGTGCAGTCAAGGAGGACGAGCTGCCCGCGGAGCTCGAGCAGCAGGGTCAACGGGACGAGGCGCGGCGCCGGCTCAGCCACCTGCAGCAGGTGGCGGACCAGCGGCGCGCGGAGCTCCAGCAGCGGTTCGCTGACCGGGCGGTGCACCTGGCACAGCGCCAGCTCAAGAACTTGCGCTAAGATCCGCCAGCGCCGCCAACACCAAGGCCAGGCGCCAGGCGCATGAAGCTCCAGGACAACGTGCGCGCGGTCGTCGTCAAGGAGGTCCAGCTGCGCGACCCGG
>Ga0209491_10010539_pt1 | contig 11074 bp, 9 predicted proteins | sample BON02_FD_187213 | JGI IMG/M metagenome (GOLD analysis project Ga0209491, IMG submission 187213) | Freshwater microbial communities from Lake Bonney liftoff mats and glacier meltwater in Antarctica - BON-02 (SPAdes) (version 2) | ecosystem: Environmental > Aquatic > Freshwater > Ice > Glacier...
TTTTTCCTCTGAATCAAGTTCAGCTAAAATTTTATTGCACTTCATCTTTTGATACTTCATTTCAAGCCTCCTCATTTAGAGGCTATCATATAATCTTGTTGCTACATACACTTTCCGGATAGGCATGCAACACTTGCTGCAGGAGCAAGTTGCTCTTTGGTATTTACACCTGGTGCAACGGCGGTTACCACACAAACCGTCGTAATTTCTGGAACAAATTCATCCCAAGTTCAGGTTAATATCGGTGTTAATGGCGCAGCACTTGCACCGTTAGAAATTACGTCCGGTAATAACGCAACGCTTACGGCAGATGGGGTGAGCACGACAACCATGACTGTTCGGAATAATTCAACGACAGAAACAGCGCTTAATATTGCGCCAAATTTAAGTTCATCAGCACTTGCTGGCTATCTTGAAGTGGTTGAAAACACCTGTGCTTCGGTTCTTAAAGGTGCAACCTGCCGTATGATTTTTGAGAGTGTATCAACAACAACTCAGGTGACCGGGACGTTTCCGATTTATGGAACGAATATCACGGAAGTGATTGGTACGCTTACGGTTAAACCTGTTCCATTTGCTTATATTACTTCTTGGCGATCATCAGATGTTATTTCACACTGTGATGTGGGTAGCGAGGGCAGTTTAACGCATTGTGAAACCGCTCTAAGCCTACCAGCAGACACGAACCCTGAAGGCATAGCATTAAACAAAAAGAATACGTTGGCCTATTATAACGATAAAGTTCAAAATACACTTGTTATGTGTAGCATAACGGCAAGTACAGGCGCATTATTCGGCTGTGTTAATTCTGGCGCAACAGGCGCGGCATTAGCTGAAAACACACAGGGTGTTGTGTTTCACCCGGTATTAAGCAACGTGATATATGTTCCGGCATACTCAGGCACGCTTTCCACGTGTCCTTTAAACCCAGATGGTACAATTGGTGCATGTACAGACTCAATTCCAACATATGGTACGGATACGCCTATGACTATATTTGTGGGCATAGGGTTAAATTCATCGGGTAATTTAGCCTATCTTGTTAATTATAAATCACCTAATCGTGTGCTTTCATGTGAGGTAAATACTGAAACAGGGGCACTGAGTTATCCTTGTCAAGATACTGGGGCTACCGAGTTACCTTCGGGCGGTATACGCGGTATTGCATTAACATCCGATAATCTTAAGGCCTACATTTCTGGGCTTGACACAGTAACAACGTGTGATGTTAATCATCGTTTGTTAGATAACTGTATTCCGACCAGTTTCCCCGAAATATCAAACGGTGTAAATGTCGTTTTAAACACCTCTGAAACCATCGCTTATTTCACAACGGACACAACGACTGTCGCAACGTGTAAAATTGATATTTCGACGCGTTTAGTTACGAGCTGTACAAGTCAAACGGAATCCACATGGGATGGTACGAGTGGTTTTGCATTGCTCGAGTAATATTACAAAAAGTGACGTAAACTAGTTGACCTGGGGGCAGGCATTAGGTAATATTCGTGACTTCTGTCCTAGTGATGGTTTTTTCGGGGTGTAGCGCAGCCTGGTAGCGCGCCTGCTTTGGGAGCAGGATGTCGGGAGTTCGAATCTCTCCACCCCGACCAATTACAATGAGCGCCCGTAGCTCATCTGGATAGAGCATCGGCCTTCTAAGCCGAGGGTAACAGGTTCGAGTCCTGTCGGGCGTACCAAAACGTCAAGTAGGATCGTTCAGTTACACATAAACACGTCGTGGTGGGCGTAGCTCAGTTGGTAGAGCCCCGGATTGTGATTCCGGTGGTCGTGGGTTCGAGCCCCATCGTTCACCCCAGTTTATATTATCCCTGCAGTTTTTTTAAAAATTCAATCAAATACTTAAAGTTTATGGGATATTGTGAAGTTTTCTACTTTACAAGCCCGGCTTCATATCAGATAATTCACATCTACTTGCGAGAGTGGCGGAATTGGTAGACGCGCTGGATTTAGGATCCAGTAGGGTAACCTGTGAGAGTTCGAGTCTCTCCTTTCGCACCATTTTTATGCTTAATTTATACTTAAGATAATTTGAGTCAAAATACAATAACACCAATGGGGTGAGCAAATGACTGTTTCTGTTGAAACCTTGGACGGCTTAGAGCGCAAGGTAAACGTTTCTGTACCAACAACCAAAATTGAAGAAGAAGTAAGTTCACGTCTTAAGTCCATGGCAGGTCGTGCCAAAATGGATGGTTTTCGTCCAGGAAAAGCGCCATTGAATTTAGTTAAACAACGTTATTCTGATGATGTACGTCTCGAAGTGGTTCGTGAAATGTTACAACCATCACTTTATGAAGCGTTGAAAGAGCATGACTTAGCTCCTGTGGCAGCGCCTCGTATTGAGCCAGGTCCCATTGAAATGGGCCAAGATTTTTCTTATGCCGCATATTTTGAAGTATTCCCTGTGTTCGACATTAAAGAATTGGGTGAAGCGCAATTAGAGTTGATTTCTTCTGAAGTCACGGATGCCGATGTTGACGCCACCGTTGAAAAACTTCGTGAACAGCATAAAACATGGAGCGAAGTGACGCGAGCTGCAGCTGATGGCGATAAACTTGTAATCGATTTTGATGTCTTCGAAGGTGAGCAAGAGCTGGGTGAGCAAGGTCGTGGGCGAGATTTTGAAATTATTTTAGGTGCAGGTGCTGTGTTACCTGAACTTGAAACAAGCTTGATCGGCACGAAAAAAGATGAAAAAAGTGAGCACACCGTAGATTTTCCTGCTGATTGGCATGATGTTGCGTTTGCTGGCAAATCATTATGCTTCAAAGTCACCGTTCATCAAATCATGGAAGGTGTTTTACCTGCATTAGATGATGAGCTGGCTGAAAAATTTAATATTGTAGACGGCGGTATCGAAGCATTGAAGAAAGATATTCGTTCACACATGGAGCGCGCTTTAGAGCGTCGCGTGAATGAACTTAATCGTCAAACAACGTTTGATGAATTTTTAAAACTGAATCCGTTTGATTTGCCAGCGGCATTAATGGACGAAGAAATTCAGCACTTACGTCATGAATTTTATCATCAAGTATTTGGTCATGAGCATTCAGCGAATGAGAAAATTCCTGATTTCCCGCGTCATTTATTTGAAGAACGTGCGACACGCCGTGTTCATTTAGGGCTATTATTTTCGGATTTTGTCAAGCAATATGAAATCACGGCTGATAAAGATAGTGTAGATGCTATGATTAACAAATCAGCTGAATCGTATGATGATCCTGATGAAGTGCGTGCATGGTACCATAACGATCAAAAACACATGGCTGAAATTGAAGCGCTTGTGATTGAAGAAAAAGCAGCTGAAAAATTAACAGAAAAAGCGATTATAACAACAAAAGCAGTAGCTTATGATGAGGTCATGAACCCACCTAAAGCTAATATTGAAGACAATCAGAATGACAAAGGAGAGTCTGCATGATAAAAGCACACGGGCAAGAGGTGATTCGAAATGCTAGCGGGCTTGTGCCCATGGTTGTCGAGCAAACTTCTCGAGGTGAGCGTTCGTACGATATTTATTCACGACTTTTAAAAGAACGTATTATTTTTCTTTTAGGTGAAGTGGAAGACCACATGGCGAATTTGGTGGTGGCACAGTTGCTTTTTTTGGAATCAGAAAATCCTGAAAAAGATATATCCATTTACATTAATTCGCCAGGTGGCGCTGTGACAGCAGGTCTCGCTATTTATGACACCATGCAATTTATTAAACCTGATGTCAGCACGTTATGTATTGGACAAGCTGCAAGTGCAGCAGCACTTCTCCTGTGTGCGGGAGCTTCGGGTAAGCGTTACTGCTTGCCTAATGCGCGCGTGATGATTCATCAACCATTAGGTGGTTTCCGCGGGCAAGCAACGGACATTGAAATTCATGCTCGCGAAACGTTAGCGGTGCGTGCGCAATTGAATCGAATTATGGGCCATCATGCGAATAAAACGCCTGAAGAAATCATGCGTGATACCGAACGTGATAATTTTATGAGTCCTGAGCAAGCATTAAACTATGGCCTCATTGATTCTGTGCTTCAGAGCCGTGAAGCGTTGGCTCAAGGCAAGTAACGTTGGAGGATAGTAGATGAGCAAATCAGAAGATAGTAAAGATAGCAAAGTGCTGTATTGCTCATTTTGCGGGAAAAGCCAACACGACGTTAAAAAGTTGATTGCAGGTCCTTCTGTTTTCGTTTGTGATGAGTGCGTCGATTTATGCAACGACATCATGAAAGAAGAGCAAAAACAAACGGAGGAAGTTAAAGAAACATCGCTCCCAACACCTAAAGAAATTTCTAATTTTTTAGATGAGTATGTGATTTCTCAACCACACGCGAAGAAAGTATTGTCAGTGGCTGTTTATAACCATTATAAGCGCATGCAAAATCAAGCGAAAGAAACTGTTGAGCTTGGTAAAAGTAATGTGCTTTTAATCGGTCCTACAGGGTGTGGTAAAACATTGCTTGCTCAAACCCTTGCGCGTTTGCTGAATGTGCCTTTTACCATGGCAGATGCAACAACGTTGACCGAAGCCGGTTATGTGGGTGAGGATGTTGAGAATATCATTCAAAAATTGCTTCAGAAATGTGATTACGATGTTGAGAAGGCGCAGCGTGGTATTGTTTATATCGATGAGATTGACAAAATATCGCGTAAATCAGATAACCCATCGATAACACGCGATGTATCGGGGGAAGGCGTTCAGCAAGCCTTGCTTAAGCTGATTGAAGGCACAATCGCTTCTATTCCTCCTCAGGGAGGGCGTAAGCATCCTCAGCAAGAATTTTTGCAAGTAGATACGTCGAATATTTTGTTTATATGCGGTGGAGCATTTGCAGATCTTGATAAAGTGATTCGTAATCGTAGTGATCAATCAGGCATAGGTTTCTCAGCAGAGCTTAAAAACCGAAAAGAGGTTGTAAAGCCTGAGAAAGTACTTGAAGGACTGCAATCTGAAGATTTGGTCAAATACGGTCTTATTCCTGAGTTCGTCGGGCGACTTCCTGTGGTTGCGACGTTGCATGAATTGGATGAAGCGTCATTGGTTAAGATTTTAACTGAACCTAAAAATGCTTTGGTGAAACAGTTTCAAGCGTTGTTTAAAATGGAAGGTGCTGCACTTGAGTTTAGAGAGAAAGCGTTACACGCGATCGCTAAAAAAGCACTTGAACGTAAAATTGGCGCGCGTGGTTTGCGTTCAATTATTGAAAACATACTGCTTGATACGATGTATGACTTGCCGTCGATGGATAACGTAACGACCGTTGTCGTAAACGAAAAAACGGTCACAGAAAATCAAGCACCTGTGCTGATTTACGGTAGTGAAGAAGTTGAGCCGGCGGCCGTAGCCGGTGGTGCAACATAAAGGACATAAACGATGTCGAAAGAACATGAAGCGAAGGAACGAGAGCACCACACAGCGGAGTCGAGCGAACAAGCTTTGAAGCCAGCTGAAATATCAGGACCGGTTAGTTTACCGGTCTTGCCACTTAGGGATGTTGTTATCTATCCTGGAATGGTGATACCCCTTTTTGTGGGGCGTGAGCGCTCAATTCGGGCACTTGAAGCCGCGATGATGGATGATAAACGCATTTTTTTAGTCGCACAAAAACAATCAGCTGATGATGAGCCAGATGTGGATAATTTATATCCCCTTGGCACCATTTCCAGTTTATTACAATTATTAAAATTGCCAGATGGTACTGTCAAAGTTTTGGTGGAAGGCGAGACGCGTGCAACCGCCAGTAATTATCTTATTGACTCACTGACTGCATCGCAAACAGGTATTGAAGTAGCCGAACCCGTTAAACATGACTTCATGGCCGTAACGTGTGAAGCTGTTGCTGAATATTCTAAAGCGTTTAAGCCGTCAGAGCTTGAGATCATGATGCGATCACTGATGTCGCAGTTTGAGCAGTACATCAAACTCAATCGAAAAATTCCTCCCGAAGTACTAGGTTCGCTTGCAAGCATTGATGAGCCTGGGCGTTTAGCCGATACGATTGCAGCTCATCTAACACTGAAATTAGATGACAAACAAGTTTTACTCGAAACGCTGGATGTGGGGACACGACTTGATCGTTTGATGGCGTTGATCGAATGTGAGATTGATCTATTACAAGTCGAAAAACGTGTTCGCAATCGTGTTAAGCGGCAAATGGAAAAAAGCCAGCGAGAATATTATTTAAACGAGCAAATGAAAGCCATTCAAAAAGAGCTGGGTGATTTGGGTGATGAAGGCAGTGAGCTTGATCAGTTAGAAAAAGCAATTGGACAAGCCGGCATGCCGAGAGAAGCCAAAGAAAAAGCTGAGTCAGAGTTCAAAAAATTAAAGCTTATGCCTGCGATGTCTGCCGAAGCAACGGTGATTCGTACGTATTTAGATTGGATGCTCAATGTTCCTTGGAAAAAAAGAAACCGTATTCAGTTTGATTTAAATAAAGCTGAAGCGATGCTTGATCAAGATCATTACGGGCTCGAAAAAGTAAAAGAACGTATTTTAGAATATTTAGCTGTACAAAAACGGGTGAAACAATTAAAAGGCCCTATTTTGTGTTTGGTTGGACCTCCTGGTGTTGGTAAAACATCCTTAGGACAATCGATTGCAAATGCCACCGGACGTACGTTTATTCGTATAGCCTTGGGTGGCGTGCGCGATGAAGCAGAGATTCGCGGACATCGTAGAACTTACATTGGCTCGATGCCTGGTCGTATTATCCAAAAACTAACGAAAGCGGGTGTGAAAAATCCGTTGATCATGCTCGACGAAGTCGACAAAATGGCGATGGATTTTAGAGGTGACCCAGCCTCTGCTTTGCTTGAGGTACTTGATCCTGAGCAAAACAGTGCATTCACCGATCATTATCTTGAAGTGAGTTATGATTTAAGTGATGTCATGTTTATTGCAACGGCAAATGCTTTAGAAATTCCAGCGCCATTGCTTGACCGTATGGAGGTGATTCGTCTGCCGGGTTATACAGATGAAGAAAAAATTCATATTGCAGAATATTATTTAATTAAAAAACAATTAATCGTCAATGGGCTGAAACCAGAAGAGCTAGAGTTTACGCCTGAGTCTGTGCGAGAAATTATTCATTATTATACACGTGAAGCTGGTGTTCGAAATCTTGAGCGTGAAATCTCAAGTGTGTGTCGTAAAGTTGTGAAAGAAATTTTAGGTAATCAGCATGTGAAACACATCAAGCTGACACCTAAAAAAGTTGAGCAATACTTAGGAGTGAAAAAATTTCGCTACGGGCTTGCTGAATCGCACGATCAGGTTGGGCAGGTCACAGGGCTTGCTTGGACGAGTGTGGGAGGCGAGTTACTGACGATTGAGGCAACGATGATGCCGGGTAAAGGTAAAACCTTGCATACGGGGCAGTTAGGTGACGTCATGCAGGAGTCTATCCATGCGGCCATGACGGTCGTACGTAGTCATGCCAAAGCCTTGCATCTTTCCGAAACGTTTTATGATGAAAATGATTTCCATGTGCATGTGCCAGAAGGTGCAACCCCTAAAGATGGCCCAAGTGCTGGCGTTGCGATGTGCACGGCCTTGGTGTCTGTGTTAACGAAGATTCCTGTTCGAGCTGATGTCGCGATGACGGGAGAAATTACACTTCGAGGTCAAGTGCTGCCTATTGGTGGTTTAAAAGAAAAATTATTAGCTGCACATCGTGGCGGTATTAAGCGTGTGTTGATTCCATGGGATAATAAAAAAGATTTAACAGAGATTCCTGAGAAAATATTAAAAGATTTAGATATCCAACCGGTGAAGACAATTGAGCAAGTTTTAAAGCTTGCGCTACAATCAGACCCTTTTGAGGTATTAAAATCTGTTAAAAAGTAAAAAAAAGCACCATGAATAAAAAAAAGACTAAATTAAATGAAAAAAGTTATTTACAACAACTGAGGAAAGGGGTATATTTTCGTCGTCGCTTAGGACTGGCGGGCTTCGACGAAGAAAGTGCTTGACGAGGCAGCCGTGGATTGGTAATAATTCACCTGAAGTTAAAGGGAAGCATAACTGAAGAGGAAAGATGATGAATAAGAGTGAATTAGTTGAAGCAATGTCCCAAGACTCTGGGTTAACCAAAGCTGACGCAGCACGCATACTCGAGTCGTTTATGAACACAGTAACTGGTGCCTTAAAAAATGGCGACCAAGTTGTATTAACTGGGTTCGGATCTTTTTCAACGGGTGACCGAGCTGCACGTACGGGTCGTGATCCACGTACAGGAAAAGAAATACAAATTAGAGCTGCCCGAGTAGCTAAGTTTAAAGTCGGGAAGTTACTAAAAGAAGCCGTTAACGTTTAAACAGTTTTCGGGTGCTTAGCTCAGCTGGGAGAGCATCGCCCTTACAAGGCGAGGGTCACAGGTTCGATCCCTGTAGCACCCACCACGAAATGGAGTGGTAGTTCAGTTGGTTAGAATACCGGCCTGTCACGCCGGGGGTCGCGGGTTCGAACCCCGTCCACTCCGCCAACATTATTTACGCGCCTCAGGGCGCGTTTTTTTTAATATGGATATCCAGACATGTTGCAAAAATTAAATGAGAAAATTCAAGGCGTTGTAGCTTGGGTTGTGGTGAGCGTGATTGCACTGACGTTTGCTTTGTTTGGCATTGACTCTTACATTCAAGCGCGCCATACCTCATCGGTTGAAGCAGAAGTCAATGGAAAACCAATAACAAAACAAGCCCTTGAGCTTCGGTACCGTCGGATGCGCCATGAACTTGACATGTCGGCTAAAACAGCAGGGACTGAAAAGCAATTAAAAGAGCAAATTTTAGATAAGATGATCGCGTCAAAAATAAATATGAATGCGGCGCTGAATAATGGGTTTTTTCTTAATGATGAGCAAGTTAAAGCGTCTATTCTTCAAGTTCCTCAACTTCAACAAGACGGTCAATTTTCTCCAGAACGTTATGAGCAAGTATTAAGTGCTGCCTTGTTTACACCTCAATCATTCAAAGAAGAAATCTATCGGGGGATGTTGTTAAATCAGCAGCACTTTGCTTTTCTTGGTACAGCGTTTGCCCTACCGAATGAAATCGAAAATTTTGTTAAATTATACGGTCAAACACGTGATTATCGTTACCTTGAAATTCCTACCCGTGCTTTTTTAAAAGACGTCAGCGCATCGGATGCTGAAATCAAAGCCTATTACGCGGAACATGCGCATGATTTTATTGCGCCTGAGCAGGTGAGCTTAGATTTTGTCACGCTCTCTATGGCTGCTGTACGTGCCAAGTTAAATCCTTCGAAAGTCGAACTGAAAACATATTATGAGAACAACCAAGCGAGTTATATGGCGCCGGCTAAATGGCAAGTACGTCATATACTGTTTGAAATACCTGCAGATGCTTCTGATACCGATCTTCAAGCCTTAAAAACACGCGCAGATGCGCTATACAATCAAGTTAAAGCGGCTCCCGATACCTTTGTGGCTCAAAGCAAGCACGTATCAAATACCAAGCAAAAAAATATTAAAGCAGGTGTTTTACCCTGGATTGTAGCGGGTGAATCACCACTCGATGCTGATTTAATTGAGTTGACGACGGTTGGGCAGGTATTACCACCACTTAAAACCGAAGCTGGGTATGAACTTTTTCAATTACAAGCGTATGTACCTGCAGAAGTGATGTCGTTTGATGCGGTTCATGCGACGGTGCGTGAACATTGGTTAGCTGAGCGAGCTCAGGCTGAGTATGCGCGCCTACAAGAAGAGCTCTCGGATAACAGCTATCAAATGCCTGACTCACTCACGCCAGTTGCGGAGGCGTTAAAGCTTCCAATTGAAAAAACAGCACTGTTTTCACACGATGGAGGTCAAGATCTTCTGACAAGCTCTCCACGGGTGCTTAAGGCTGCGTTTAACCATGATGTTTTGGTCTTAGGGAATAATAGCGCACCCATTCAGCTCGATGACGATCGCATTGTGGTTGTGCGGGTTCGAAAGCATATTGCCCAGCAAGAAAAGACGCTATCAGAAGTACAGTCACAGATTAAAGAACTATTGATTCGTAATAAAGCACAAGCACGTGCTGATGCGTTGGGCCAATCGTTACAGAATAATCAACAAGGTGCATTCATGGATGAAGCCATGTTGTTGAAGCATAAGTTGACATGGCAAGTAGCCACACAAGCCACACGTGACTCGAGTTTAGCGCCAGCCGACATCAATGACTTAGCATTTACGGTGCCACATTCAGGAACCCGTGGGGGACAGAGCTTAGGTAATCAAGCGGGTTATGTTGTGGTTGAGCTTAACCTTGTCACACCTGGCTCGTTGGATATGCTGGATCAAGAACAAAAGCAGAGTATTGCACAGCAACTTGCTGCAAATTATGGAACGGTGGATTATGATATCTATACCCGTCATCTTTTAGAGCAGGCTCATGTTGTGAAGCATTAAGTTTTTTAATGCTTGATATGATATCATGTAGCTTAATGAATCATCAAAGTTAAATCACTATGATCGTTATGATGTTATCGCCAAGCGATTTAAGCTTAGGTGAACGAGCGTTATCGTTAGAAGAACACGAGGCGCTCGTTGATTATAATCTATGGATCGATTCAAACTATTCGGATCGTCATGAAATAGATGTCGAAAAGGCTTTAGATGTATTACTGCTTTTATTTCCTCAAAATCAAGCGCTCTTTTTACGTCGAGCTCAAATTTATTTTGAACAAGATAAATTTGTTCTTGCATGCGCTGATTTAACCCCTGTTTTATTACAAAATCCCGATCATGTTGATGCGTTAATGCTACGTGTAACCATCGCTCATAAAACACAGCAGGATGAAGCGTTGCTCGCTGATGTACATCGTTTATTAACTTTACAACCATTTATTTCAAATCCAGATATGTTTGATGAGCAAATTCGTGTGCGTTCATGGCGTAGTGATGTGTATATTAAGCAAAATTTGCCTGCGTATCCGGTTGCCACATAATGCAATTTGAGCTAATGTACGTCGAGGAGGAATTCGACCATGGCAAGCAAAGTTCAAGATCAACAACCAGCAATTATTGACCCAGCCCTTGAGTGCCCAACC
>Ga0209491_10010542_pt1 | contig 11071 bp, 16 predicted proteins | sample BON02_FD_187213 | JGI IMG/M metagenome (GOLD analysis project Ga0209491, IMG submission 187213) | Freshwater microbial communities from Lake Bonney liftoff mats and glacier meltwater in Antarctica - BON-02 (SPAdes) (version 2) | ecosystem: Environmental > Aquatic > Freshwater > Ice > Glacier...
GAAGGGGAGGAGGAGGAGGGTGAGTGGGCGTGGTGGAGAGGTCTTGGGCCTGGTGCGGCATCGACGCGCAGTGCCAAATATGAAACAAACATTTCGTCAGCGCTCGTTGTCAATGATTTCTCCTCTACCATCTCCCTCCCCTGCCCTCAAGCATTCACCATCGTACCGTCGGTGTGGCACAAGGCATTGGCAATGACCTTAAGGCGGACTTCCCCTGCCTTGGGGGGGTCCACGCGAATGGTCTCGGTCACCAGCGGCTTGTTCGGTTCCCAGGCTACGGCCTACATGGTGTGTATGTGTGCAGCGTGAGGCGAGGCGTGCTGCATGGAACAATAGAAGAATGGGGAGGAGGGGGGAGGGGGAGGGAGGAGGGGACTCACCGCTTTGCACTCAATGACCTTTCCTTCGAATGGGTTGGACATGATAATGGCTTGGCTTGTTTTGTAGGTGATGTCTGTGTGTGTGCGGTGGTTAGCGTGGTCAGGCGCGGGCTTTTGTGCTCGTGCTAAGTGCAACAAGCTATGCCTCGCTCCTCCTCTCGCACGACAGGTCTGCGAACAGACCACACAGCATTTGCCTCCCTAGAGAATGCTGCCGCATCCGCTACACAGCAGCTTCGCAGGCAAGATAGACAGAGTGCCCTAGAATAAGCATTTTAATGTATTGTTTAGGGTTGCAAACGCCACACAAACAAACCAGGCAACTGAGAGACCACCAACGAGGGTGGTGGGGAGGTTGGATACCCCCCAATAGGACAGCAAATGCAAATGCCAACTGAACTGAACTGAACTAAACTGAAAAAGGCAAACAAATGCGACCATCTCGTTTGATTTTGATTGTTCGGTTTCCCCTCTTTCAATTATGCCGATTCCCAAATTATTTTGCTCCTTTTCCCTCCTCCCCCTCCGCCGTCCCTTCCTCAGCAGCAGCAGCAGCCACAGCCGCGTCACACTTGGCCAGGCCCTCCCCCGCCGCCGAGTCGCCCGCGACCGCCGCCTTTTCGAACCATCGTCGCGCCTCGTCCACAGGTGCCACACCCGCTGGTGGGGCGGGTGCCAAGCCTTCTAAGTGCATATTCCCCAAATTAACCATCGCTTTGGAAAAACCCGCCTCGGCTGCTACTCCAAACCAATGTGCCGCTTGCCCTATGTCTTGCTCAACGCCTCGTCCTGCAAAATAATGCGTGGCCGTATTGTACATCGCTTGGGGCATGCCCATCCCGGCTGCTTGACGGTGGAGTTCGAAGCCTTTGTCCCAGTCTTCTTCGCCGCCACGGCCTTGGCAGAGCCAGGTCGCGAGGGTATAAATTGACATAGGGTCACCCAGCTCGGCGCCTGTTTGATGTCACAAAAGAGAGAGAGAGAAAAAAAAGAAAAGGGACAAGTATATCAATTCTATCTTTATCTATATGGCCGCCGGAACCCCCTTTCCATGTCAAAAGAAAAGGGACAAGTATATCAATTCTATCTGTATTTATATGGCCGCCGGAGCCCCCTTCCATGTCAATCTCACGCTATGATCGTACGTACCAGCTGTGTAAAGCTCCAAGGCCGCTTCATCATCACGGGGCACGCGCGGGCTCCGTCCCTCCGCCAGCAGATTACCCAAATTATGAATGGCGGGGACCACCCCTCCCTTGACCGCACAGCACAACAGGTCATAAATACGCACAATTGCATCCGCTTCCTCCTTCTCCTTCTCCTTACGAGATGGCTTGCTGCTGCTGCCCCTTTGCGACTGCTGCTGCTGCTGCAGGTGCTGTTGCCTCTGCTGCGCCGCGGTCAGCAAGACCGCCAAGCTGTAACTAGCCTGGGCATGACCCTTCTCCGCAAGCTCATTCAATAAAACCTGCGCCTGCGACCGATCTTCGGCTGCCCCACTTCCAAAAAGCAAGCAATTGGCATAGTTGTAGGTCCCTTCCTCGTCCCCTCTCTCTCCTGCCGCCCTCCAGAGCGCTGCCGCCTTTTCCTGATCTTGGGGAATGTCCACCCCCGGTGTCTGCAAGCCAGACCAAAACAAATCTCCAAGAAACAACAAGGCTTTGGGGCTTAAGGGTGGATCTTCTTGTCCTAATAGCTCCTCCGTGCTTTGCTTTGCTGCCTGCAAGACCTTGGCAGGCGCGAGAGGCGGGGCAGCCGCGCTACTGCTGCTGCTGCTGCTTGACGCGCCTTCGGCACCAGCCAAGGAACGGGCAGCGGCTTGCGTCAGATTCCCGCCTAGTGCAGTCAGGACTTCTTGGTATTTGGCCCGGTAGTGCTCTTCTTTGGAGGGGGTGGTGGTGCTGGCGGTGATGGTGGCGAAGCCGTGCTGGAGGAGGGCGGGGGAGGCAGGCGTCCTGTGGACAGGGAGGGAGAAAGAAAGGTCAAAAATCATTCAGACCGGCATAGAGACACGTACGGGCTTTTCCTGTAATAAGGTTTGGTGCCTGGTGGTCTGCGGCAAGAGGCGGATGGGTGGTGTAGTGGAGGGTGGGAGGGGAGGTTTTGACAAATCTCACCTTGGCAAGGACGATGCGGACGCAGGTTGGATGGACGAATGGCTGCCGCGGTGGCTCCTGGAGCTGCTGCGTGCGAGGGAGACTACGATGCGCCGCATGGTGGCCTGTGGGTATTGTGGGAAGGGAAATGTTAGGCAATGAGCGAAGAGAGGCAGGCGCGTAGGCGAGATGCTGAAGCGAGATGCTTGTTGCTTGTCTTAATCCCATCGTGCCCCCGCACACGACGACCCACCACCGTCCACTCAATCTGCATCCCCTCACTCACTCATCACAGGCAACGACTGGAAGGCCGGGCTGCTGTTGCCGCCGCTGTTAGCCTGGAGGCAAGGGGGATCATCACAAGCAGCCCCTCCACCCCTTTGCTGCTGCCATGCCTTCCGCCGGGGCTGCTGCCCGGACACCTGTGGCCACGGCCTTGGCCTCCATGAGCCGGGCCTTGGAGAAGCGGGCGCGCATTGGCAAGCTCCGGAAGCTTCCCGATACGGTACGTTTTTGGCCCTTGTCTCGTCTCCATTCCCCCCTTCTTTTATCCCGCCAGCGCCAGCTCACCCTCCCTCCTCTCACCCCTCCCCATCCCCTCACATACAGGCGGGACTTGTGGGCGCGGCCGACTTTACAAGCAACGATTATTTGGGTCTGGCACGCTGCCCTGAACTAGCCAAACGTATCCAGGCAGAGGCGGCGCGTGTGGAGGCGGTGGGCAGGGCGAGAGGGGGACCTTTCATTGGCGCGACGGGCTCGCGGCTCTTGTCGGGTACGACGTGGTATCATGCCGAGGTGGAGTCCTGGCTGGCCACCTTCTTCCGACGCGAAAGCGCACTGGTGTTTAATTCGGGTTATGATTTAAATTTGGGTTTATTGGCTTGTCTTACTCGGCCGGGGGATGCCGTGCTCTTTGATGAGCTCATTCACAATTCCAGTGTCATGGGACTGCGGCTTGGCGCGTGGCACCACCACAAGCAACAACAACAACAGCAGCAGGCACAGCAGCAGCAACAGCAGCCAGCACCATCAACCCGTCCTTGGGTGTTTCGTCACAATGACGTGCATGACCTAGAAGCACGCTTGAGAGAAGCTCGTGCTACCCTCGGTCCAGACGCCTCTCTCTTCGTTGCCGTGGAAGCTATCTACTCCATGGATGGAGACCTAGCCCCACTAACCCGTATCTGTGACGCTGCCGCTCGGCATGGCGCCTGTGTGATTGTCGACGAAGCACATAGCACGGGCGTGGTAGGGGAGGGAGGGAGGGGGTTGGTATGTGCGGAGGGGTTGGAGGAGCACCCGGCGTTGCTCTGTTCGATACATACGTTTGGGAAGGCCCTTGGGTGTCATGGTGCTGTGTTGTGTGGACCTAAGATATTGAGAGATTATTGTGCGAATTACTGTGCGCCTTTCATATACTCGACTGCGGCTTCTTTTCATTCTTTGGCTAGTATGAGAAAAGCAGCTGAATACCAACAAGGGGAGGAAGGCAATCAGCGTCGCTCCACTCTCACCCACCTCGTATCCATCTTCCAGAAAACCGTCGGCGGAGCCCTCGCCGGTGCTGACCAAGACTCCTGTTGTCTTCTTTCTAGTCCTACCCCTATCCAAGCTGTGCTTGTGCCAGGGAATGAACGAGTAACTGCAGTGGCGACAGCGCTGCAGGCTGCAGGGTTGGATGTGAGGCCCTTGCGCCCACCGACGGTGCCAGAGGGGAAGGAACGATTGAGGGTGGTCTTGCATTCGCATAATACGGAGGAAGAGATCCAGGCGTTGGCCCGGGGGTTGACAGCGTTTTTGAAGGAGGAGGAGGAGGAGAGGGAGAGGAGGGAGGGGAGTGGGACGGTGAGTAGTGTAGCAGGTGCTACAGCTGCTGCTGCTGTGGTGGCTCCAGCCTTGATTCTAAAGAGAGGTAGTGCTGGTACTGCGCATGTCAGGGGTAGCAGCAGCAGCAGCAGCAGCAGCAGTAGCAGCAATTTTGTGTCGACGAAAAGTCGATTGTAATGCACGCGAGGTCGAGAGGTGGAAATGAAAAGGACGACAACGGGGTGCCGTGTAGCAATGGTAGTAATGGATAAATAGATTAAAAGCAAAATCAATGTGTCCATAATTAGTGCAAAAAGTAAAGGATTGGTTGATTGTTTTATTTGATACTTTTTATTTTATTCTATGTTGTTTCAGCCATTTGGAACATCGTTTCTGGCCACTCACAAAAATGTGCCTAAACAGAAAATGTGGACAAAAGTAGACACAAGCCTTCATAACTACGCGCGTGTGCTAGAGCTTTCGTTAAGAAGAAAAAAACAGGAAAAAACAGTCCACAAATTGCGCGAGAAAATGGATGGTCGGCAAAAAAAAGTGTGACCCGACATATCCGCAAGAAGTCAGTCTCGTGAGCACCACACGCTTTTCTTCTTCGCTATGCCCTACGCCGCACACACTTTTGTTATATCTTTGCGTAAACACACACACAGAGCTGCCTTGTGCTGTCAATGGGCTCGTCGACAGGGTCCGTTTCAATGACCCTTCCTTCCTCAAACCGCGCTCGCTCACGCCAAGCGGCGAGCAGCCCCAAAAGGAATGGCTCCTGGAGAAAGGGCAGAAAAGAAGAAAGCAGTCCTCTGCGTGGTCCGCTTAACTTTGACCACGCCTGCACCTCCATACCACAGCCCCCAGCACCCTGCCCTTGTCCACGAGGCAGCGCGCCTTGTGTCTGGCCTGGATCATCCCCCCGCCCAATCAGTGGCCTGCATCACTTTGCGCAGACAGGAGTGCGAAGAAAGAACGCGCGCACGCCCCACAGATTCGCTGCGTCCTGACCACGCTCACTCACGCCCTCCCCCCGCCCACCCCACTCCACCCACAGAGACACTAAGCCCCCCGTTCCCTTCCCCCACCCCTCGCAATCATGTCGATGGGAGACTACCGCGTGGCGGACATTTCGCTGGCTGACTTTGGCCGCAAGGAGATCCAGCTGGCCGAGGTGGAGATGCCTGGTCTGATGGCCTGCCGGGAGGAGTACGGCGCGGAGGCCCTCAAGGGCGCGCGTATTGCCGGCTCTTTGCACATGACCATCCAGACGGCCGTGCTCATTGAGACGCTCAAGGCCATGGGCGGGGAAATCCGATGGTGCTCTTGCAACATCTTCTCCACCCAGGACCACGCCGCCGCCGCTGTGGCCCGTGACGAGTCCGCGGCCGTCTTTGCCTGGAAGGGCGAGAGCTTGGAGGAGTACTGGGAGTGCACCATGAACGCCATCACCTGGCCTTCGGAGGACGACAAGGGAGACGGGCCTGACCTGATTGTCGACGACGGCGGGGACATGACTTTGCTGGTCCACGAGGGGTACAAGGCCGAGGAGCTTTACGCCAAGGACGGCACTCTGCCCGACCCCGAGTCCACCGACAACGCCGAGTTCAAGATTGTGCTGGCGATCATTGCCCGTGAGCTGCCCAAGACCCCCCAGAAGTGGCACAAGGTCGCTGAGCGCATGTTTGGTGTGTCGGAGGAGACGACGACGGGTGTGCACCGCCTCTACTTGATGGAGAAGAACAAGACCCTCCTCTTCCCTGCTATCAACGTGAATGACTCCGTGACCAAGTCCAAGTTCGACAACCTTTACGGCTGCAAGCACTCTCTCCCTGACGGGCTCATGCGCGCCACGGACGTGATGCTTGCCGGGAAGCGCGCGGTTATCTGCGGGTATGGTGATGTGGGGAAGGGGTGCGCGCAGGCCATGAAGGCCGCGGGCTCCATCGTGTACGTCACGGAGGTGGACCCTATCTGCGCGTTGCAGGCCGCTATGGAGGGCTTCCGTGTCGTGCGGTTGAGCTCGGTGATTGGCGAGGCGGATATCATCATCACCACCACGGGGAACAAGGGGATTATCATGGCGGAGGACATGGCGAAGATGAAGAACAACGGCATCATCGGGAACATCGGTCACTTCGACAACGAAATCGACATGGACGGCGTCATGAAGGCGACCAAGCGCGAGAATATCAAGCCCCAGGTGGACCGTTTCGTCTTCCCCGACGGCCACGGGGTCATCGTCCTCGCCGAGGGCCGCTTGCTCAACTTGGGGTGCGCCACCGGCCACCCTTCCTTTGTCATGTCCGCCTCGTTCACCAATCAGACCCTGGCGCAGCTCGAGCTCTGGAAGGAGCGTACCACGGGCAAGTACGCCCGAGGGAAGGTGTATGTGCTGCCTAAGGTGCTGGACGAGAAGGTGGCGCGCTTGCACTTGAGCTCTTTGGGGGTGGAGCTCACGGAGCTCTCCACGGAGCAGGCCGAGTATATTGGTGTGTCGGTCACGGGGCCCTTCAAGCCCGAGGCTTACCGTTATTAAGCGGAGGAAGGGAGGGAGGGAGGGAGGGAGGGAGGGAGGGGTCATGAGTGTGGTTAGGGCTTTTTCCTATCCTTTGTTGAATGCGCCGTTGCTGCTGCGGCTGATTTTGTCGTAGCAGAGGGAGGGTGGGGATAGTAGTAGTAGAATGAAGTAGGAATTAAACGAGGGAGGTATGGAGGGAGGGAGGGTAGGGTGGTTTGTGAGCGGAGTAAGGCAGCAGCCAGGGAGAGAGGTCGGGATTTATGCCCTCTTCTTCGCTGCTGCTGCTGCTGTTGCTGCTGCTGCTACTGCTGGAAATAGAAATTTTGGATAGTGCGTATGAGCGTGAGTGCTTGGGCTGTGTGGTTGTGCTGTGCTGTCAGAAGAGAATTAGATGGGAAGCCAAATTGTTTCCCCCCCAGTTTTAATGTGTGGTAGAGGTGGGTGGGTGGGTGGGTGAGAGAGAGGGAGGGTGTGTCTATCACCACCACCAGCACCGGTAGTGGAAAAAAAGAAAAGAGGGTTTCTTTAGGGCTTTCTCATAGTAGATGCGTCTCTGTTTTTTGTTCTTCTCCTTTGGTCCCGCTAGACAATGATTGAGTGACGAGAGAGAAGAGGACGCAATTTTAGCCTGGGATAGAGAGATGAGTGTCTTTTTTGCATCATTACCTAATGAATAAAATAAATTAATTGATCGATCAATTAATTAATTATTATTGAATCTAATTGCGAGAAGAGAAACGATTGCAGAGAGAGAGGAATTATAAATGATTTTATCTCTTGGCTCCTCAGAGTAGATGTGCTTTAGTCCTTCTTCTTGCCCGGACAGACAGAGGGGGGTGAGACAAGAGGAAGACGGCGCAAACCAGCCTCAGATAAGCAGTGAATACGAATTTGAATGAGGGGGAGGAAGGGAGGGAGGGAGGGAGGGAGGGGGGCAGGGATGGAGAGAAGAGCAATTTTAATGGGGGAGAGAGGAGAAGGAGAAGGAAGACAGAGAATAGAAAGAAGAAGACGGCAGACATGCCCGGGGGGCTGTCTTGGCTGGAATTTACGGGGCGAGAGCACCGTGATGTATGAGAGAGAAGGAACGAGAGGAAGGGAAGGAAGGGAATAATGAAAAGAGAGAGAAGAAGAAGAAGAAGAAGTAGAAATAAACACATACTTCTCTTTTTGTCTTCTTGATTTTATGTTAATTCTACGACTAGATTGAACCATCTAGGAATTTCCAAACAGAAACTAATCTAGAAAGAAAAGGCGTCCAGACAGAAAGAGAGAGAAAATAACCCCTCCACATCAACACCAGAAAACAATTAATCAACCAATTAATTTAAAAACTTGGGATTGCTTCGTCTTTTAGATACTGCTTTGCTTTTTGTTTTGTGTTGTTTTTGTTTCCTCCTCTTTCCTCTCTACTTCTATCTATCTCTACACCTATTTACAAGGCTATTGCTCCTCCATTTTGCCTCCGTCTTGTGTGTTCTCTTTCTATCTTTGGTCGTCTCGCTCTTTGCCTCCCTTTTCAGTACTTGCTTTTGCTTGTGTTTCTATTATTGCATATTGTATGTCTTGCTTTCTTATTTGCACGAGCTCAGCCGGAACACCCACCAGCAAGCAGGTCCAAAACCTGCCGACGCACCTCCAGCACACTCTCCATCCCCTCCTCCACCCTTCGTTTCAACTCTGGAATAAGAGGTCAGCGCTTCCATGGGCAATCGAGCCAGTAACCGCACCACCGCCAAGCGCATCTCCCTCCCCTCATCCTCCAGTCGCTTCACAAGCCCTTCCCGCAAGCACACACCACCACAAGCACCACCATCACTCACCATCAACACCAAATTCTCCACAGGAAAGGAAGCCAAGGCCCGCATCGCCGCCACCCTTACCAATGGGGCGCGGTCCCTAAACGCACATCTCACCAGCTGCTCTTGAAAAGGAATCAACCCGAGCGAGGGAGGAAAAGAGGCTAATACAGCAGAACAGGCCTCCCTCACGTCCTCGTCTTCGTCCTGCAAACATTGAGCCATCGCCGAAAGGGAGCAAGCACTTCTACCCCCTCTTCGCCCCTTCCTCCCTCCCGCCCTCTCCCCAAAGCTAGCAGTGCTGCCCGTCGCATGCCCCAGTAGGGGTCACGTAAACGAGCGACGATTAAATGGGAAACACAAGGAGGGAGGGTTTGGAAGGGTTGTTTGATTAGAGAACGAAGTACGGCTTGGCGGATGCTGGCATTGAAGTGGGAGAGGAGAGAGAGATAGGTACTGCTGCTGCTGCTGCTGCTGCTGCTGCTGCTGCGGGTGGTGGGCGCTTGGATGTAGGGCAGAAGGAGGGAATTAGGCAGACGGCTGAGGACTTCGTTGCGGCTACTTTGGATTCGAGCGCTGCTATGCTACTGCTGCTGCTGCTGCTACTGCTGCTGCTGCTGCTGCTGCTACCGATGCTCTTCATGATGCTGCGGATGCGGATTTGATTTCTTCTGTGTTTGATCATAAATTGATTGAAGAACTCTACGCGCTGGAGATGCGCCTCCTCCGAGAAGTCAAAGTTAGTGCTGCTGCTGTTGCTGCTGCTGCTAGTCTGGGCTGCCTGTGACCCGAGCACTTGGTTGCCGCTGCTGCTGCTGCTCCTACTGCTACTGCTGCTACTGCTGCTGCTGTTACTTAGAACTTTCATCATCAGGGCCTCCACGTGCGGAGCGGAGCCACCATCTCTACCGGTAACCCCCCCCAATAATCGATTATTGCCTTTCGGACACACGCAGCAGGATCGTTTGATCTCAACAGGAGGGCATCGGCGAGGGAGGGAGGGCAATGGCAAGCAATTTAGCACTTCTAGTGCAATGAGTCGCGTGCCAGTCATGGGATGATAGAGCTTGTCGATGAGACGAGGCAAGGCTTCTTCCAAGAGGAGGACGTGCTGCTGCTGCTGCTGCTGCTGCTGCCGGTGCTGCTGCTGCTGCTCTCTTCCTCCTTCCTCTCCCTTGAGCTGCTCGCGTTTTTGAAGAAAGAGCTGGGTGATGAGAGCGAGGCCCATTTGTCGTACTAACAAGGAGGGGTCGTCTACCAAGTCGACCATGGTGCGGACATGGGTCGAGATAATGCAGAGCAGACCAACGTCAGCAGCAGCAGCAGCAGTAGTAGCAGCAGCAGCAGGAGAAGAAGGAGGAAGAGGGACGTCGGCTATTAGAATTAAAGAGGAGGAGGAGGAAGAGGAGGAAGCAGCGCGGGCGGAAGACAGAGAAGGGGAAGTTGTTGGTGCTGCTGCGTTTGCGTGAGAGCTCGTTGCTGACTATTTTTGACGGTGAGTGTAGGAGGCGAGGCCACGCCGGGTTAGGAGGGAGGCAGCCACATGACGCACCTGACGGCCCGGGTCACCCAACCTGGCCAGCAAGAAAAGACGCTGAGCTTCGTTGAGACGATGGGGGAGCAAGGCACCCAGCAGCTCTAGCATTGCACAGCGCCATACCGGCCGGGGATGCCCTGCTTTAGCGAGGAAGGCATCGAGGTGATGAGGTCGTATTAGGTGCTTCACTGCGAGGGGGCTGTTGTTGACGATCCGCATCAGCGCACGACAAGCTGCCTGCGATATGCGCACTCGATTGTCCACTAGCACGTCGACATGCACAACGCTGCCAATCCCAACCTGGTCTTCTTCCGTCGCGGACACACTGCGTCGATAGGCACCATCGACCGCTTCCAGCACATAGCTCAAGATGTTCAGCCGATCGAATTCTATTGGAAATGTGAATACGATACCGCCACGATGGGCTGCTTGGGCGATGGTCTGCGAAAGCCAGTTTGTCCCGATGTGCGCGACCGCCGCCCCGACATGCAGAATGGTTGGAGGCACTGGGGGCTATCGAGGAGTCGTCGACGCTCCCCCTTTCGCTCCAGGGCTTGAGCATGTGACGCGCTTTTCCCGCAGGGGCGACGCACGACCTGGGGTGACCTCTGAAGAGGGAGACGTGAGTTCATTGCTGCTGCTGTTGGTGATGCTGGTGCTGGGTGAGGTGGTGACTTCGGGAGGAGGAAGTTCGCTGCTGCTGCTGCATGCTGCTGCTGCTGCTGCGAGGTTTGGCGTACTCCAGCTGCGGCCGCCTCCGTTTCCGGGACTCCCTCATTCTGCCGTGCTGTCTGCCTGTGGTAGTGGATAGATGGGGTGTGGTGGGCGTGAGAAATGCGGGTGCGACGAGGCATTTCGATGTTGCTTCTGCGTTGCTGCTGCGTTGCTGCGGTGGTGGCCTGTGCTTTGATTACTACCCTCCCCTA
>Ga0209491_10010545_pt1 | contig 11068 bp, 9 predicted proteins | sample BON02_FD_187213 | JGI IMG/M metagenome (GOLD analysis project Ga0209491, IMG submission 187213) | Freshwater microbial communities from Lake Bonney liftoff mats and glacier meltwater in Antarctica - BON-02 (SPAdes) (version 2) | ecosystem: Environmental > Aquatic > Freshwater > Ice > Glacier...
TATTGCACACATCTGATACCATACAATTTCTTGTTTTGCTATTCCTCAATTTCGATAAAACTACATCACAGAATTTTTTACATTCTGCAATTTTACTTAAAACCCTCTTACTGTCCTCATCATCACCATCAAGTTGATTCGTCCAATAATTCATTTTATGCTTCAAATATGACATCATCAATTTACAAAATACGCCATCGATAAAATTAGATATATTACTCTTATCTGCATTATCTGGCTTCCAATACACCCCATTAAAATGAAACACCCTCTTATTGCAGTAAATAAATCTTTCACCATATGCTAATTTAAATGCATCAGCTAAAGCACCATCATTAAATGAATTTAAACTATTCATATCAAAAATGGTATCAAACTGTTTATATAAAACACTATTATTATTATCATCATCTGTATTCAATTTCTCATTTACCAATTTCCATTTATGCACCCATTGTTTATAAAATGGTGCATTAACACGCTTACATATATTATCAAGTGTATAAATACTAATCATATCATACTTGCATCTTGCATCCCATAAGCCAATGTGATGCTCATCATTAGAACCAATTAATGCAACCCATTGATTAAATACACTTTGCGGGAAACCATTTGATTTCAAACACTCTCTTATTTTCAAGTAGTCGTTAAAATCATCCATATGCATATTCAACCCATGTATTAACAAATCTGTATATGAATTTATTAAATTGGTATCATTATTTATTGTTTCAATAACTTCATTAATAACTGATTTAACCTTAGCCTTAACCTTAACATCATTATACGTATAACATGATTTAATAAATTCAATATGGTCTGTATGTTCTTCTGTTAATACAAATATTGGCTTTTCACTTCTCCACTTTCTAGCCTGTAATTTCAAACCACTTATTTTATCAGTTGTCATTGTAGGCGGTACAACCTGTTGGCTTGTATTATCGACTAAGATTTCCAAACCACATATTTGCTTTTTGCCTTTTAATATTTCCATAAGACTGTCAATAGCAGTATAATCAACAATGACATTCATATTTCCAACTGTACTGCTATCGAATGCACCATCTAAAATACCATACGACACCCATTGATTTTTCCATTCGATACATTGTTTGGCATCTGTTTGTGTCTTTTTATCGAAACAATCAAAATCAAGTGTCATCAGATATTTTTTATTTCCTTGTAATCCTGTTCTCAAACCATACCCTTTATAATTGAAGTTTAATGTTTTAACCAGTTCATCATGGGTCATCTTCTCCCATCCCTTCATAGACCCACCATTACCATTATAAGGTGACTTTTCAACAAGTGTTTTAACATTCCCTTTATTATCAGTATAATTTGATACACTATGACGGACTCCAATTATATCATACCCTTCTTTTACTAATTGCTTCAATAGCTGTACATCAGTATTAACTGGTTCTTTTTTTGTTTCTCCAAAATTTATCATCATTATATATATTATAATATATTATAAGATATACCCTTTTAAATGACTTTTATGGTAGTTTATGTTATTTTATGGCTTAAACACTTAAACACGGGCTCCAGTTAATGCATCAATAGCTAAACTAACATTATACTCAATAAAACATATTAGGTCTAATTTACGACCACTTAAATTTTGACCAATAACTTGAACAGACTTAGGCACTGATTGTTCAATTGGCAACGCTCTACTTAAATTCACATAATGATAACAGTACTCGCTTTCAAAGTCCAAAGAGTTAATTAAACCAGACGTCAAACCATCTGTCAAACCACCATTGACCGAATTAACACCCTTTAAGTGGTGATTGAAATTTTCAAATGAATAACGTTGAGTATTATATATCGTATTCTGACCACTTACAACAATATTGAAATTCGTCAATAGGCAAAGTGGTGAAGTAGGACCCGAACCGGCTGGGTCAAACGGACTGTTGTACGGACTTATACCAGACCCATTTACGGTCTCAGAATAAAACGGTACAATTAAAATACTATTAATATCAGCAATACCATTTGTAAGCAAACTATTAATAGTACCATTAGAAGCAACATTCTGAATTTGATATTGATACACATCTGTATAATTAATAATTTTAATAGGGTTACTCAAATATGCCAATTCAAAAGACGGGTTAAAGGTGTATGCTGGTACATATAAAACAACATTAGTACTTAAGCCTCCTGTGGAAATTGGATAAAGTGTACTATTACTTCGTATTGTAGTATCTAAGCAAGAAGCACCAACTGAGACGTTACCAATAAAAGTGGAACCAACAGTAGAGGCAGTTACAGATGTCAATGCCTGACCACCAGAAGCTCTACTAGCTATCATTAGAGGACAGATACCACCTACAGAATTACTTGATGTTACAATAGACATAGCACCAGTAGTAGTGGCTACATTAACGGTAACAGACGTATTATTAAGCGTCAATGTCATTTTTAAGAATACCCCCTTTAAAAGAGGCATTTGTTGAAAAAATGAATGTACATGTTTCAGATACACGGTGGCATTTATAGAAATTTGAAAGACCCCTTGGGTGGTGTTAGTTGATGCATTCGTTTTTGTAATAATATGGTTCTTCCACAAGGTCTTACATTTATCATTTGTTAGTAAAGCGCTTAATTTCGACCCATCTAAACCTATAACACCATCCTGATTATAATTAATATATTGTTGTCTTTTTAAAAATCCATTATTACCTCTGCCTCCATTTCCGATATTAAAGAGACCTGTAACTGGAGTAAATGAATTTTGATTACTATTATTACATACACCTTGACCGTCTAAAGTAGCTACTTCAGAATATTTCCAAGTGCTAGCATCGTCTGGATAAAAACCAATAGAACTTCCAATTGTATTAACATCATCCCAGCTAAATGTTGTCATAAGCTTAAATGAGTTCCACATGTTAATAAATGGAGTTTGTTGTGCAATTGTAGTCCCGTTAAGGTCTACCGTAAATTGATGAATCATAGAACCATACCAGTTCTTTAATCCCATTGAAAAATCGGCACTAGTCCCTGCTGTATTTGGTGCTAAATCGGCGGATAAAATATCAGCTTGAGGTTTAGAAGATACTAAGGTCATTAAAAGCGGTATAGAAAGGTATGCCTCTCTGTAGTTCATAAATTTATTACTATTCGAAAGTTGTGATGTATCAATTACAGATTGATTAGAACTGTATTGGCCACTTTGGTTATCAATGATGTTTAACCAGTCCTTTTTAACAAATATATTGGGCGAGGCATTTACCTCTTGACTTAAATCGAAAACTAGTTGGTCGGATGACATTATTATATATATATAATCTATATAGAAAATAATTTTAGCCATTTAATTTAAATTATTATATATTATTTATAATTCAAATGCAATATTTTTATGTTTTTTCTTTTTAATGTTTAAAGCCATTAGTTTATCATTATTAGCTAGTCCAAGCCCAACAATATTATTATTACTAGATAATTGTTTTTTTGGCTCTATAATACTATTATTTTGTTTTAAAGGTTTATTTTGATTATTACACATACTTTTTGTCGTATTCATAACATTACCAGTTTTTAAATAAATTTTCATTATATATAAATACAATATATTATTTTTAATCGTTTTTAATAACCCTCAAATCTCGTAATTTACTAACATTATTCAATATAGCAGTTATAGTTGATATTTGCCTTTGTTTGTTTTTAACCTTATCCCTCTCATCTATAGACCCATTTTTAATGTCATTCATTAATATTATTTGCTCACTCATTAATTCACTATACAATCTGTTAAAATAACTATCATCAATCATATTTATATATATTATTATATTATATTTTTATATTACTTTCTACCCTATAGCTTCTTTTTCCTCAGCGAATGCAAGCACGACAGTCATAGCTGGGTCCAATATTCGCAGTGGGTTCAAGTCATTCCCCAAAAAACCAATACGAATTTGATTGTACGTACCTCCTATTAGCTTCTGCCATAATAGAGCTGGGGGCTGTTCTATAATAATCTCACCCGCACCTACATTAGGACTAATTGTATAAATAACACTTGATGGATTTGCATACGGATTATCAACAGATGAACACGTTATTAGGACTGAACTATTTGGCTGGAGATTTGGGGCTGAATTAGAAACCACTGATAAAGTGCCTAAAGACTGTATTTTACTAATATTTGTTATAGGTTTAAATTGAGTGCTTCCATCGGCGTCAAATGTACCAGTAATAAATGAAATATCTGCGGGATTAGCAGTATTATCAAATGTTTTCACGCCGTTTTTATACCCCAATAAAGCACCTAATTGCGTTGGGATGGTTATAACAGGGTTAAATTTAGTTGTACTAGTAGTATTATCATTCCAGCCAGGTGGACGGGTATATTTTCTATTAGTAATTGATGCATTATTAATCTCGTCATCATCAACCATAAAAGTATTAACTTGAATAGCGTATCGAGCAGGATTTACAACTAATTCGAAATAATAGACATTATTACCATTACTATCAATAACATAATGACTATTTTTTATCGCCTCAAATTGCAGAAACTGATTTAAACTAGAAACCTCATATAGGCCGTCTGGAATAGTTAAATTATATGTTACTGTATTAGTTGTATTTGTCCAACTATAACTAATTTCATTATTACCAAAAGACGCTTTAATATTAAACCAACTATAGTACATACTCACAGATGAAATAGCAACATATGTGTCCTTAAAAAGCACTGAAGAAGGGAAGTTATAAACTAATTTGTTATTCTGACCGTCTTGAATCAGATTTGATGAATTTAGTACAATTGTTCGCATTTATATATATATATATTAATATAACATTTTTATTTTTAAATTAATTTAATAACCCAATAGTAACATCTCGTATAATACTTCCTTTGCGTCCTTTGTTGGTAATAATCCATTCTTCTCTAATTTCATAATCATCATTTTGAATTTCTTTATATACTCTTTATTATCATTCCCACATAAAATTTGCCCCTTCATGAGCTGAAAAGTATCAATTTCTTTATCCTCTTTTGATTTATTCGGAGCCTGTATTTGAAGTTTATTTATAAAACCGCTAGTACTTGCAACCTTATATAAATATTCTTTTTCTGCATCATCTAATTTATTAATAGCTGATTCAGTAGGAATAGAACCGCCAACAATATCCCGTAATATATGGGCCATTTTAGCACTACATTTTTGTGATTTCAATCCATTAATACTACCACCTTTAATAGTCTTTATTGAAATTATATTTTTATCCAATTGTCTTTTATTAATTAAATGATGCCCAAAAGTACTAAATCTGGGGATAATCACATTAACACCATCAATATCATCAGCCGTTAGTACATCACTTCTAACTGGTCTAGTACTACCTTCATAATTTCGTGTAACTGGTCTCCCTACACCTCTACCTTTCATTTTAAATGCTTTTACACCTCTACCTCTAATATCACCATCATTACCTTGTTCTTGTAAAGAATTAAAAATAAAATTATCATATCTTATAAAAAAAGCCTTTTTATCATTAACTCTCGATGTTTTATTAATATCCATTCTTTTCATTAATTCTCTAATATCATTATTTTTAAATTCACCTTTTTTAAAACTGTCAATATACTCATTAATTTCATTGTTAGATAAATTTTCTACTTCAGTCTTTTGTTTATATCCAAGAGGTAAAGTACCGTCTCTATCAATTATTTCAGCTGGTTGGAAATCCTCTTCTGCCATATTTATATCATCTTCATCATCTTCAAATCCAAAATTTAATTTACTATCATCATCATCACCCTGTTTAAAATTAATTATTTCATTGTTCTCCCTCAATATATAATTATCAAATATTGTTAAAAAAATACTAGCATTCATACGCCCTGTCCATTTAGACGTCCTAATAATATCATCAATTCTATTACTTAAATAAATTAGTCTATTATTGTCCTCCAATGATTCAACAACGTCATTAGCCTGTGTCGAGTCCATAATACTTCCCAATTTATTTCTTACCATCTGTTTCAATCCTTGAATATCAGCCACTACATCATCATAAGAACGGCTATCAGCTACTCTACCGTCTTCTGCCCTTACACTACCAACCCTTTTAAGACCAGTACTAGCTATATCAAGTAAGTCACTTGTACTTTGCATTTTAACCGCTTCACTAGCGTATTGTTTTAATATTCCCATAAATATTGTTGCATTAACCCCACTAGACCATTTTCTTTTTGTATATTTTATAATATCATTAATCCTATTACTTAAATATTTCAAATCGTCACTGGAAATATTTTGTACGACTTTATTAGCTTGTGTAGAGTCCATTATTTCCATACTTAAAGACTTTCTGACTGCCTGTTTTATTCCCTCGATGTCCCTCATTTTCTCATCACTAGTTCTATTATCTGTAGGTTGTTGGGGGATACCTGATTGAGCATATAATGCATTTGCTTGAAAATTGAAGTCATTATTACTTTCTTGTAATTTCAAGACATCAAAGTATTCTTTTCTACGTTCATTTCTTGTTTTTTTGTTTTCCATTGTATTATATACTATAATAATATAATAATTGTAGTAAATTATTATATTATAATTATTTTTAAACTAATAATATTTATTCTTCGGCTAATATTAATTCAACATTTGAAATAGTTTCTGTAATATTTGATATTTCCTGTTCCTTATCCTGTTCCTGTTCCTTATCCTTATCCTGTTCCTGTTCCTTCCCAGTATTATATATCGGATATTGACTAACATCAGTACCACCATTTAATAGAATGTCATTTACAACATCATTAAATTGGTTTGTTATATCATCAATATCAAGAGACATGTGTTTTTCAATTTCTTTCATAAAATTCTCTCTTTTTCTACCACGAAATGCTGAAGGATTTGTAAGGGGGTGTAACCCTAGATTATTTAAAACTACTATTTTTATCATCATTATCTTATTTTTTAAATAATCATATTCTTCTTGTGTTGCACATACCATTTTATTCATATATATATATGTAGATAATATATTTCTATATTACTTTTCTAATATCGTTTTTCGTTTTGAAGTTCTGTATGGTAAAGCTCACGTATAGCCAAATGCTGTTTTGATTCACATGGATAAATTTCGAATACTAAAAGTATAAAGTTATTCCATCCGCCATTGTCTCTAATTTTTTGATATAATGTTTTATTATATTGGTTACTATATAAATTGTTACAATTATTTTTGTGATAACATTTTCGTTTAGTTACATTAGTTGTTGAACCAATATATACATAGTCGCATTTAGGGTCTCTACATACTATTTTATAAAGTACTGTCTGATTTGTATTATAATCTACTTTTACCTTGGTCATATTATATTATAGTATCTTAGCCTTTAAATCTATTATTTTTTAACATAAGTTTTCAACATGTTAGCAGAAGAACCCATATTCTCCATTGTATTATCTATTTTTGTTTTTTGTTCTATTGTATAACCAAATTTATCAGTTAAGTAACTATGACGTAATAAATTCACAGAAACTTTAGCATCAAATATACGATTTATACGTTGATTCAATTTTACAGCACTTAATTGATTGTTATTAATATCAAATAATAAAAAATCTGATGGATTGATGGCTATCCACTTATTTAATATTTTTTGCAATGATAAAGGTAAATCAATATCCTGCATACCATATGTTTTCGCTGTTTTATATGAATTAAATACTAATTTCTTTTTTTCCATGTAATTATCCCTTTGTTTATCAATTTTTTTGATTTTAAAATCCACATAATCTTTACTTCTTCTAGGGGATATATACATACCACCCAGTAACGAAATTATAATATAATTCTGTATTTGCTGTAAATCTGCTGTTGTTTTATTACTTTTTTTATATATTAGGTCTGCATTCCTTTTTAATTCATTATATATGCTATTTACCTCTTCTGTAGTTACCCAGTTGTCATTTTGAGATTCACTCTTATCTTGTGTAGCAATATGTTCATTATATTCTTTTATATCCGCCCCCATTAATTCCCTATATTCTTTATTATCAGTTATAACTACCAAAGCACTTAATATAGTCTTCCTTTTATTAAATGGTAAATCATTTAATACTTCTAACACTTTATAAGGCTTATTAAATTTGTTTATGTCAAAGTCATCATCATCAAATGTTTTTTTATATAATGATTTTAAAATACTTGCATATGTTATGATTGATGATGGTGATAAATTAGGACGTTTCCCTTTAATATATTCTTTAATTTCTAAACTCATTTTATTATATATATATATACATATACTTATATATAATTAAATTGGGTAATTAATTTTATTCGTTTTAATCCTCTAATGGGCTGTTTATGCTATAGTATGCATATAACTCTTGAATTACTCTATTAAAATCTGTTTGCATTTGTCTTATCATTCTATTTTGTTCTCTTAACTGCACTATTCTTGCATCTACCGTATTAATTAGTTGACCGCCTACATCTTCAACCATTTCATTTATATTTGCATCTATCGTATTAATTATTTGACCGCTTACATCTCCAACCATTTCATTTAAGACGCTAGCACCTGCTCCTCGTCCGCTCATATTTTCATTTATATTTGGCATTTTATAGAGGGTCTCCCTTCTTCTTCTCCCCTGTTGTTGTTGTTGTTGTTGTTGTTGTTGTTGTTGTTGTTGTTGTTGTTGTTGTTGTTGTTGTTGTTGTTGTGTTAATAACATAGCTTGTTTTTGGGCTTCTTCTCTGAATTGTTGTTGTTGTTGTATTAATAATTGTTTTTGACTTGCAACACTTTTATTTTTTTCTCTTGTTTTTGAATCAAATCGTAAATCCCTCAATTTTTCTATTTCCGTCTTATCAACAAAATTATCAACAAAATTATCAAAATCTTCTTGGGCATCTCCTGTATCAGTATGAAAAATAGATACTCCACTACCCCTTCCTCTAATATCTCGTCCAACGTCTTCATCATTAAATAATCTACCTTCTCTGACTGCTTCTGCTCTTTCAAATGCTAACTCTTGGAGTTCTCTATTAATAGCTCGTTGCATTTGTCTTATCATTCTATTTTGTTCTTGTAACTGTGCTATTCTAGCATCTACCGTATTAATTATTTGACCGCCTATATCTCCAAACATTTCATTTATATTTGGCACACTAGCACCAGCCCCGCTTCCCAGCATTCTATTGATTTTCTTTTCTTTCAATGCCATTCTAACCATAGCATTATATTTTTCACCACCCATTATTAAAAACCCTTTAGATGACCTGTTTGTATCGTCAATCATATATGTTTCCCAGTCTATATATGGTTTTTGTACTTGTTCCTTCACTAATATTTGTAACATTGTCTTAGGATTATTCTGTGCATTTAATTCTGCATCTACTTTATTTATAAATCTAATTCGATTATTAATACTACCAATAATTTCATCAATATTTTTAACTATTTCTGCCTCTATAAGTGGTTCTAAATCCCGTCTCAATATCTGCCTTTCGTCGTCAGATTCAGTTAAATCCCCATCAACAAAATTATCATTAATTGGCATAATTGGCACACTAGCACTAGCGCCTTTTCCTTTAAATATGACATCTGCTTTTCCGCCTAAATCAGTTATATAATCCGCTACTTTGGATAATGTACCTAGCCCTTTAAACATTTGATTAGCATCTTGCTTTACAAAAATGAAATCATTAGAATCTCCCATTTTATTACTTTTCATTAATGCCATTATAAAATCTTGACAATTATTGTTTTGAGCACTATATTTATAAAATTTATCACCCATAGCTGTCTTTGTATTTTCCATAATTTCATTTAATTTTTTACCACTTTCAAATGGTGTAATTGGTAGATTTTCCCCTCCTTTTCTCGGTTTCATTGACATACCTATGACTTCGTTCTTTTCTATCATAATTTCCATATTATCGTCCGTTTTCAATACTATGGAGAGGTGAAACAGGTCATCGTATGGTTCTTTTGCAATGTTTTTTTTAAACTGGCCCAATGATAGAACATTTAACAAACCCGTTAATTTTTTATCGACTGGTTTTCTATTAATATATGCTGATTTTATGTTTTTATTTCCATGTAATTTCAATATCTGTCTAACTTTTGGAGGATAATCATCTCTGCCTTTTATAGCTGTTTTAATGCTTTCTTGTGCCTTGTTAAATATATTTTTGGTTTTTTTTGCTGTGTTTTTAATATCATCTATAATACCAGCCCCTTCTTTCTCTTTTCTTGCTTCTAAATCTATTTTAATTCTATTGACTGGTGTTGGTCTAATTCTCATCTGTTTATCTGGTGTTTTACGTTTAGCTCTCAATGAAGCCATATATTCTTTCATTTCTTGCGAACCCTTTTCAAATTTTGTCATTGTTATTATTATATATATATAGATAATATTTTAAAACCATTATATAAAAATTAATAAAAACCCATTATATTTAATTTCTATGTTATATATATATAATATGATGATGAAACAAATTGAAGTCGATATAAGCCCAAAGCAAACAAGTAGATTGAGAAATGGTCACCCTGTAAGAGTTAAACCTGGAATGAATGGTGGTACTGTGTTATTTGTGAGCCCAAATACGTTTAACATGGCAACAAGGTCATTTAATAAAAATAAGGGTCTTCAAATACAATTATCCCCTGAAGAAATTCAAGCCAATCGTGACGGTATTGATGAGATGAATGGTATGGGTATATTTAAAACAATTGGTAGAGTGGCTAAGAAGGTCGCTCCTGTGGCCAGAAAGATTGGTAAAGTGATTGTACCAGTTGCAAAACGATTGGCTATTAGTGCAGTAAAAGCTGGAGGTAAAGAGGTAGCAAAGCAGTTGCCAAATTTAGCCAGTAGTGGGCTAGTCGCTGGTGCAACTTTACTGGGACAACCTGAATTGATACCAGTTGCTGGCATTGTTGGGTCTAAATTGGGGGGTCTAGCTGGAAAACAATTAAATAAATCTGTTGATAAAATTGGTAGAGGTATGCATATGGATGGTATGGGTTTATATGCTGGAGGAGGAAAAAGAGGTATGGGTTTATTTG